>MDTB01012397.1_pt1 | contig 12716 bp, 10 predicted proteins | sample 811161 | NCBI WGS metagenome assembly MDTB01 (sample SAMN05326650, study PRJNA326480) | marine metagenome | isolation source: seawater | place: Mediterranean Sea | collected 2009 | reverse complement strand
TGGAAAAATCTAAAAAAACATTTAATCACATTAAAATACACACTCAATATTCAATTTGCGAAGGAGCAATTAAAATTGATGAGCTTGGTAAATTTTGTAAAGAAAATAGAATTAAAGCGATTGGTATGTCAGATACATCCAATTTATGTGGATCCCTGGAATTCTCAGAACAAATATCAAGATCTAAAACTCAACCCATAATAGGATCTCAAATAAAATTTAAATTTAATGATATAATTGGCTCATTACCAATTATTGCAAAAAATAGCGATGGTTACAAAGAACTTATAAATTTATCTTCTAAATCATTTCTTGAGAACTCAGATTTAGAAGAACCACATTGTAATATCGAATTGTTATTTAAATGTTCAAAAAATCTAATAATTCTTTCAGGAGGTATTAATAATTTATCAGGTTTTCTCTTTCAAAAAGATAGACTAGATGAACTTGAAAGGCTTTATTTTTCGTTGAATAAAAATTCAGGTGATAACTTTTACATTGAAATTCAAAGACATGATGACATTCATGAAAAAAATTTTGAAAGTTTTAATCTTTCTATCTCAAAAAAAATTAATGCCCCAATTATTGCGACTAACGAGGTTTATTATTTATACAAGGATATGAGTGAAGCACACGATGCATTACTTTGTATTGGTTCAAAAAACTATATTAATGATAAACAAAGACTTAAGTTAACAGACAATCATTATCTTAAAAACGATGATGAAATGAAAAAAATATTCCATGATCTCCCAGAAGCATTAGAAAACAATTATAATTTACCTTTAAGATGTAGTTTTAGGCCTGAATATTCTAAACCATTATTGCCTGATATAAACTCAAATAGTGATATCTCATCTAATGATCAATTAATAAAAGATGCAAATGAGGGACTAATTCAAAAGTTTAAGGAAAGATTTGAGGGTGAAAATTTAAAAGGCGAAAAATTTTTAAATTACAAGAGGAGATTAGATCACGAAATTAACATCATATGTCAGATGAATTACTCTAGTTATTTTTTAATTGTATCTGATTATATCATATGGGCTAAAAATAATAACATTCCAGTAGGACCAGGTAGAGGTTCAGGGGCTGGTTCATTAGTAGCTTGGTGTCTACAAATTACTAATGTAGACCCAATTCATTTTAACTTAATTTTTGAAAGATTTTTAAATCCTGATCGTATTTCTATGCCTGACTTTGATATTGATTTTTGTGAGGAAAAACGTGATTTAGTTTTTGAATATCTCAACAAAAAATACAAAGACTCAGTAGCTCATATTATTACATTCGGCAAACTCAAAGCTAGAATGGTTATTAGAGATGTTGGTAGGGTAATGGGTCTTCCGTACGGTTTTGTAGACAGTATTTGCAAAATGATCCCATTCGATCCTTCAAGGCCAATGAGTTTGACTGAATGCATAAATTCAGAACCAAGATTACAAAAGATTATAAATGAAGATAAAAGGGTAGATAAGCTTATTAAATTATCTCTAAAACTTGAAGGTCTAAATAGAAATTTTGCAACACACGCAGCTGGTGTAGTAATTGCAGATAAAAAATTAATCGACTCAGTACCATTGTATAAAGACAACTCATCCAATTTACTTTTACCCTCTACTCAGTTTGATATGTATTCAGCTGAAAATTCTGGTCTTATCAAATTTGATTTCTTGGGTTTGAAAACGCTTACTGTGATAAACAATACCGTTAAACTTTTGAATAAAAAAAAAATTGATTTCAATATAGATAAAATAAATTATGAAGATCAAACAGTTTTTGATTTATTGTCTTCAGGTAAAACTGTCGGTTTGTTTCAACTTGAAAGTTCCGGAATGAGAGACGCTCTTACTCAAATGAAACCAAATAGTCTAGAGGATATTATAGCATTGGTTGCTTTATATAGACCTGGTCCAATGAGCAACATTCCAATTTATAATGATTGCAAACATGGAAAAAGATCACCAGATTATTTACATCCAAAATTGGAAAATATATTAAAATCAACGTATGGTGTAATTATTTACCAAGAACAAGTAATGCAAATTGCTCAAGTCTTATCTGGCTTTACTGCAGGTGAAGCAGACATTCTTAGACGTGCCATGGGAAAAAAGAAGAGAGCAGAATTAGAAAAACAAAAAGCAAGATTTATAGACGGCGCTTATCAAAATGGTATAGCGAAAGATGTTGCGGCAAGTATTTTTCTAAAGATAGAGCCTTTTGCTGAGTATGGTTTTAATAAAAGTCATGCAGCTGCTTACGCTATTATCGCTTATCAGACTGCATACTTGAAAACACATTTTACAAATGAATTTTTTTCTGCCTCAATGTCTATGGAGATGTCAAACCAAAAAAAATTAGGAGAATTTTATGAAGAACTTAAAAGGTTAAACATTAATATTATATCTCCCGACATAAATTTATGTAATAGTGATTTTTATTCCGATACAAAAAATTTTTATTATGCTTTAGGAGCTCTAAAGAATGTTGGATATGAGGCAATTTCAAATATAGTTAAGGAAAGAGAAAAAAATGGAGAATTTGAATCTTTAAATGACTTTATAAATAGAGTAAACCCCAAAGATATAAACAAACTTCAAATGGAGGCTCTTACAAAAGCAGGTGCGTTTGATAATATTTTTAGAGATAGAAAATCAATTTTTGAATCAATACCTAGTTTAATATTAAAATCAAAAAATATTTTTGAAAACAAGTCCTTAAATCAAATCGATTTATTTAATAATAGTGAAGAAAATAATGGTAGCGAGCTAGTGGATAATATCGGCGAATGGAGTTTCCAGGAAAAGATGGCAAAAGAGTTTGAAACAATTGGTTTTTTTATATCGGATCATCCACTCAATCAATATAAAGATATATTTAAGGAGTTTAACATTCTTTCGTATAAAAATATTAATGAAGATAAAGAAATTAGTGAGGGATCAATAGCAGCTACTGTTCTTAAAATTCAAGAAAAGAAAACACAAAAAGGTACTTCATACGCTATCATCAAATTTTCTGATCAATCTAGTATATTTGAATTATTTATTTTTTCTGAAACTTTAGAGTTAAATAGAAGTAAAATTAAGGAGGGAAATTCAGTAATTTTGACCTTGCAGAAAATTTCAAATAAAAATGAGCCTCAATCTATAAGAATGAATGTTAAAAAGATAATTTCTTTAGATGATTTGATAAATAGACCGATTAATTCCATAAGTTTTAAAGTTAAAAACGCTGAGGAAATAGACATACTGTCCAAAATGCTAAAAAAAGGTGGAGATGTTGAGGTAAATATCAATGTTGTATCAATTGATAAAGCTTATAAAGTTAAACTAAAAGATAGACGTTTTATTGATAGAAAAACCGTAAATCTTATTAAGAATCAAGGAATTTTAACAACTATTCATTAATTTATCTCTTGCCTTTAGCTTAATAAATTTATAAAAAACCTAAAAAAATACGCACAAAGCTTTTGGTTAATAACCTCCGGTCCTTAATTGGAAATAGCTTTGGTGGTACAACCGGAAAAAACTATGAAGATACCTAACTTATCTATACAACAACTCTTAGAAGCAGGGGTGCATCTTGGACACAAAACGCTTAGATGGAACCCTAAAATGAAAAAATATATTTTTGGAAAAAGAGATTCAGTCCATATAATTGATCTCACCCAAACTCTCGAACTTGCAAATAAAGCACTAGAAAAAATTTATGAAACAATTTCAAATAATGGAAAAATTTTATTTATCTCAACAAAAAAACAAGCATCAGAAGCAATAGCTGATTTAGCTAAATCAACAGATCAATATTTTGTAAACTATCGATGGTTAGGCGGTATGTTGACAAATTGGGGAACTATATCAAATTCTATTAAAAAACTTCAAAAAATTAATATAGATCTTAAATCAGAAAATAGAGGATTTACAAAAAAGGAACTTCTTAAAATGAGCATCTTAAGAGATAAACTTCAAAGATCTTTGGGAGGCATATCTGATATGAAAAAAGTTCCTGATCTAGTTTTTATAATTGATACAAACTATGAGTCTCTTGCTATAAAAGAATCTATAAAATTAAATATCCCGATAATAGCTATACTTGATACAAATTCAGATCCAGAAGGGATAGATTTTCCAATACCAGGCAATGATGATGCTAGAAGATCTATCGATCTTTATTGCTCTTTAGTGAAAGATACAATTAATTACGCTAAGAAAAATATTCCAGAGGATGCGAAAAAAAATGGTGAACAAAAAGTTATAACACCCAAATCCTCATCTTTTCCATTAAAAAAAAATATTAATTAATTAAATGAGTGACCTCGAAAGCGTTAAAAAGTTAAGAAGTACCACTGGTGCAGGTTTTAAAGATTGTAGTAGCGCATTGAAGGAGGCTTCAGGAGACTTGGAAAAGGCAATTGAAATTTTAAGAATTAAAGGAGTTTCAAAAGCTTCAAAAAAAATGTCTAGAGAGGCAAATGAAGGCCTTATATTTATTCACGGAGATGAAAAAAAAACATCCATTATTGAAATTAATTGTGAGACAGACTTTGTAGCTAAAAATGATGATTTTTTAAATTTTACGAAAGAAATTGGAGAGATAAATAATTCAGTTAATTCAGACTTAGATAAACTCAATAACAGTAAAATGAAAAACGGATTAACAGTATCTCAAAGCTTGATTAATTTGATAGCAAAAATTGGAGAAAAAATTACTATAGGAAGATTAAAAACATTAGAAAACTCTAAATCTAAAATTTTTACTTATAACCATTCAATAGTTAAAGATAATCTATCTAAACTAGGTGTTATTGTAAGTTTAGAATTTGATAAGAGCTCGAAAGATATTGAGCTTCTTGGAAAACAAATTGCAATGCATATTGCTGCCTCAAATCCAATGGTAATAGAGAAAAAAGATATAAAAGATGATATTATTGAAAAGGAAAAAGAAATAATAAAAGAAGAACTTAAAAATCTAGGTAAACCAAAAGAAATTGCGGAAAAAATAAGTCTTGGTAAAATTAATAAGTTTAAAGAAGACAATAGCTTATTGACTCAAGACTGGGTTATGGACCCTAAACTTAAAGTCAAAGATGTTTTAAATAAAGTTGATCCAAAAATCTTAAAGATAAATGATTTTATTAGAATTAAAATTGGTGAATAATGTTTAAGGAAGAATTATATAACCAAAAAATGACTAAAACATTTGATGTTTTTATAAAAGAATTAGCATCTTTAAGAACAGGTCGTGCAAATGCAAATATGCTTGATTTGATTAAAGTAGATGTATATGGACAAAAAATGCCAATTAATCAGTTAGCAACTATTACAACTCCTGAATCTAGAGTTATTAACATCCAAGTTTGGGATTCTAACAATGTTGTTTTAGTAGATTCAGCAGTTAAAAAATCAGATTTAGGTTTAAATCCACAAATAGATGGACAATTAATAAGACTCCCAATTCCAGATTTAAGCGAGGAAAGAAGAATGGAAATTAAAAAGATTATTAAAACAATGGGTGAAAAATGCAAAGTTTCAATAAGAAATATTAGGAGAGAAGGAAACGATGATTTAAAGAAAAAACTTAAATTAAAAGAAATTAGCGAAGACGATGAAAACAAATTTGAAAAAACGATACAATTATACACAGATAATTTTGTAAAAAAAATCGAAGAAAAAGTCTCAATCAAAGAAAAAGAAATAATGACAATATGAACCCTGTAAAACACATGGCCATAATTATGGATGGTAATGGTCGTTGGGGTTTAAAAAACAGAAACTCAAGAAATCTAGGCCATAAAGAAGGACTAAAAACAGTAGAAATGGCAATGAAGTATTGTATCAAGAAGCAAATTAAATTTTTGACTTTATATGCCTTTTCTACTGAAAATTGGAAAAGACCATTAAAAGAAAGAAATTATCTTTTTAATCTTTTAGAAATTTACCTTAGAGAAAAGTTAGAAAGAATAAATAAAGAAAAAATTAAAATAAAAATCATAGGAGAAAAAAATTTTTCAAAAAGCCTTAATAAGTTATTAGATTATGCTGAGAAGAAGACATTGAAAAATATCAAACTTCAAATAAATTTAGCATTAAATTATGGATCTAAAAAAGAATTAGTATACGCTTTTAATAAGTTAAAGAAAAAAAAAAAAATTTCGGAAAATGATATTAAAAATAATTTATTTACAAAAAATATCCCAGATCCTGAAATTCTTATACGAACTGGAAATACTCAAAGACTGAGCAACTTTCTTTTATGGCAAGTTGCATATACTGAGATATTCTTTGAGAAAAAACTATGGCCAGATTTTAAGTATGAAGACTTAAACAAGATTATGAAAAAATTTGCTAATATAAAAAGAAATTTTGGAAAAATATAATGAAGTCAGAACTATTAAAAAGAATTACATCATCATTTTTTTTAATAAGTGTAATATTTTTAAGCGCTTTAATTAATAACTACATTTTTTTGAGTATATTATTTATTGCAATAATAATAAGTTGGATTGAATGGATAAAGATTATTGAAAAAACAAACCTAAAAAAAATTTACCGAATTATTAATAACGTACTCTTTTTAATATATATTTTAATGGCATTTATCATTTGCTTTAATGTTTTTATTATTGATAAATACTTTTTTTTAACAATATTAATGGTTTGTGTTTTTTCGGATATCGGAGGATATATATTTGGAAAAACATTTGGTGGAAGAAAATTAACCAAAATTAGCCCAAAGAAGACAATATCTGGTGCAATAGGTTCATTTGTTTTATCTTACATTGGTTTTTTTGTAATATATTTTTATTTTAACAATCTACTCTTCGTTAGATTGCAAATTGAAGCTTTATTCTTCATACCTTTTTTAATTTCATCAATTTGTCAGCTAGGAGATTTATTTATCTCTTTTTATAAAAGGAAAGCTAAAATAAAGGATACTGGAAATATTATACCTGGTCATGGAGGGTTACTAGATAGAATTGATGGCATAATTTTTGCTTTGCCGATTGGTTTTATTATAATATCACTTTTTTAAATAATGAAAAAAATTATTATATTAGGTTCTACTGGATCAATAGGCAAACAAACATTAGAAATTTTAAAGAAAGATAAAAAAAACTTTAAGGTAGTTTTATTATCAACTGACAAGAATATTAATCTTTTATTAAAACAAATAAAAACTTTTAATGTCAAAAATGTTGTTGTTTCTAACAAAAAAAAATATGAAATTTTAAAAAAAAAATTAAAGAATGTAAATATTTATCATGGCTTTGAAGGTATAGAAAAGAACATAAAGGGCAAAGTTGACTATACAATGTCTGCAATTTCAGGTTTAGAAGGTTTGAATCCAACATTAAAAATAATTAAAAAAACAAAGCGTATAGCTATAGCAAATAAAGAATCTATTATTTGTGGGTGGGGACTAATTCAAAAAGAAATTAGAAGATATGGAGCTGAATTTATTCCTGTAGACTCTGAACATTTTTCCATTTGGTCTGTAATTAAAAATTATGATAAATCAGAAATAGAAAAAATTATTTTAACTGCCTCGGGTGGTCCTTTTTTAAATAGAAATATCAAAAGAAATGTTAATTTAAAAGATGCTATAAACCATCCAAATTGGAAAATGGGAAAAAAGATTTCAGTGGACTCAGCAACTTTGATGAATAAAATTTTTGAAATTATAGAGGCAAAAAAAATATTTGATATCGATTTAAAAAAGTTTGATATCTTAATTCATCCCAAATCATATATACATGCAATTGTAAAACTTAAAAATGGACTGATTAAAATAATTGCTCATGACACTGATATGCAAATACCTATTTCTAATTCTTTATATTTAGGCAGTAAAAATAAGAATTTTTTAAAATCAAAAAAAATTGATTTAAATATTCTGAATTCTTTGAATTTTCAAAAAGTAAATCTTAAAAAATTTCCTGTTATTAAAATTTTAAAAAAAATAACAAAAAATAATAGTTTGTTTGATACTGTTTTGGTGTCTGCAAATGATGAGCTAGTAAGTCTTTTTTTTAAAAAAAAAATTAAATTTTTGGAAATATCATCAAAAATTTGGCTTTTGATTAATTTACCGCTTTTTTCAAAATTTAAGCATCAAAAACCAAAAAACTTAGCTCAAATTGAAAAATTAAATGAGTTTGTGAGATTGAAAACAAGATCTTTAAGTGTAATATCCAAAAAAAAATGAAATACTTATTTTTAGTTCTATTAATTCTGAAATTTGCATTAACTAATGCATTTAGTGATGTAATAAATGATATTAAAGTAAAAAATAATAATCGAATTACAAAAGAAACAATAATTACCTTTGGTGGCATTGAAATTGGCAAAGATTACTCCCAAGAACAATTAAATAATATTTTACTAGATCTATACAATACAAATTTTTTTTCAGATATAAAATTTGAAATAAAAGATAACGTTCTTATCGTAAAAGTTGAAGAAAGGAAAATTGTACAGCAAATCGTATTAAATGGAATTAAAGCTCAAAAGACCAAAAAATCTATCATTAAAAATTTAAGTTTAAAGGAAAAAAGTCCTTATGTAAATTTTTTAGCCAAACAAGATATTAAAAAAATTGAAAATTCTTTAAATGATAGTGGTTATTATTTTAATAAAGTTGAAGTTGAATTAAAATCAAACAATAACGAAACAGTAGACTTGATATATAATATAGATTTAGGCGAGAAGGCTCTAATTAATAAAATAATTTTTACGGGTGATAAATATTATAAAGATAAAAAACTAAAGAATATAATTGTAAGTGAAGAAAGTAAATTTTGGAAATTTATTTCAAATAGAAAATATTTAAATCGTAATCAAATTAGCCTTGACTTAAGATTATTAGAAAAATTTTACTTAAATAAAGGTTTTTATAATGTAGATATTAAAAACTCTTCTGCTATTTTCAATGATGATCATTTTAATTTAGTTTACAATATTGATGCTGGAAATATTTACACAATCAGAAATACTAAACTTATTTTACCAGATGATTTTGATGTAAAAGATTTTAAGGAAGTCAAAAATGTTTTGAAAAAGTTAAAAAATGAAAAATACTCTCTACACAAACTTAATAAAGTTGTAAAAAAAATCGACCAAATTTCAGTTTCAAGACTATATGATTTTATTGATGCATCTATTGAAACCGAGATAATAGGAGATGACAAATTAGATATAAGTTTTGTAGTTAAAGAGAGTGAAAAGTTTTATGTAAAAAAGATAAATATCATTGGGAATAATATCACAGAGGAAAGAGTTATACGAGATATGCTGGAAGTTGATGAAGGTGATCCATTTAATAAATTGTTACATGCTAAATCTATTAATAACATGAAAGCTAGAAATATATTTCAAGAAGTAGAAAGTAAAATAATTGATACTAAAGACACAAACTTAAAAAATATAGATATAACTGTTGAAGAAAAAGCAACAGGTGAGATCCTTGTAGGAGCTGGTGTGGGATCTGAAGGTGGTACTGCTCAATTTTCTGTTTCAGAAAACAATTTTTTAGGAAAAGGAGTAAAATTATCTACCGGTTTGAGGCTTAGTGAAGAACGTGTGAGAGGAAATTTTACAATTACAAATCCAAATTTTAATTATTCAGAGAAAGCACTATTTACAGATTTTTTTATAACAGATATTGATAAATTAACTGACTCTGGATACGAGTCAACTAATGCCGGCTTTAGTTTTGGTACCGCATTTGAACAATATGATGATTTTTTCTTTAGACCAACTTTTAAGACGGTTTATGAGGAGTTAACAACAAATTCATTAGCTAGCAAAAACTTGAGGAAACAGGAAGGCTCATATTTTACAACTGATATAGGTTACTCTCTTGATCTAGATAAAAGAAACCAGAGATTTCAAACAACCGATGGATTTCAATCTAAATTTAGTCAAAACATTCCTTTAATATCTGAAAGCAATACACTTTTAAATGGTTATCAATATGACACATATCATTCGTACGAAGATACCACTGCTAGCTTAGGATTATATTTAAGAGCTGTAACAGGACTATCGGATGATGTCAGAATATCTGAAAGAGTAAATTTACCCAGAAAAAGATTAAGGGGTTTTGAGTCTGGTAAGATTGGACCGGTCGATGCTAGTGACCATATTGGTGGTAATTATGCAGCTGCACTTAATTTTCAAACTAATTTACCTTTTCTTTTTTCAAGTTTTCAAAGTGTAGATTTTAATTATTTTATTGATGCAGGAAATGTTTGGGGAGTGGATTATTCTAATTCTGTTGGCGATTCAAGTCAAATTAGGAGTTCAACAGGATTTGGACTTGAATGGTTTTCACCTATAGGACCTTTTACTTTTACTTTAGCTCAGCCATTATCAAAAGTAGATACTGACGAAACACAATCTTTTCAATTCAATATCGGAACAACTTTCTAGATCCTATGAAAAAAAAAATAATTTTTATTCTTATTTTCTTTCTGATTTCAATACCTTCATTTTCCAATGAAAAAATTGTTTATCTTGATGTGGAAAAAATAATGCAAGAGTCAACAGCTGGTAAATCAATTATTAATCAATTAAAAAAAAAGCGTGAAAATTCTATATCGGAGTTTAAAAAAAGAGAAAAAGATATGTTTGAAAAAGAAAAAAAATTGATATCTCAAAAAAATCTTTTAAACGATGAAGATTTTAAAAAAAAACTTAAAGATTTAAGAAGCGATATTTCAAATTATCAAAAAGACAGAAATAAAGTATCAAATGAAATTACGCAAAAAAGAATTAAAGCTACTAGAAATTTGATTAAAAAACTCACCCCTATATTAGAGGAATATTCAAAAAAAAACTCCATAAGGATAATTGTTCAAAAAAAACATATTGTCATGGGTTCAAAAGAAGATGATATAACCAATGATATTTTAGACTTAGTAAATAAAAAAGTTAAAAGTATTAAAGTAGATTAAGGTAATGTCTAACAACTTAACAAAAGAGCAAATTAAACAACTCTTACCACACAGAGAACCTATGTTATTATTAGATCAACTAGTAGATATTAAAAAATTACATTCAGGCACAGCTATTGTAAATGTTACAAAAGACAGTTTTTTTGTTCAAGGACACTTTCCTGGACAACCTGTTATGCCAGGGGTTCTTATTGTTGAAGCTTTTGGTCAAGCCGCTGCAGCTCTAACAGCTCATGGTTTAGATAAATCAACTTATGAGAATAAACTAGTGTTTCTAATGAATATTGAAAAAGCTAGATTTAGGAATCCAGTAATACCAAATTGCAAACTTGAATTAAAAATTGAAGCCATCAGATCTCATGGTAGAGTCTGGAAGTATAAGGGAGATGCGTTTGTAAACGATTTAAAAATGGCTGATGCAATATGGTCCGCTACAATTGTTGATAAGAAATAATTAGCAATAAAACTTGATAAGTAATACTTAAAAGTATTTGTTATTAAAGATTTAATGACAAATCTTTTTTTTAAAAATAATGGACCTTTTAGCATAAAAGATGTTTATAAAATTTTAAAAATTGAAATTTATAATGATATTAAAAAGATTAAGATTTTTGATATTACAGATCTGAGTTCTGCATCTAACAAGGATATTACTTTTCTTCACTCAAACAAGTATAAGTCTCTAGCCTCTACTACAAAAGCTGCAGCATGCATTACAACAAAAAATTTACAACATTTTTTACCTGATAGATGTGAAAAAATTATTGTCGAAAATGTTTTGATTAGTACTGCTAGAGTTACAGAAGTTTTATATCCAGATTCTGTAAACGACGATTTTGATAATACTGTGAAAGAAATATCAAAAACTAAATTTAAAAATAAAGTAAAATTTGGAAAAAATATTCTCATTGGATCAAATGTTAAGATTGGTAAAAACTGTTCGATTGGCCATAACACCATAATTGAAAAAAATGTTGTAATCGGAAACAACTGCTCAATTGGATCAAATGTAATTATAAGAAACACAATAATGAAAAATCATATTAAAGTTTTAGATGGTTGTATAATAGGTAAAAAAGGGTTTGGTTTTTTTCCACAAAATAAAAATAACTATAGATTTCCACAAATAGGAATAGTTTTAATTAACGATTACTCAGAAATAGGATGTGGATCAACAATAGATAGGGGTTCGATTTCAAATACTGTAATAGGTAAAAATACTTATTTAGATAATCAAATACATATTGCTCATAATGTTAAGATCGGAGACAATTGTATAATTGCAGGTCAAGTTGGCTTTGCTGGGTCTTCAACTCTAGGAAATAATGTTATGATAGGTGGTCAAGCTGGTATCTCAGGACATCTTAAAATTGGAAATAACATTAAAATTGGTGGAGGAAGTGGAGTTATAAAAGATATTCCAGATAACAGTAGAGTTATGGGGTACCCAGCAAAGGACTTAAAAGAATTTATTAAGGATAATAAATAAAAAATAAATTAAAAATTTATGATTCACAAAACAGCAGTTGTAGATAAAAAAGCAAAAATTTCAGCAAAAGTAATAATAGGACCTTATAGTATCGTAGGTCCCAATGTTGAAATAGGCGAAGGTACAGAAATTCAATCTCACGTTAATATTACAGGAAATACAATTATTGGCAATAATACAAAAATTTTTCCGTTTGCCTCGGTAGGAACAAATCCACAAGATTTAAAATATAAAGGAGAGGAAACGAAATTAGAAATAGGAAGTAACAACATA
>MDTB01092514.1_pt1 | contig 12717 bp, 11 predicted proteins | sample 811161 | NCBI WGS metagenome assembly MDTB01 (sample SAMN05326650, study PRJNA326480) | marine metagenome | isolation source: seawater | place: Mediterranean Sea | collected 2009 | reverse complement strand
TTTTGACTTCAAATTTATTGTAGTTTTCCTTAATTGAGATATTCTTCAAATTAATTTCATTTGATAATAGACTTTTATCTCCAAGAATAATGATTTCTAATTTATCATCCTGACCTTTTTTATAATTCAAAAAATTCAGATGAAAAGGATTTTTTTTTATCTCTAATGAGGTATTAAATTTTAAGTTTTTTACAGATTTCGATAAATTATATTTGATGTTATCATTTTCTTTTTGGATAAGTATATTTCCATTACCGTTGATATTTAAAAGATCTTTTTTATATTCAATTTGTATTCGGTGATTTGATAACTCAATCATCTCATTTATATTTGGAAAGAACTCTTTCAAATTTTGTGAACTTATAAATTTGGAATTCTTTAAATTCAATAATGAATTTATCTTTAAATCATTTATCTCGTATTTATTATTTATTTTAAATGAAAAAATATTTTCTAAATCAAATTTTGCTGATTTGATTTCTAAATTAGAAAATTCATTATTTAGTAATTTATTAATTTTTTTATCGTCTAAAGTAATATTCTTATTTTTATTTTTTCCTGAAACTAAGAAATCATTTTTTTCTTTTATTAAATTTAATTCTGGAAACGTGAATTTATTATTATCGTAAGATAGTTCTATATCTTTAAATTCAAATTCATTACTTTTAATATTAAAAATAAAATTTATTTTTGATAAATCTATTTTCTTAAAAGGACTCAGTTCAACATCTTTTACAAATCCCTTTATTATAAAATCATTTTCAACATCACCCTTTTGATCAAATTTAAGACTTATGTCTGCTATCAAATATCCTTTTTTCACAAACTTTTCTAAAATGTAAATTTGAGGATTGTCTTTTATTAATCTCACAAATGAAATTAAATTTTTTATTTCTATAGTTCTTGTAGTGATATCTAATTCTGTTAACGATAGTTTTTTATTTATAAATGTCTTGATATCAATATTAGATCTAACACTTTCAAGTTTAATTGATTTATTTTTGTTTTTAAGATTGGCGCCAATCGTTTTCAATACTAATTTAAATTTAAAGGGATCTAAAATGATACTTATCTTGTCTAAGTCTAGGTCTAATTGATTATTAATTTTTTTAACTTCTTTAGATATCTGATTGTTAAAAGCATCTGTTTTTATACCAATAGTACTCAGATAAGTAATAAAACCAAAAATTATTAACAATGAGAATATTAAAAATTTATAAATTATTTTTTTCATTTAATTTGATATAAAGATTTTTCTAAAAAAGCATCAATATCACCATCTAAAACTTTATCTGGACTTGTACTCTCGAAATTTGTTCTATTATCCTTAACTAATCTGTAAGGTTGAAGCACGTATGATCTAATTTGATGTCCCCAGCCTATATCAGATTTTAAAGCTTCATTATTTTGACTTTGTTTATCCTTTTTTTTCATTTCAAAATCATAGAGTCTTGCTTTTAACATATTCATACATGTTTCTTTATTCTTATGCTGAGATCTTTCATTCTGACATTGCACTACTATTTTTGATGGTAAATGAGTAATTCTAACAGCGCTATCTGTTGTATTCACATGTTGCCCCCCAGCACCACTAGAGCGATAAGTATCAATTCTTAAGTCCTTATCTAAAATTTCAACGTTTAAATTTTCATCAACGACTGGGTAAACCCAAACACTTGCAAAACTTGTATGTCGTCTAGCTCCTGAGTCAAATGGTGATATCCTTACAAGTCTATGAATTCCAGATTCTTTTTTTAACCATCCAAATACATAATCACCTTTAATTTTAATAGTTGAAGATTTTATTCCAGCTTCCTCTCCTTTATGTTCGCTTATCAAATCAATGGTAAAATTTTTACTATCTGACCATTTCATGTACATTCTTCTAAGCATGGTGGCCCAATCTTGGCTCTCAGTCCCACCAGCTCCAGCATGAATTTCTATATAACAATCTAAAGGATCAACTTCGTTTGACAGGAAGCATTTAATCTCATTTTTTTTTACTTTGACTCTAAGTTCTTTAATACTGTCTACTGTCTCATTTTTAACATTAATGTTATTTTCATCTGTCGCTAAAGTATATAAATCGTTGAGATCTTTAAGTTGATTTGTTGAATCTTTATAAGAATTTATAAGATCCTCAAAAAGTTTTTTCTCTTTAATTATTTTTTGTGAATTAACTTTATTTTGCCAAAAGTTATTATCTAGCATCTCTTTATTTAAGATATCTAATTTTCCAAATATCTTATTATTTTCAAAGGTACTCCTTGACTCTTAAATTAATTTTTTCGATTTCTCTTTTAAATTCTAAATATTTATCGTCCATTAATAAAACTTTAATATATTATTTATGTCTAATCTATTTTTATCTGAATATAAAACTTTTCCGTCTAAAACATTTATACTTTTATATGCCTCAATAATTGTGTTTTTTGAGTTAAATTTTGCTTTTTCTCCATTTAAAGGATCAACAACCATTAAGGTCATTTTTTTTGGGACTTTAAATGGTCTGGCTTCAGATTTCTTAACGGCTTTTTCAACAAATTCTCTAAAAATTGGTAAGGCTGCTTTTGATCCAGTTTCAAATCTCCCTAACGATTTTGGATTATCCATACCTACATAAACCCCGATTACTAAATTAGAGGTAAAACCTATAAACCAAGCATCAGTATTTTCATTAGTAGTTCCAGTTTTTCCAGCCAAATTAAGTTTTAAATCTTTTAACTTTTTACCAGTCCCTCTTTTTATGACGCCCTCTAAGATTGATGTTACTTGATATGCAGTTTGCTCAGATATAACTTGTTGGTAATTATCTGTTATTGATGGATAGTTCTTACCAGTAAACGATATATTTTTACAATCTGCGCATTTTCTATTTTCGTTATTAATTATTGTGTTTCCTTCACTGTCTTGAATTCTGTCTATTATAATTGGGCTTATTAGTTTTCCTCCATTTACAAAAGATGAATATGCAGAGGTAAGATCTAAAAGAGTTGTCTCAGCTGATCCAAGCGAAATTGATAATAGTTCGTCTGGATCATCATAAATATTTAATTTTTTTGAAAAATTTGCAAGTTTATCTATCCCCAAATTTTGAGCTATTCTTATCGTCATTAAATTCCTCGACCTTTCGAGTCCAATTCTTAAAGTAGATGGACCATAAAATTTTTTTCCATAATTTTCAGGTTTCCACTTTTTTAAATCAATCCCTTGATCTAAAACCAGTGGTGCATCAAGAACTAAAGATGAAGGTGTATATTTATTTTCTAATGCCAAGGCGTAAACAAATGGTTTGAATGCAGATCCAGGTTGTCTTAAGGCTTGGGTAGCTCTATTAAACTCGCTATTTTTAAAACTAAAGCCACCACTCAAAGCAAGTACACGTCCAGTAAATGGATCCATAATAATAATTCCTCCATTAATTTGTGGTAACTGTTTTAAACTATAAAAATTATCTTTTAATTTCTGGACATATATTACATCGCCAATTTGAAATACTTCATTTAATTCTTTTTTAGTCCAAGTAATATCTTTGTATCTTATAAGTCCTTTAATTTTGTCTATTGTTTCTATTTTTGTTTCAAATTGATTGACTTCTTTAACAATTGCTATTTTCCAATCTATCGAATTTTCCAGGAAATATTTTTTATCTATATTTTTTATCCAATTCTTTTGTTTTTCTATGTTAAATAATGGTCCCCTCCATCCTTTTCTTTTATCATATGCCATTAAACCATTTCTTAAAGATTGTGTTGCTATTTTTTGCAAATTTAAATTTATAGGGGTATTTATATTATATCCTTGTTTGTAAACTTTTTCATATGAAAGTTTTTCTATAATATTTTTTCTTACATCTTCAATATAGTATTGCGCATCTTCCAAATATATTCTTTTAGTTTTTTTTAGTTTTATTTTTTGATTTTTATATTGATTGTATTTTTTTATATCTAGAAATCCATTTTGATAAAGATTCTGTAGAACAAGATCCCGTCTAAATTTAGCTAATTCAATATTTCTATAAGGGTTGTATTTACTAGGAGCCTTTGGTAATGCTGCAAGTAATGCTGCCTCTGCATAATTAAGTTCTTTAATTGATTTATCAAAATATTCAAGACTAGCAGCCGCTATGCCATAAGCACCACTACCTAAATAGATTTGATTAAGATAAAGTTCTAATATCCTTTCTTTGCTTAGTGCCCTTTCTATTCTAAAAGCTAGAATTGCTTCTTTAATTTTTCTTTTTATACTTACTTCATTAGTTAATAAAAAATTTTTGGCAACTTGTTGGGTAATCGTAGACGCTCCTTCTAATCTTTTTGAAGTCATAATATTTTTTATATTATTTAGTGTTGCTCTGAGAACTCCTTTTGCATCAACTCCAGGATGAGAATAAAAATTTTTATCTTCAGCTGACAAAAAAGCATCAATTACCTTTTTAGGAATTGTGGTATAAGGTATAAATATCCTTTTTTCTTTTGAGAAATCAGCCACTAAATCACCGTTTCCAGAGTACATCTTGCTTGAAACAGGTGGTTTGTAATTTTTTAAGAATTTATAATCTGGGATTTTATTTGAAAAAGTCCATAATGTTCCAAAAATTCCTATTACGAATATCATTGAAATGCATAAAAATGCGATAAAGATATTTTTAATGATTTTTGTCATTTTTATTTCATTATATAATGGAATTTGTTAAAGATAAGGCAAATTTATTAAACAAAATTTTTAAAAATGAAATATTTAAAATTAACATTATGGAAAAAAATTTATACATTGATGCATCGCATCCTAGTGAAACTAGAGTTGTTCTTAAATCTAACGACAAAATCGAAGATTATGAATATGAGGGTTCAAAGAATAATCTCATAAAGAACAATATATATTTAGGAAAAGTAAGTAGAATTGAACCATCTTTACAAGCAGCCTTTGTTGACTTTGGTAGAGATAGACATGGGTTTTTATCATTCAATGATATTCAATCTGATTATTATCAAATTCCAAAAAGTGACCTTGAATTAATTAAAAGAGAAGAAGAAAAATTAAGAGAAGAGTTATCAAAAAAAGTTGAAGAAAAAGAAAATGAGAATTTAGCTGAGGGTAAGCTAGAAATTGATGATCCTATTGATATAGAAAAAAAAGAAAATGAGGAAAAAGAAAAAAATTTTGATGAAAAAAATAAGAAATTAGAAAATAAAAATAAATTTAAAAGATATAAAATTCAAGAAGTAATTAAACCTAATCAAGTCATTCTAGTCCAAGTAATAAAAGACGAAAGAGGTCAAAAAGGTGCTGCGTTAAGCACTTTTATTTCTATAGCAGGAAAATATATTGTATTGATGCCAAATACCTCAAAAGGTGGTGGAATTTCAAGAAAAATTTTCAATCCAGTAGATAGAAAAAAAATAAGATCTATCTTAAACCAAATTGAAATACCGAAAGAAATGGGATTGATAGTAAGAACTGCTGGAAGTAATAAAACTAAAAATGAAATTGACCATGATTTAAATACATTAGTAAAGACTTGGAATCAGATAAAAGACAGTGCTATTAATGCAATTGCACCCTCACTAATACATAAAGAAAGTGAAATCATTAATAGAACTTTAAGAGATATGTACGACGATAATACTAAAAGTATAATTATAGAAGGAAACGAGGGCTATAAAAAAGCTCAAAATTTTATGAAAATGCTAATGCCCTCTCACGTAAGAAAAATAAAAAAGTATCGAGGAAAGATACCTTTATTTATTGAAGAAGGAATAGAACAAAAACTCAATCAAATATTTGAAACAGAAATAAAACTCAGTTCTGGAGGCTATCTTGTAATAAATCCAACAGAAGCTCTAGTTTCTATCGATATAAATTCTGGTAGCTCTATTAAACAAAGAAATGTTGAAAGCACTGCTTTAGATACTAATTTAGAAGCAGCCGAGGAAATTGCAAGGCAAATAAAAATTCGAGATTTATCAGGACTTATTATAATAGATTTTATAGATATGCTAAGTTATGGAAATAGAAGAACTGTAGAAAGAAGATTAAAAGAAAAATGTAGATCAGATAGAGCAAGAATTCAGATTGGCAGAATTAGTAATTTTGGATTACTTGAAATGTCCAGACAAAGACTAAGAGAAAGTGCAGTTAAGTGGAGAGTTGAGCTTACAGATCAGTCTTTTGCACAAAAGATACTAAAATTAGTTGAATTAAAAGCAGTAATGAACAAGGGAAAATTTGTTGAACTAAAAGTTTGTGACAAAATTTCTGAATTTGTGAAAGAAAATTTTATTGAAGATTTAACTTTTTTTGAAAAAAAGAATAAAATAAAAATAGACATAATCTCAGATAATTCTCTGATAATTCCTGAATATATTATTGATATCAAAAATAAGTCAAAAAAAACAATTGAATTAATAGAGAATTTTGAAAAGCTAAAAAATCTAGAAAATTTAACAAAAGAAAAAAAAATACCTAATGTTAAAATAAAAAAAAAATCTTTTAGAAAAAAAAAATTTTTTAAAAAATCTAAATAATACCTTTGTTTGGAGAAGATGGACTACCCATTACCCTTTTTTCAATTCTCCCAGATAAAAAAGATTGCCTTCCAGCAATAACAGCATTTCTAAATGCTTTTGCCATCTCAAAAGGTTTCTTAGCTTTCGCTATAGCGGTATTTACTAAAACACCATCACATCCTAATTCCATTGCAATAGTTGCATCAGATGCTTGTCCCAACCCAGCATCAATAATTAAGGGTAATTTAGTTTGATTTCTAATAATCTTTATATTTACTTTGTTTAATATGCCTAAACCAGAACCAATTGGCGCCGCGAGTGGCATAATTGCTTCCGCGCCTGCATTTTCTAATCTTTTAGCCATCAGTGGGTCGTCATTACAATAAACCATAACCTTAAAACCCTCTTTTGTTAAAATTTCTGTAGAGTTAAGTGTTTCAATCATCTCGGGAAATAAGTTTTTTTTATCACCTAATACTTCGAGTTTTACTAATTTCCATCCACCTATTTCTCTAGCAAGTCTTAATGTTCTTAATGCTTCATTAGAATTAAAACATCCAGCAGTATTGGGTAAATAAGTTATCCTTTTAGGATCAATGAAATCCATTAATAGAGGTTTTTTTTTATTAGTAATATTAACTCTTCTGACTGCAACTGTTACAATTTCAGCGCCTGATATCTTTATTGCCTTGGCACATTCAAGCATACTTTTATATTTACCTGTGCCAACAATCAATCTTGAATTAAACCTTTTCTTAGAAATTATTAATTTATCTTGTTTCAAGTTTAGCCTCCTCCAATAAAATGAACAATTTCTAATTGATCATTTGTTTTCAAAATAATCTGCTTTAGTTTTTTTTTATCTACTATTCTTCTATTTAATTCAATTGCCACTTTTTTCAAAGGCACTTTACGATTCTTCAAAAAAACGGATAATTTAGTTTTATTATCTATTATATTTGATTTACCGTTTATTTTAATTTTAATTTTTTTTTTCATCGTATATAATATTGAATGAACAATAAGATTATTATAATTAATGGTCCAAATCTTAATCTATTAGGAGAAAGAGAACAATCACAATATGGTTCAATAACCTTTAAAGAATTAAGGAAAATTTGTATAAATAAATCTGAAGAATTAGGTCTGGTTACAGAATTTTCTCAATCCAATGTTGAAGGAGAGCTTGTTAACTTAATTCAAAACGCAAGAAAAAAATTTGATGGAATGATTTTAAATGCTGCAGCTTTTACTCATACTTCGGTAGCAATAAGAGATGCATTAAATGTTTTTAAAAAGCCAATAATAGAACTACATATTTCAAATATATATAAACGTGAAGAATTTAGGCATAAATCTTTAATAAGTGATGTAGTAACAGGTGGTATATTTGGACTGGGTGCAGATGGTTATATTTTAGCCATAATTTCCATGCAGAAACTCTTAAAAAATGAAGATAGATAAAAAAATTATAAAAGAATTAAGTGACTATTTAGATGAATTTAATTTAACTGAACTAGAATATACTGAAAAAGATACGAAAATAAAAGTATCTAAAAATAATATATCTATAAATAATCAAAATATACCTAGCTCAACAAATAATTTACAAAAATCTGATACTATTGCTTCTTTAGACATATCGAAATCAGGAATAGAGATTGCGTCACCAATAATAGGTACAGCTTATCATGCTCCTGAACCTGGAGCAAAAAAATTCGTTGAAGTTGGAAAAAAAATAAAAAAAGGAGACACTGTAATGATTGTAGAAGCCATGAAAACTATGAATCATGTTCCTTCAACCTCGGATGGGGTAGTTAAGGAAATTTGTGTTAACGATGGTCAACCTGTCGAGTTTGGGCAAATAATAGTAATTCTTGAATAATGTTTAAAAAAATCTTGATAGCTAACCGTGGAGAAATTGCGGTTCGAATAATCAGAGCATGTAAAGAATGGGGTATTTCAACTGTCGCAGTTCATTCTGATGTAGATAGAGAAAGTATGCATGTCAGAATGGCAGATGAGAGCGTTTGTATTGGCTCTCATCAACCAGTGAATAGTTATTTAAATATTCCAGCTCTGATGTCAGCAATAGAGATAACCAATTCAGAAGCAGTACATCCAGGTTATGGTTTTTTATCTGAAAATGCAAATTTTGCTCGAATGCTTGAAGATAATAACATTAAATTTATTGGTGCATCATCAAAACTTATTGAAATGATGGGTGATAAAATACAAGCAAAAAAAATTGCTAAAGAAAATGGATTACCAGTTATAGAGGGCTCGGAGGGTGGAGTTAAAAATATAAAAGAGGCAAAGCAGCTATGTAACAAAATTGGATTTCCTGTTCTAATAAAGGCGTCTGGTGGTGGCGGTGGAAAAGGCATGAAAATTGTCAATGATGAAAACGAATTTGAGACCTCATTCTTAACCGCAAAATCAGAAGCACAAAAATATTTTGGTAATGATGAGGTATATATTGAAAAATTTTTTCAGAATCCTAGACATATTGAGGTTCAAATATTGTCTGGAAAAAATAGAACAGTTCATCTACATGAGAGGGACTGCTCCATCCAAAGACGACACCAAAAATTAATAGAGGAAACTCCTAGTCCAATTCTTAATGATGAGGTGAGAGCAGATCTTTTTAAGAAAACAGTCAATATGGTATCTAAGATTGGCTATATTGGGGCTGGCACTGTGGAATTTATATATGAAGATGGTAAATTTTACTTTCTAGAAATGAACACAAGAATTCAAGTTGAGCATCCAGTTACTGAAATGGTAACTGGAATAGATATTATAAAAGAACAAATTTGGATAGCATTTTCTGGCGAAACAGCTTTAAAACAAAGTGATATAAATCCAAGAGGGCACGCAATAGAATGTAGAATAAATGCTGAGGACGCAAGCAAGAATTTTCAGCCTTCTCCTGGTATAATTGGAATGTGTCATCAACCATCAGGTTTTAGAACTCGAGTAGATGGAGCAATTTATCAAGGTTATAAAGTTACTCCTTATTATGATAGTTTAATTTGTAAATTAATTTGTCATGGAAGAAATAGAACAGAGGCTATACAAAGAATGAGTAGATCTTTAGACGAGTTTGTGATCGAGGGAATAACAACAACAATTACATTACACAAAAAATTGTTAAATCATAAAAAATTTCTCAACTCTGATTTCAATGTAAGTTGGCTGGATAATGACAAAATTCTTTAATAACAATTGATAAGCCAAATATCATAAACGGGATGATCAAATGGTGCAATTGAGGGACTAGATGAAAACATCCAGCCATTAAAAACAAAAACATTATTTCTATCTTTCTTTGTTAAATCCCTAACTTGAATGTAAGCTTTTATTTCGGGATTATCATCTAGCTCGGAATCGGTACATTTTATACTTTTTATTGATAAGTCTTTATAGATATATTCCTGATTATTGACCAATCTGATAAGCTCATTCTTTGAACTTATTTTATCAAGTATCTTTATATCAGTATTTTTTCCTTCGAGGTTATCTACAGCCTTTGTCTTTAATAAAGTAAATAAAAAAAATAAAAATATGAATATGGTTAATAAAAAAATTTTATTTCCAGCTTTTATATTTTTTTTCAATTGCATCTTTTTTATTTTTATTAGGATAATAAGCTGAGTCAGTTCCTGTTAAATTTGGCTGATGGGGTTTTTGCCACTCGTATTTTTTTGGATCATGATCATTTTCAATTTTATTAGGCATAAAATGAATCCAAGAAAACCATTCTACAGGAATTTTTGATGCATCGACTTCACCAGAGTAAATAACCCATCTTTTTCCACTTTTGTTTTTATAATATTTATTCCTAAACTTGTCAGTACCAACAAGTTTCCCAAAAAAAATTGTTTTAATTCTAGTGCCAAATGTATCTCGATTCCACCAAGTGAAGATTGTTTTTAAGAAAGTCAACATATAAATTTTTTTAATTTCAATTTCAAATTGTATAAATTAAATTAGACTAAAATATCTAAATGTATATAAATTAAATGAATCATATTTCAAAATTTAATTTAAAATAGGAAAAAAATGGCAAAATATCTAGTTGAAACTTTTTACACGTGTACTTTTAAAGTAAATCATTATTTAGATGATATAAATGAAACTGAACTTAAAAACTTAGAAAAAAGAGATGACGGAAAATTTGAAGTTTTAGAAGTTAAATTAGATAATAGAAAAACAAAAAATCTTGATCCGAATAATAATAAACTGGAAAAAAATAAAAAAATAGACTTAGTTGCAAGTCGGAATGATGATAAATCCACAAAAGTCGAAAAAATAATATCACAATCTTTTTCTAAGTCTGAGGGATCTGGTAAAAGATTCGGTATGCCAGACAGGAGGAAAGGCTATATTCAAAAAGCTACAATTGGAGACCACAAAGTTTATTTACACACTGGTGAGTATGAAGATGGTAAAATTGGTGAAATTTTTATAGACACAAGTAAAGAAGGTGAACTTGTTAAAGCTTTAATGAACAACTTTGCTATAGCAGTTTCTCTTGGCCTTCAATATGGTGTTCCCTTGGATGAATTTGTTAGCGCTTTTGTAGAAACAAAATTTGAACCATCAGGTAAAGTGCATGGAAATGACAGAATTTTAAGCGCATCATCAATATTAGACTATATATTTAGGGAGTTAGCCATTTCTTATCTTAATAGAGAGGATTTAGCTCATACACCTGCAATTGGAAATTTAGATGGATTGACTATTGAAGGTCAGAACTTAGATGAGCAAAACCAGTTCCTAAAAATTGTTAAAGATATTACGAGTAAAGGCTTTGTAAGAAGTAATTATAAAAAAAATCTTGTAGATTTATCTGATGTAAAAATAAGTCTTAAAGGAAAAAAATAATTATTCTTTAGTTTTAAGAGACAAATTTAATTCTTTTAATTGACTTTCACTTACACCTGATGGAGCATTCATCATCAAATCTTGTGCGTTTTGGTTCATAGGAAACATCGTAACTTCTCTTATATTTTTTTCATTTGCTAGAAGCATAATTATCCTATCAATTCCTGGAGCAATGCCTCCGTGGGGAGGAGCGCCGTAACTAAGTGCATTTATCATTCCACTAAATTTTTTTTCCACATCAATTTTTGAATAACCTGCAATATTGAATAATTTATACATAAGCTCTGGAATATGATTCCTAATAGCACCAGAAGATAACTCTATTCCATTGCAAACAATATCATACTGATATGCAAGAATTTCTAATGGTTTTTCATAATCAATTTTATTCTTATCTCCTTGGGGCATCGAAAAAGGATTATGACTAAATTTAATCTTATTAGTAAATTCATCTATTTCAAACATTGGATAATCTACGATCCAGCAAAAAGCAAAAACATTTTCATCAATAAGATTCAAATCTTTTGCAATTTTGTCTCTTGCAAGTGAAGTAATCTTTTCTAACTCTACAGGTTTGTCACATGCTAAAAAAATACTGTCACCTATTTCTGCTCCAGTTTTGGACATCATTTCCTCTAAAGACTCTTTTGAAAAAAATTTACCTATTGGACCTTTTGCAAATATATTTTTCTCTTTTTCAATTGTAAAGTATGCAAGCCCAGACGCACCTTGTTCCTTAGCCCATTGATCAATATTATCGAAAAAACTTCTTGGTTTATCTTTAGTATTTTTTGTGACAATACATCTCACATTGGAACCAGAATTTACTAATTTTTTAAATATTTCAAATGAAACGTCTTTTCTTAAAAAAAATTCTGTAATATCGTTTATGATAAGTGGATTTCTTAAATCGGGTTTGTCACTCCCGTATTTTAACATTGTTTCTTTGTAAGTTATTCTTGGAAATTTATTAAATAATAATTTCTTACTCGAAAACTTTTTAAAAGTATTGACAAATAGTTTCTCAACAACATTAAAAATATCTTCTTGCTCAACGAAAGACATTTCCAAATCTAGTTGATAAAATTCTCCGGGACTTCTGTCAGCTCTAGCATCCTCGTCTCTAAAACAGGGTGCAATTTGAAAATATTTGTCAAAACCAGAGACCATTACTAATTGTTTAAATTGTTGGGGTGCTTGTGGTAAAGCATAAAATTTTCCTGGATTTAATCTACTTGGAACTAAAAAATCTCTTGCACCCTCGGGACTTGATGATGTTAGAATAGGCGTTTGAAACTCTAAAAAACCTAATTTGTTC
>MDTB01018746.1_pt1 | contig 12717 bp, 23 predicted proteins | sample 811161 | NCBI WGS metagenome assembly MDTB01 (sample SAMN05326650, study PRJNA326480) | marine metagenome | isolation source: seawater | place: Mediterranean Sea | collected 2009 | reverse complement strand
TGCTTTAGCAAATGCTTTAGCGAGTGCCACAAGCCAAAAAAAGGGCCGCAATCAGCGGCCCCTTGTTTCCGGTTTTGTCGCTTGTGATATTAGCCCTTTGCCTTTTCGACCAACTTCGCCAGGTATTTGCTGGCGGAAAGCTCCCCTTTGAGGCGGTCGACCTTTTGCCAAAGGGTTGCTGGCAGGGTAATTGACCGGTGACTGGCTTTGTTTTCCTCCCCGACCGGCTTCCGGCCAGCCCCGTGACGCTTGCCCCCGTAATTGTTTGGCATTCCTTGTTCTGTCATTTCAATCACGGGTTGATCAATCTGATTCTTCGGCCAACTCTTTTGCCCCTTTTTCGATGAGTGAGGCCAAGGCAAAAACATCTATTCGGTGAAGGATCAGGGACAGCCTCCGGTTGTATTCCTTGACGGCCTCTGGGTGATCCCAGAACGCCGTCGTTTCCGCTTCGTCGTCGGGCAGAAAGCCTTCGCCCGAAAGCTCCATCCGAAGGTCATAAGAAAACGGCGTATGATGTTCGTCGGAAATCAAAGCCCGAAAAGCAATTGCGGCCAGTTCCTCCCCGGGGGTTTCATGCAGCCGTTGAGAATCCGGCTCGTTGCTGAAGTCTAAAAACCCCCGGCCTTCAGAAGACCTTTGGGCTACTTCCCGGGCGTCGTCCAGAGTCATTGCCCAATCGTCATTTTCGTTTTCGGCAGGACAAACGGCCCAATCGGTTCCTTCGTTGATGGTCTTGACAATGTATTTCATTCTCTTGGCTTGTTGGTTGGTTGAAAATTCTTTTCAGTCGTTGCTCATAATGAAGCCCCCGTCGAAGCGAAGGACGACCGCGTCGGCCATTACAAATTCGGCAAGCTTGTCTTCGATCAGGTCATCGGAATCACTCTCTTCAATCCCTGCCCTTTCGTCCCTTTCGGCCTTGTCGAAAAAGAAGCCGTCGGCCCAATTGGCAAAGCTGACAAATTCAAGATAGGTTGCGCTGACTTCGGAAACGTCGACAACGGTTGGCCTGATTCTTTCTTCGTCAACCAACCAGTCAGCCAAAGCCTTGGCCCCTTCGGCAGACCACTTTGATTCCTTATCGGAAAGCAACCGGGCAACTAGGTCAGCCTTGTTTTGGACCTCTTCCGAAATCAGTTTATTGGTTGGGGTCGTTCCCGGTCTGGCTTGGTTTTCTTGGTTGGTTGGTTTGCTCATGGCGTCACCAATATGGCCAACACCCTGAAAGAGTCAATGACGCAATCAGGTTCGGTTATGGTTTAGTTGTAAGCGTTAGCGAAGCTTTTCCCCTGGTCAACCGGGCACCGGGCTAGTGAAAGCAGTACGCTGCGATATGGCCGGTTTCTCTTATTACGGGGCCTTTTCAGGATTGGGCATCGATTTAATCAATGGCCCCATCAGTCAAGCCGGTCGCACTATTGACCTAACCCCTTGAGGACCTTGACCCTGTTTACAATTCTAGGCCTTGTTTGTAACCGGAACAGGTTTGTTTTGAGTCTTCCAATTTCAACTGCCAATATAAGACCAATGAAGTTTTCTCCAAAGCAAGCCATCAGGGTTTTGGCTGAAGTGGCAAGTGAGGAAACAAGCCAGGGGGAAGACGCGGGAATGTTCCTTTCGTGGCTGGCAACAATGGAGAGGAAAGCCAGAGCTGAAAAACCCAGAACGGGTTGGGTTGCCGGGAAGGGGAAACTAGTCTTTCCCGAAGAGGTCGAAGAAAGCGCCCTTCCCATGATCAGGAAAATCTTGGCTAGGATTGTTTCGGCATCCGCCAGAAAGGCCATCCCGAATCAGTCGGCCGAGATCACCCTGAAATTTGAGAAGGTGAACGGTAATGTTTTCGACGTTGAGATCACGACCGACCTTGACGAATGGCAGACTGAAAAAATCTTGCGAGAGGTTCACTCGCTCATCTTTCCCGAAAAGGCAAACTGCCAACAAGGCCGCAAGTCTAGGTAGTACGCCGGCGGGTCTTTTTCTTCTTTGGCTTCATCAAGCCGACGCTATCGACAACGGGCTTCTTTGATTTGCCTGAAAGTGATTCGGCAAAATGCCGGGTGCCGTTCCTGTCCTTCACAACGGTCACCCGGAGGTCTTGGTCGCGATCCAAGCGAACAAGCGTTTCGAGGTATTCGGATGTCGACCGATAGCCGCAAGCTTCGGCGCGGTTTTGCATCCAATGCAACAGTTCGTCGGGGAGCCTGAAAGTGGTGCTTCTCTTGGCCATATCTAGGGTCAAACCGCGTATGGACTGCCAACCTTGCGGGGTCAAGCGCGTGCGTGCATGAAAATGCAAATGTATACAATTTGTTGAAAAGTAATGTCACTTTTTGATTGTTCCAATCGCTTGCGACTACAACGTAGTCGATACCGATGAGGGGGGCGGAATTGCCCTGGACTGAGGAAATGGAAGTGAACTTTGCAACAACTAGCACACTGAAAGACGTGCCCGAAGCCGTGACGCTTGCCGAATTTGGCAACCTGTTCGGGAAAAATTACCTTTGGGCATACCGGCTGATGAAGCGGGGAAAGATTAAAACCATTACGGGTTTCGGAAATACAATGGTTCCAAAGGATGAGGCTTTGAGAATCATTAACCAAGCCAGGGCAACAAAGCTGAAGGGGAAATGAGAAGCCGGGTTGTTGGGGTTTTTGTTGCGGCCGGCGCTTTCACTGTTTGGCCGGTTCTGATTTGGGCATCGTTTGAATACGTGCCGATGCCGTTGGGGGCGGTCGGCGCTTTGTCGCACGGCGCGGCGTTTTTCTGCCTTCTTTCTTTGGGGGTATGGCTAGGGGGCAAGAAACAACCGGCCCCCTTTGATTCTCCTCTTCCCACTAGCCCGGAGGCTTTGGGTTTGTCTTGGGGCAACCGGGAAGGGGAGGTCAAAAATTTTGGAAAGCGGAATGAAACGAAAGGTGAAAGGAATGAAACGAAAGGTCGGGGCCGTGCAAAGCGGTCTGCTTCCCGTGGTGCCGGGAAGATGGGGGCAACGGCCCCGGCCCCATTAACCGAAGAAAAGGACGAAAGTGAAAGAAGCAGCAAAGAAAGCGGCCAGTGAGGTCAGGAAAGCGGTAAGCGTCACAAAGAGTTTCCCCGGCTGGCTTGAAGCCGAAGACCTTGAAGGGGGCGAAACAACCGTGACCATTGAATACGTTCGGGAACCAACCAAGGACGACGTTGGCCTGAAAGGGGCACAAGTGACAAAGCCAATTGTGAAGTTCGTGAACCGGACCAAGGAAATGATTCTGAACATAACCAACGCCCGAAGAGTTCGCAAAATGTATGGCAACGAATTCTCAAAATGGGAGGGGAAGCAAATCACCCTGGTCGGCGAAGTCGGCGACTTTTTCGGCCGGAAAAATGTCGGCTGCATTCGGGTGAAGAAAACCAACCCAAATTCACAAACCAAGAAAGACCTGTTCTGAAATGATACCTGATGGAATACACCACGATTTTTCGCCATCCAAATACCACGCTTGGCATTTTCAACCAGACGCGGGGCCTATCTCAACGTCGGTTCTGAAGCGGTTTGCAAGTGGAGGTCCACGGGCCGTGTTTTCAATGAAGCCTTTGGACCCGTCGCCGGCGCTGGTTTGGGGTTCACTTGTCGATTGCCTGAACTTCACGCCAGGGGAATTCAAAAAGGAGTTTGTTTGCGCTTCGGAATGCGACGACCTAAGCGAAGACGGGTCATTCAGAAAGAAAGCGGCCCGGGAATGGCGCGACGCAATCCTAGCCGGCGGCCAGACGGTTGTAACCGACGAACAGTTCGAAGGGGCAACTGACGCGGTCAAGGTGCTTAGGTCAACGCCGGCATCAGCGCGGCTTCTTGAAGGTGCCAATTATCAAACTGCATTGGTTTACACCGGCGACCACGGGGTAGCCGCAAAGGGGCTGGCCGACTGCATACCTGGCGAGGGTTCTGATTGCATCGTTGACCTGAAAACAACGTCGGCAAACATATATTCCGACGACGACCTTTCCCGGTCGGTGATCCGCTTCGGCTACCATATGCAAGCGGCGTTCTACTTGTTCATTTATAACAAGATTTCTGACAAGCCCCGGAAGAGCTGGAAGATCATTTGGCAAAGCAACAAGGCCCCATATGAAGTCAGGGTGACGACCCTTGACAATCTTACCTTGGACGCCGGTGAGGAGATGGTTGAAGAGTACTTCAGCCGGTTGCTTGATCGCATGAAAAGCTGCAATTGGGATTCTCCATTTTTGGAAAAGGAAACAGTGCTTCGAATGCACGGGCCAAGCGTCTACGCCGAAGAAGCAAAACTTGAAATGCTTTCGGAGATCGAAAAATGAGCAGGATCTACGCCAACAAGACCGACGCAAATCACGCTGAGATCCGCGACGAACTTCGGGTCGTCCTCCATGACGGGGTCATCCATGATTGCAGCAGTGGGCACAACGGCTTTCCCGATCTTTGCATAGGGTGGAAAGGCTTTAATTTCCTTTATGAGATAAAGAAAAAAGGCGGCAGCCGGCTGACAAATTCTCAGGTTTCTTTTCACCAGAACTGGCAAGGGCAAGCTGCCGTATGCCGAAGCGCGACCGAAGTCCTTGCTGATATGCTTCGCGAAGTTCACAGCAGAAAATGAGCGGCCCGATTGCAGAACTAGTTGGCTGGCTAATTTCAATTGGCCTCCTTGCCGTGATCCTTGGGGGGCTTCTTGTTTCCTGCCGGCACAAGCCGACGCCGGCCGATTGTTTCCCCTGGCGGGAAGTGACGGGGGGCGTTGTCTTTACGTTCTTTCTGATCCTTCTGGTTCACGTCTTCCCTTTTGCGTTTCGCGTTCTGTCGCCTTTAGAGGGCGGCCCAACCCTTCTTTCATAAATGGAGCTCTTGCCGAATATGCCCGAAAGCTTGTCGCCCAGGGAAAAGTGGTGCCGGAAAAACGGCGTGTTGATCGAGCAGACTGCCGGAGACCAGCAAAGCCTTGGCGAGTTCAAGGCATCAGGTCGCGGAAAGGTTGCGTATGGAAAGACTGAAAAAGATGCCGTCGACGTCCTTGCATACCGCCTTTGGACTCAACTGAAAATCAAGCATTGGAACTACAGTGGATAGGACGAAAGAAGCGACCCTTTTCGAATACGCAGAAAGGGCAGCCGACAAGGCAATCAAGCAAGCGGCAAAAGGTGCCGGGGACGAAGCTATCACGGCAGCCGTCAAGGCCGTGCTGCAAATCAGCGAGATGATGGAGGAGTTTACAACTGACGACGTCAGAAGTCGGGTTGGGGATTTTGGCTTCAGGGAGCCCAGGGCGTGGGGCGTGGTGATGAGGGAAGCAAAAAAGACGGGCATGATTGTTCCGACTGACCGATACCGGAAAACCGGAAACGTCGGGAATCACAACCGGCCAATGAGAGTGTGGAGGAGGGCGGTTGAGCTATCGTGAAAAAGCGTTTTACCGATTGCGACAAGTGGCGCGACCCTTGGTTCCGCCGGCTGTCAGTTCAGGCCAAGCTTGTTTGGCTTTGGCTTCTCGACAACTGTGACAACGCCGGGGTCATTGACGTCGACATTGAGCTGGCGGCCTTTCAAATCGGTGAGGAAATCAAGAGGGATGCACTCAACAATGAGTTGAAGGACAAGGTTGAGAAACTCCCCAACGGCAAGGTGTGGATTCCAAACTTTATTCATTTTCAGTATTCGGTCGGGGGTAAAAAGCTCTTCTCTTCAGTTTGTAAGCCTCACCAGGTCGTCCTTGAATCACTCGAAAAAAACGGGCTGATTGATAGGGTAAGGGATACCCTTCCCAAAGGGTATGGAAAGGGTCCAAGAAAAGAAAAAGACAAAGACAAAGACAAAGACCCCCCGGCCGGCGCGGAGAAAAAGAAAACGATTCTGCCCACTGTCGAAGACTGCATAGAATTTGCGCCCTCAGTCCCTTGCAGCAAAGAGTGCGCCGAAGCATACCACGCGGACAGAAGCGCCCTGGACTGGTCGAAGGTCAAGTCGGGCGTTCAGGTTGCAATCAGCGATTGGCGAAACGACCTCCGAAGCTTCGCCCGACATTGGAGATTTACGGAACAAGAGCAAAAGGCTCGAGCCGGGACAAAGGTTGCCCGGGTAGTAAACACGAAACCTGTCAAAGAATTGAAGTTATGACCGCCCTCCATGTCGCTGATTTTGTCACTTCCGAAATCACCACTGCAAAAGCCTTGTGCAATGGCAACGCAAGATCCCCCCAGAAAGCCCAAAAGCTTCTCAATGAGTTCCGAAGGCTTGGGGAATACGAAGCTTGTTTGGCTTGGTTGGAGGAAAACGATACGGCCCTTTTTTTAGCTGCCAGAATTGTTCGGGAGCATTGCGCCGGAAACAAATTCGAAGAGTCAAAGACGTGGCAGGATGTTCTGCAAAACCTTTCTGAATTTGCGAAGCAAGAGGGCCGTTGGGAACTGACCGACTCCAACTTGATCTTTAACGCCATGTCGGAAGTGCGTGCCTCTTCAGAAGAAAAATTTGCGCGGCAACACCCGGACCAGTTCGACCGGGAGGGAGTAAACAACTGAGAACAAACGAAAACAATGATGATACACTTGAGGGACAAATTGAGCCGGGACGTCAACCGGGCTTGCACAAACTGGTTCAGGGAAAACGGATTGGCCGAAGGGAACTTTCGGCAGGTGATGGAAGACCAAGCGGCCGGAAACTACAAAGCAAAGCAACAAAAGCGAAAAGCCAGGGCGGTCGACGAAATCGAGCGGGTTGCCTTGACCATTGAGTTGGAAAGCCGGGGAGAGGAGGAGGCCGTATGAAGGTTGTTGAGCTTCCTACAGTCGCCGAAGTCGCCGAACAGTCCGAAGCCGCTGAAGCTTGGCTGAAAGTTCTTGGGCTTGACCCTGACCCTGAACTTGGAAATGAAATTGATTGGGCAACCGTCATTGAACGGGCGCAATGGGACTTGAACAAGTCGGGATCTGGTCAGTGGTCGGGGACAATTATTGTTCGCGACAAATACCCTCTTACAAGAACCGTGGAGCTTGGAAGCCACGTCACCCTGCAAGGGGACTCCAGGGCAATGCATCATATTGGGACTAGTTGCGGTTTTTATGCGGTTGAAGGTTTTGCAGGGACTGAAGTCCTCAAATGGAAACAGCCGAACCCAAGGGCGAGATATAGCAACTTTGGCGGGGGCATTCGATCAATTCACGTCGAGGGCTTGCCAGGTCTGACTTGCGTCGAGTTCAGGGCCGCTCAACAAAGCGGGGGCGTTGACAACTTAGTGTGCCGGGGATTTGGGGAAGGGGGCACCGGCCTGATTCTTCACGGGGACACTTACAGTGTCAGGGACGTTTTCCTTGATACGGTCGTTGGGGGAGAGGCCCAAGGGACAAGGGAGAACAGCAAGGGGGTTTACTGCCCGGAAAGGGTGCAAGGCTTGTTGATTCAAAATTTGACGACTCACAATTGTGAGGTTGGTGCGCGGCTTCGCGATCCCCAACAAGTTGCACTTCTCTCAATGGAAACCGAACTGACCGAAAGGCCGTTGGTTGTCGACTACAACGCAAACGGGTTAAGGGTTGAAAACTTACAGGTTCGCCATAGCGAGAAAATTTTGGACATCAAAAGGTCGCGCTGGCCCAATGACTTTCTGGTAGAACTTTCGGGGATGGTTCTCGACAAAGGATTCGGGGAAGTTCGAATCGCTGGCCAAGAGCCGTTCCAAACGTTGGGCAAGACGTTCCGCTTGGCAATCCAAAGGCGGGACAGAAACACGGTTAAAGTGATCGACGTCAAAAAAGAAAGAAGCAGTTGGAACGAATGATTTGCCCAAAGAAAGTTTTCGTCGGGGGGGTTGCTGTTGCTGTTGAGCGCAAAGACCTGACCGGCGAAGACTGTTGGGGTCATTACGATCACGACGAAAAGTTGATTGCCCTGGACCTCTCGCTTAAAGGCGAAAAACTCAGGGAAACACTTCGCCACGAAATTCTGGAAGCCAGCCTGATGATCGGCGGCCCGGCGTGGTGCGACGGCATGGAGACCGAAGCTATTGTCCGATGCCATGAGGAAATTTTTGTGCCGGCTTGGCGCAATGTCTCAACGAAAATCTAACCCCTGCAAGCTGCCTGTTTTTTCTGCCCAACCCCCGGCAGATGAAATTCGAACTTTATTACCGTTTCAAAACCCCCGTCTTGAAATTTCCGAAACCGATCAAGGTTGGGGAAAGTGTTCGCCTTCTGGTGATGTCAGACGTCCACCATGACAACGTCCATTGCGACCGGGGGCTGTTCCGCCGGCACTTGGCGGAAGCCGTGGAAACCCAGACCCCGATTGTAATGACGGGGGACCAGCTTTGCATGATGAACGGCAAAGCAGATCCCAGAAGGGCAGGTGCCGCAAATGTAAGGCCCGAACACGTTGGCCGGTCGGATTACATTGACGCCGTGGTTGCCGACTTCGCGAACGAAATCATTGACGCCGGGGCTGCCCCCCTGGTCGTTCTCATGGGGATGGGAAACCACGAAGCATCCATCAGGAACCATCTTGAAGTTGACGTCCTCGAAAGGATTGGCGAACGGCTACGCCAAGCAGGTTCGCCTGTTCACATCGGGGGGATTGGGGGATGGTTGCTGGTTCAGGTCTTCATAACGAAGACCGCAAGCACAACGGTTCCGATATTTTACCATCACGGCCACGGGGGCGGGGGGATGAGCCGGGGAACCGGCCACGTCAACAAGAGGGCTTTATACGTCCCAGACGCAAAAGTGATCCTTTCAGGGCACGTGCATGAGGAATTTACAATGACCCTTTGCCGGGACCGGGTTTGCACAAGCACCGGCCGGCAATACAGGGACGAAGCGTTCGCCCTCCAGACTGCCACGTACAAGCAGGAATATGATCAGGCGGGGAGTTCGTGGCATTGCCTCAATGGAAGGCCGCCGAAGCCTCTTGGGGGCGCTTTCCTGTCCTTGACGCTGGCGAAGGATCACCCGAACGAATTCACAACCGGCAAGAAAGCGAAGCGCCCGACCAAGCTTCCCAGGTATCACGTTGTAGCAAACGCTACCCGGGCAAAATAAATACACTTTTTGCTTACCGTGACGCCTTGCGGAACTACCGTCAGGATTCGTCAAGCGCAGGAGGTTTTGGGGTTTGGAGGAGGGATCAAATGAGTTGGATTTTCAGCCGGGAGCTTTGCGAGCAATTGAACTGTTTGCCGGAGCCGGCGGGGGAATCCTTGCCGGGGAAATCCTTGGCTGGCAAACCGTCCTTGCCGTCGAAGTCGACGAATATGCAAGGGACGTACTGGTCGCCCGACAAAACGACAAGTGCCTTGCCCCTTTCCCGATCTTCGGGGGCGACATACGAGATTTTGACGCGAGACCGTGGAGAGGCTGCGTTGACGTTGTGGCGGGAGGCTTTCCATGTACCGAAGTGTCTGCCGCCGGAACCAGAACCGGCCTCCAGGGCGAAAGCAGTGGCCTCTGGGAGGAATTTAGGAGAACCCTTTGCCAAAGCCGACCAGAATGGGCATTCGTGGAGAACGTCCCAAATCTCACTGCTTGCCCCGGAAGGGATGGAGAACGGGGACTTGGAACGGTATTGCTCGATCTGGCCGCGTTGGGGTTTGATGTCGCGTGGGGAGTGCTGGGAGCTTTCGAAAGCGTCGGAGCTCCCCACAAGAGAGACCGAATCTGGATCGTCGGTCATAATCTGGCCAACGCCGACCGCGACTTGCAACAACGCCCAAGTCAGGGGGGTCGGTCAGACAATCGGAACGAAGAGGGGAACGACTCTTGCGGGAGCCGTGAAGATATGGCCGACCCCGACAGCCTCGACCGGGGGACCGGAATTCGACAAGCTGAAAGGGCCGGGAACCGGAATGAAATTATCAACTGCAACGGCAATTTGGCCGACGCCGACGGTGGATTCGGCAAGCGAAAGGACGAAGAAGTACAAGCAAGGGGGGATGCCACTGACGGCAGCCGTGAAGCAGTGGCCGACGCCGACGGCAAACGAAGACGCGGCGGGAACCCCCGAAGGTCAGATGCAATGGATGCTGACGCACGCGGCCAAGACCGGGTGCCTTTCGCGGGAGCAGTACGAACAGATGAAGGCTTCGCGTGCAACCGATGCGGGGAAGACGTCTTCAACGGGTGCCGTCACTACCACGGGGAATGGCAGTGCAAAGATTGTGGAAACTGGACCTATCCTTTCCACTACAAGTTCGAAGACGGTTGCCAGTCATGCGGTTCCCGAAATGTTTCCTACCCCGACGTCACGGGATTGGAAGGATGGCCCGGGGATGAGTCTGGAAAGCAAGAACCCCGACGGCTCAATCAGGAAACGGGACGACCTGTTGCCCCGGCGACTTTTTTCCCAGGGACATACTGGTGGGCAACTGAACCCGGCATGGGTGGAGAGCTACCTGATGGGATGGCCCCTGAACTGGACGTCCACGGTGCCGATGGCCCCGGAAGCGTTCCCCGCGTGGCAAAGGGCATTCGTTCCCGAATTCAACGAATCAAATGCATAGGAAACGGTCAGGTTCCCGCTTGTGCCGCAATGGCTTTTCTAATTCTTGCGCCCCTGGCGCGTCAACAAACTGAAGAAAATGATAACATTTAACAGCTACCTTGAGGGACTCAGGCTTCGGCATTTTGAGCCGGAAGAATTCACTTCCTACGGGGACAGAGAGAAACGCGGAGTCAAGAACGGGCTGCCGGGCGTCGACCTATGGGAAAACATCAGAGAGCCGGCTTGGGTTCTCGACGCTCTCAGGGAGTGCTTGGGGGCAAGTATAACGATTGTGAGTTGCTACCGGTCGCCAGAATACAACGCCAAGTGCCAGGGCGCGTCTGACAGAAGTTTTCATCTTCGGAACAACGCCATTGATTTCAAGGTCAAGGGGGTGTCGCCTGAAGACGCGGCTGCCCGGCTCAAAAAGTTCCGAACCGCAAAGATGTTCACCGGTGGAATCGGGCTCTACAAGACCTTCGTTCATCTTGACGCTGGCTTGCGTGGGAAAAATGCAAACTGGTGATGCCGCGCCGGCTGCCAACTCACAAACCGAACCAAGGAAAAAGGTTCTTGGGGGACGGCAAAGCCGAAAGGGCAAAGCGTCTTCGGTCTAGGGCGGCTTGGTCAAGGTGTTCGAAGATAGGCAAACAGCTTGAACCGCTTTGCTGTGATCCGTTTGGGCAGCATGGGGAACGCCCGGAGCCGGCAACCGACCGGCACCATATCAAGCCAGTCCAAGAGCGTCCCGACTTGTTGCTGGTCTTCAGTAATCACGCCAGCCTTTGCCAAGCGTGTCACGCGAAGGTCGAGCAAATGAACAGGGCAGGGGAGTCGACCGCTTACCTGTTCGAAGGCAAGAAGCGAGTTCACCGGCTCACCCGGGAGCATTGGGGGAAACCCGACCAAACAAAAAAGCCCCCCGAATGGGAGGCTTGATAAAGCTTTGCTGGCTTGGCTTCTGACCTTTTAGGTTGTCGCTAGTTCAATGGAAAGATACCGGCTTTGGTACCCATACTGAACTTGCAGAACCCGTCGGATTTCAGTTTTCATTTCGGGAACTGCCGCGAAGAATTCAAACTCCACGGTTGGAAGCGTTACTTTCCAAGGGGTGCTTCTGTCTGTCTTGATGGCCTCGCCTTGGCCGTCAGGCGTTTCGATGGTTAGTTTTTGCATGGCTGTTCTTTAGGTTGGCGCTTGTCTTCGGCCGAAAGCATTTCATTGATGGGGCCAAGGTCTTCGACCACGTAGCCTTCTTGTTCTAAAAGCTTGGCGACCTTTTCGGCTATTTCGTATTTGTTTCTCATTGTTGGTTGGTGGTGGTTGGTTGGTGGCTGGTCGTTACCGGGGCAATCTTCCTGCGTATCCACCTTCCGGGGAAAAGGCTTTAATCAGTTGCCCCTTGCTAATTAGACCGGAAAGAGTTTTCCAATGCACGGTCTGCATCCTAGCTCTCTCTTCCAACGGAAGTTCAGCGGGAGTGTGGTTGTCCCCGGCGCGAACGATGCCGTTGATCTGGGCAAGCGTCATGGCGTCTTTTTGTTTTTGAGTCATGGTCTTGTGTGGTTGGTGGTTAGTGGGCAGCTTCCGAACCTAGCTTGGCAATCGCTTGCTCAACTAAAACCCGGCCTTGTTTTGATAAGTTACCCGACTCGTAATCCTTTAAGAAACTGTCTACCGTTTCTTTTGCCCTTCGCAGTGTTGAGGGGTAATGACCTAACACTTTGAACCCTTGAACGGTGGTGCATTCTTTGACGGTAGTTGGAGACAGGTAACTTTTGTGAATCACAATTCCCCGGTAAACAATTGGCTTCTTCATTTGACTGTTTCTGGTTGGTGTTGGTGGTGGTGGTGGTTAGTCCAAGTTGAGAAGGTCTTGGAAACACTCCCTCATTCTCCGCTGCGATGTTCTTTTTGCCTCAAGCTCATAAGCGAACTCGAAAGCAACGACTTGAAGCAGACGAATTTCGCCTTGTCTCGCCCAGTAACCGAAGAGCGTTCCCATTACACTTGAAGCGTAGTTGACCGCGTACCCCCTGCTTTTGAACTCCTCGACGATTTCTTCGAAAGTGATCCCGTTCGTCCTGTCGGGAAGGCTTAATGCGAAAGTTTCGGTGATGCCTTTGAGGTCTTTCTGGGTAATTGTATGCTTGGCCATTTGTCTTGGTGGTTGGTGGTTGGTGGTTGGTGGTTGGTGGTTGGTGGTTGGTGGTTGGTGGTTGGTGGTTGGTGTTAAGCA
>MDTB01040566.1_pt1 | contig 12718 bp, 18 predicted proteins | sample 811161 | NCBI WGS metagenome assembly MDTB01 (sample SAMN05326650, study PRJNA326480) | marine metagenome | isolation source: seawater | place: Mediterranean Sea | collected 2009 | reverse complement strand
TGAGATTGTAACTCCTTCATTTTCTATGACCTCTGAAACCACCCCGCCAACATAGGCATCTACCTCCACAGGAATTGGCGCCTCTCGCATTACAATTTGCCCTGTCACATCAGATACTGATTCAATAGTTCCTGAGACTGGAGCTTTTACATCCGATTTAAAAAGACCAAACAATCCATCAGTCTGCGCTATCATGTCTCCCTTATTGACCAAATCTCCTTCTTTGACCATTAGAATATCATTTATATCGGATGGAGCTATATTTAAAAGGTTTGCTACCTTGACCATGCTAACGTTTCCAGGTAGATCAGTTTTTGCCACAACATCATCGGCATTAACTAAATCACCTTTTTTCTTGTTGACTTGTCCTTTGATAGGAAGTCTTCTATCTTTTTTTACATTGCTATAATGTAATACTTTAAGTCCGGGTGTATATGCATGAGCCATATTATCTCTTATTCCTCTGGATATTCATTTAAAGCACGCGACCATGACGTTAATGATTCAAGTCTTTTTTCTGAATCTAACGGTATGTTAATGGGGCGATCTCGACAATCAAAAATTATCCCGACTGTACCACCATAAATATCTGTTTTTACCTCTTCACCAGCTCCTGCACCAATATCCATATTTTTAGCAGGTCTTATTAATGCACTTATAGGTTCATGAGGGGCATTAATTTTGATAATTTGGTCCTTAACTAAATGTTGTTCTATTTTCTCTCCATCAGGCATTTCTAATTCTGCTGTCATAACTACATCGCCTGCTTTTGATCTACCAACCGGGGTAATACAGGTCCCAAGCCTAATAAGACAATCTTTGTGAAAGACCTCAAGAGCAGCTTTACGTGCTTCCTCTCCAAATTCCTTTTTATCAACGTGAGCTAAAACACCTAGTTGAGGCATCATAAAAATAGAATCAACAGCCAACTGAGTAATTCCCTCGGGCATAAATGAATCAATCAACATCTTTGCAGATTGTTGACGCCTAGGAGCATGACTAAGGACTCCTCCGGATCCAACTAAAAGGTCAAGATCCATCATATTAACCAGTGATTGACCAGAGGTCGTTTGGTCAAATGCATCAGAGATGGTTCTCTCTTTTTGAATTCCTTTGAGACCTACAGCAAATTCTTTATGCTGTTTGAAAGATAGTCTAAGTGCTTCTCTTGCAATAGATTGTTCTATAAATAGCTCTTCTAGAGATTGTGGCACTGTCGTTGGCCTTATCATTTTATTGCCTATTCTATTCGTCAATTCTTTACGGTCAATATCAAAAGGTACCCATCTAAGCACATTATCAAGGCCTGATTCTGCTAGAACATTACATATGGAATAACTCATACCAAGATTTGCACTTACTGTTCTGTTGAATTTTCCTTGGAATACAGAAAATATATCAGTGGTTGCACCTCCAATATCCACACCAACAACAGTGATGTCTTCTTTTTCGGCTATCATCTCAATTAATGACCCTACAGCACCAGGAGTGGGCATAATGGGCGCATCTGTCCAAGACATCAATTTTTTATATCCTGGTGCCTGTTGCATAACATGCTCCATAAAAAGGTCGTGGATCTTATCTCTAGACGGCTCTAGATTTTCCCTTTCTAAGACAGGTCTTATATTGTCAACGATGTCTAGATCTACCATCTCACCTAGTGTTTCGCGAATGTCTTCTTGAGCTTTATTATTTCCTGCATATATGACAGGCAACTTATAATCTTGACCTAATCTTGGCTGAGGATTTGCAGCAGCGAGGATCTCTGCTAGCTCAACAACATGAGAAATAGTCCCTCCATCTATACCTCCAGATAAAAGGATCATATCAGGTCTTAATTCCCTTATCCTTTTTATTTTCTCATGTGGGAGCCTACCATCATTTGAGGCAATAATATCCATCACTATTGACCCGGCTCCTAACGCTGCTCTTTCAGCACTTTCTCCAGACATAGATTTTACAACACCGGCTACCATCATTTGGAGCCCGCCACCTGCTGAGCTGGTGGAGATGTATATATCCACCCCACTTGTTTCATTTGCGGGTGATATAATTTTATCATTCTCAATTATCTTTCTACCCGAAAGTTCTTCTATTTCCATAACTGCATTCAAGACACCTCTTGTGACATCCTCAAATGGAGCCTCTACAGTTGTTGGTGCCTCGCCACGATAAGTGAGTCGGTATTCACCACTAACGTGCTCTATTAGTATTGCTTTAGTAGTGGTGCTACCACAATCTGTAGCAAGAATAGAATTAAGAACCATTAAATGATTTAATTAGATTAATAATGCATTAAAAAGTGGACGTAAAGATAAGTCAAAGGTGTAGCGAATATCAACGAGTCAAACCTATCAAGGACACCACCATGACCTGCCAACAAGGTGCCTGTATCTTTTACTCCTGCATCTCTTTTTAACAAGGATTCAATTAGATCGCCTATTTGACCAAAAACCCCTGTAATAATGCCAAATACTATGGAATCTTTTAATGAGAAATAGCTACCCAACCAACCTTGATAATGGAATAGTAAAAAAACTCCCATTGCAGCTATAAAACCACTTACTGAACCAACCCATGATTTTTTTGGGCTAACACTTGGAAATATTTTTTTCTTTCCAAACATAGTTCCAAAAATAAAGGCAGCTGAATCACATGCCCATACAGCTAATACCAATGTTAATGTCAACTGAGTGCTCATTAAAAGATCAAATTGTCTAATATCTATTGAAGTACCTAAGAGCACAGGTATCAACAGTATCCCGGTAAGAGTGGCTGCAATATTATTCCCTGAATTTTCCTTTTTAGAAAATAATTCCCAAATATAAGTAAGGATGATTATCAAGATCATTCCTCCGAGCATTTCATGGGGTGTAATTACAGGCTGTACGTAATAATAGTCTGCGATAAAAACCGTGGATGCCATTCCCATCCATCTAAGTGGCTTATTGCCTTTTTTCTCCATTAAGGTATAAAATTCCCCTAACGCAAGTACCATACATATCAGGATAAACAGAGTGTAATATATATCGCCTTTCCATATAAGAAATAGCCAGGTAGGTATCCCCAGTAGAATGACAAGATTGCGACCTTTCATCATAAGCGAGACTTCCTTTTATTATTATACCAGTACATTAATTCTTTGAGGCTCTAATTGAACATGTAATGGTGTATGACCTATGAGCTCACCATCTAATGTAATGGAACTTTGTTCATAAGGTAAAATAGAAAAACTTTCAACTTGTTTATACTCAACTAATTCACTTTTGATATGTTCACCAGTGAACAATTTAGGAAACAATTTTAATAATTCGACCCTAGAAGCTTTCCTCACGATCACAACATCTAATTTACCATCATCTAACTTTGCTAACGGAGCAATTTTCATAGCTTTTCCGGTGTGGATAGTATTACATCCAATAATAAAAACAAAATCTTCATCGATCTCTCGACCATCTAATATTAGTTTTGATATTCTTTTTTTACTGATTAGAACTTCAAGTATTGCTGCTAAAGCATAACGTTTATCTCCTAGCCATCGAAGTTTCTCAGCCAATGAACTAGCATCAGTCACCAACCCCCAACCTATGATATTAAAGGCATAAAATAGTTCTCTATTTGCTTTTACTTTTGCAATGTCCATTGGGCGTAATTCACCATTCACAATTCTTCTGGCGGATTCTAATGGATCAAGACAATTAATATCGTGCATAAATGCATTTCCAGTGCCCCCCGTCAAAAGTCCGATGGGTAGCGTGGCATTATCTTCTCTTTTTAACATGCCATTGATCACTTCATGCATTGTACCATCACCGCCAATAGCACAAAGGCCATCATATCCTGTATAAGGTAACTCATTCGCATACTCTTCTGCATGGCCTGCATATTTTGTTTTTAAAATAGTAAGTTCAATATCAGCTTCACTAAAAATAGGCTCAACTTTTTCTAGTATATCTAATCCTTTTTTTGCTCCACCCTCAGGATTCACGATTAAGTATAGTTTTTTCATTACGGTTTTTTTCTATGCTGCATATACTTGCCGTCACCCCATTCAATTACTTGAATTTTTACATTTGTAGTACCCTGCTGAATAAAGTCTAATTTTTTTGCTGCTCCATAAGAGCAATCTAATATTCTACCTTTTATATACGGCCCACGATCATTAATCCTCAGAATCAAAGATTTATCATTTGCTAGATTTGTAACCCTACATATAGTGTTGAGTGGCAGGGTTTTATGTGCTGCTGTAACTCCATACATATCATAGACCTCACCGTTTGCAGTAAGTTTACCATGAAAATCCTCTGCATAAAATGAGCTTATTCCAGTCATGACCTTTCGGTGCTTAACATTATTACTTTTAGAACTAGACGACGAACTTTTTACTTTTTTCTTAATTTTAGTGCTTTTTGAGACTGTACCTTTTGTATAACGAGGAGAACTTGAACATCCAATTATGACCAATGCTAATAATGCATATTTTGATATAGAACACTTTCTCATATCAAACTTTTACCTGTCTAATTGCTTCATACAAAACTATTCCAACGCTTGTTGCAAGATTAAGGCTTCTAATATTTTGGTTTTCCATAGGAATAGTACATGTATTTTCCCAATTCGCCTTAAGGAAAGATTCATGGATTCCCTTCGTCTCACTCCCAAAAACAATAAAGTCTCCTTCTTTGAAAGATTTTGAGGTATAAGATTTGTTTGACTTTGTTGTTAATAGATGAAATGACTCGTTTTTTGCCATAGAATTACAATAACTATCTAGATCTGAAAAATATTCCCAATCAATATGGTCCCAATAGTCAAGGCCAGCACGCTTTAATGTTTTATCTGATAATTCAAATCCTAATTCTCCAACTATGTGAAGTCGATTATTTGTTGCACCACACAATCTTCCTGTAGAGCCAGTATTGGGTGGTATTTGAGGTTCTAATAAAACTATAGTAAACATTAAAACTGCCTATTAATTCTAGGTACACAATAAGGATCAAGAACCAGGCTAGTCGCCATGCCAAAGAGACTGGCACCAGAATCTTTCAGTACTTTAATGTGATCGATCGTTGAAATTCCTCCAGTAGCCATAATAGGTATCTTAAAGTTTGAGAACAACTTTACCATTTCAACTGTCCTATTAAAAATAGTTACTCCTGAAAGACCACCGCCGTTCATTGAGAAATTACTATCCCTTAAACCAAGCTCAGCTTTATTTCTATAATGGGTATTTCCAGCATTAATTATAATGCGATCGAATGATTGACATACTTCGCCTAATTCTTTTAGGGTAATATTTGATATATCTGGCGACACCTTTATCGATATAGGGTGTTTTATTTTTTTCTTAACAAGAGATAATAGCTCATGCAATGATCTTGGATCTTCACAAATTGTTTGACCATTTATTGTGTTTGGGCAACTAATATTCAGTTCATAGAAATACTGACCCTTTTGATTCAAAAGAGCTTTTTCTATTTTTTGGATATTATCATAATAATCATCTTTATTATCTCCGCCAATACTTATGCCTATTGGTCTATCATATTCCCATAATACATGATCTTTAATTTCCTCTGTAAATTTTTTAATTCCTGGGCCCGGTAGCCCAAGAGAGTTAAACAGGCCTCTTTTACCTTTGCTATTGACTTCCTGTAAGCGGGGTCTTGGGTTCCCCTTACGTTCTTCTTTCATAATGGTTTTAAAAATTATACTTCCCAAACCCATTCTAAGCCACATGTCAAGTACGTTTGCATCAGATTTAAAAGAAGAACCTATTAATGGTGATGGAAACTTTAGGTTGTAAATATCAATCTCACATCCCTTAGGAATATTGTAATCGAATGCAATATTTTTAAATATAAAAACAGAACCCAAAATACCATCTCCAATCTTAACGGCTGGCTCTAGGTCTTTAGGTTTAGAAAACAATTTCTGGTAAAAATAGATCAGTCTAGTGATAACAAGCCGAGTTGATCGATATAAAAATGAAAAGAGGCTAATTCTCAACCTTATTCCTGAATTTCTAATGAGCTAGTATCATTTTTAACAGTTGATAAGGCCATGTTTAGTGTATTTAGTCTCAATTCAGCTTGAATGGATTGATCTGTCTTTGGATGATTTTCTTTGATCCATTGATAATACTTCATGGCGCTATCAATGATCGCAACCTGATCATAATGATAGCCAATAGAGTACGCAGCGTAAACTGCATATTCACCTCTTGAATCAAAGTCTAGTATAGACTTATAGAGTTTAATTGCATTATCAATATTGTCAGTGATTTGTGATTCAGCTTGCATGAAGACCTTTTTTTGCCCTTTTATTTCAGCTTTTATTTCATCATCACTTATATAGGATGCGTAATCAGTACCAGGAAATTCATCTAGTAGTTTTTCCTTTGTCATTAATGCAGAATTAGTATCTGCTAAAGATTCATAAACAAAAACCAATGCAAACATGGCTTTTGGTTTAAAATCAGACTCAGGATATTCGTTAATGATCTTATATAATAAGTCCTTGGATTGGATATATCTCTTAAAACTGAACGCTTCAAGATCTGCAAGTTGATAGTATAATTCGGGAAGGCTTCTTTGTGGGGCTTTCTCCACAGAAACTGACATTTGTAAAGATTTAGTGGTGTCCTGCTCCTTAGCTAGATTAATTGCCTCGGTAGCATCGTTCATGTTATTATGTCTATCAATATCTTTTTTTGCATTCTGGTAGGTGGTTATGGATTTGCTATGACTTTTTGCCATTGGTGAAAAAAGTGATCTGCTAGACTCCTTGGAAACATTATCAAAGTATTCTTTGGCTTTGGTTAGATCCCACTTCTCAGATGTATATATTTGGCCTAATTGATAATAGGCTTCCGCAGATACTTGAGTACGCTGATAATTATTTACTATCGATTCAAGTCTAGTTTCAATTTCAGAAGAATTTCCCTGAGCTCTATATAGCTGTACCAATTCAAGTTCTAGGTTACCTGATATTCTTTTGAACTTATCATCTGCTAGCATTCCCTTTATTTTCTTTTGAGCGGAAAGATAGTCTTTATTCTCTCTTAATATTTTAAGTATTTGTAAATGAGCTTTTTCAATTTTTTCTTTGGAAAGTGAATTTGTGATGACATTGCTATAGCCTTCTTTAGCCATTTCATAGTCTTCTTTATTAAATGCCATCTCTGCTAGTCTACCGTATATAAGACCTTTTTCTGAACGCTCAGTGGTGAGTTTTGCTGCAGACTGTAAGTGATATAAGGCCATATCATGATCTTTTAATTCCTTTGTTAATTCAGAAAGGGATAAGTGGCATTTGGCTTTGATCGATCTAGATCTTGCTTTTCCCAATAGATCATTTAGTTCATTCAATGCTGCCTGGTCACTTCCTTTTTTCCATTTGCATAAAGCAAGCCAATAGGTTGCCTCTTCTATTTGTTTATTATTGCCGGAACCGCCAATGGTTTTAAGGTCATTAATTGCTATGTCAAAATCAGACCTGTAATACCTTGCTTTTGCCATTAGTAGCGTTGCATCGACTACAAATTTTGAATCTGGATATTTATCAAGTACTACTTGGCATTTCTTAATGGTTTTACCATACTTATCCATAGCAGAAATAGGGATTTTTTCACCATCCTTTTCTAGCCTTATCTTCTCTGCTTCTTCATAATATTGCTCAGCGTTGTAGAAGGTATTGAAATATGCACAGCTAATGGAGCATAGAAAAAAATATAGGTAAAATAGAGTTTTTGGTTTAAATGCGGTAAACATCTATTAGGAAATTTACTTATTTGATTTAAGGTGAAGTCAAAAATAATTTGATGGGCATGGAAAGGTCACTTATACTCATAATTAGCATACTTTTTTGCTCAAATCAAATCATTGCTCAAGAAAACGGTGAAATAGACGAGTTTGGATTTATAGATATAAAAACAGACAGTATGAATGTTCCCTTTTTTGTCGATGGCTTTTATGTCGGGAATCACCCTTTAGAAGCACCTATTCCAGTTTTGCCTGGCTTTCATGAGGTAAGCTACATTCCTCCAGACATCCAGGATGAGACTGTACGAGACAATTTAACCGATGGAATAAAACGTGTCTATGTTGCAAAGAATGATACCCTAGAGGTTTTTCTCTTTTATGACCATTATCTTTCACAAGTTGAAAACCTGCAAGAAGAAATGAAAATGCAGAATTATGTTGGTTTTTCCCTTTTTGGAGTTTTGATATATGTATTATTATCGGTTTTATAAATCACTTATACATGAAAAGACTATTTGTGCGTAATTTTTAGTATGCAACAATACCATACACTTGAAGAAGGTTTCAAATATAAGCCTGACTATGAATGGCCAGAAGATGGCTGTGAGCAGGACTGTCCACGCTGTGGTGAATCATTAGAATTGATTGAGAATAAACCTTCGTATTATGGTAAACCTTGGTGGTGTGCACCGTGTCAATGGCAATTTTCTCAGGAGGACCTGAGCCAGGCAGAGGTTGATTCTAAAGAAGAAGAATAGCTTAAGCGTCCGGCATATCTGGGATATGCTTCTGAATATCTTTCATAACCCATGATACAACTGTTACATCGTCTAAGTATCCGTAGTCTGGAATAACATCAGGAATTTCATCATTTTCGTCGATGAAGTATGACATAGCAAAGAGAATTTTTTTAATGATTGATTCTGGTAAGGTCTCAAATAATTCTAATATTTTTACTAAATGAGCCATATCTCCTATCAACTCAGCCTCTACGGCATTGATTCTGCCTTCATCTAGGATAGTCTGTATTTTGATTCCTAGTATCTTGATTATTGAATTTTTTTGCGCAGGATCTACTTTATCAATTAATTCTCTATAATGTGCTTTATCTTCTTCTGTTATTTGAAATAATTTGGTACTCTTCACTGCTGAAATTCTGAATCTTAAAAAGAAAATACAATGGTAATTGAAAAAGAAATAAAATCTAGGCTTCAAAATAATATGGATTTAGAACATTTTGAGGTTAAAGACTTTACTGGTAGACATTTAAAACATAAACTGCATGAAGGTGGCTTTCATCTTGAAGCTATAATCGTTTCTTCGAATTTTAAAGATAAAAGTTTAATTGAAAGACATAGACTCGTATATGAGTCTGTAGGGAATCTTATGCAAAATGAGATTCATGCTCTAAGTATGAAAACACTAACACCTGATGAATGGGAGAAAAAATAAAATGGGCTGGTTCTCTAAAAAAGATAAGACTCCTGAGATAAATCAACCGCACAATATGTCCCCGTTAGAGGCTGTCACACATCTATGTGCTTCTATTCAACTAGCAGATGGTCAAGTGGACTATGAAGAGCGAGAGACATGGGTCAAAGCTGTAGAAGAACTTTTTCCTGAATTTTCTGAAGATCGTGCGGATCGTTTCTTAAATGAGGCTCAGCAAATTTTACATCAAAAGTCAAATTCTGATAAAATGAATTATATTCTTGACGTGATCAATCGAATCAAAGTTTTACTTAGTGAGGAACAAATAGGAATATTAGGGCCAAAGCTATCTGAATTGATAGAAGCTGATGGTATAGTCATGACTGCTGAAATGGAGATCGCTAAGCTTGTGGAGTCACAATTAGGAATAAATATAACAGTGGATGAGAATATTTAATTTCATCAATTGAATATTACACTTGCATTTGAATCTTCTTCATAAAGTATTTTATGTCCATCGACCCATATATTATCCATTAGATATTTAGATCTATTCTCAAGTCCCCCATTCTGTCTTAATTCGATTATACTCTTCACCTTTGTAATTCCATTATCATTACCTGTTACATCTTCTATGCTCGTGATCTTTGTTCCTTCTATAGTTACTAAAGCATTAGTAAAGAATCCTCCGGTTGTAAAATACCAAGACATCAAACTATTTTTTTCAGGGTTCCACATAATTATGGTTTCTCCACCATACTCTCCATCATTAACGGAATGTAAGATACGTATAGCATTTCCATTTAGAGCACGCTCCCATTTAGCTACATCGTAAGCAGGGTCATCTTTTGTAGAATTTAAGAATTCTCCCTTGTAAGTTTTTCCAACATACGGCAACAGAGTTTCCAAATGCTCTGATAATGCAACTTTATTATTTAAGTTTTTCGCGTTGATAATAAATGGCAAGATCAAAAGCATTTTAAATATGTTTTTCATAATGGCTACCTTTATAATGTTCATTTCGCATAAGAATCCGCACCTAAAAAATGTATTGAAATATAATCCTCGTGACCAACTACCCAGCTGTCATGCGGCCTTGGTGACACATAAAAAAGATCATTTTTATATAATTCATGTACTACACCATCATCGAAGACAACAGTTGCGCTGCCTTCAAGCACCATTCCCAAATGTTCAACATCGCAGAAATCACTGCCGGCTAATGGTGAAACATCAATAGACCACTTCCACCCTGGTTTATAAGTAGCTTTTCCAATAGTCATATTAGGTAAGGTCACTAGCTCAAATTTTCCTTTTTCAAAATTTCGAGTCTCATCTGGATCTTCAAAATTTTTTATGATCAGATCTATCATATTTTTCCATTTCCTTTAATTATTACATATTATTTATCTTAAGAACTGAAATTCAAATTATCATCATCAAAATTGTGATCAATGAGGATAAAATTATGCCCTTTACTACCAATTTCAATGACTCCTTCCTCTGCTCTTTTAGAAAGGCTTCATTTTTTTCTTTTTCATACTTATGACCCATATTTTTCAAGCCTAAAAATGCATTAACTATGCAAGTTTTGGACCTTACCTCTAATAATGGTATCATCATTGACATTGCTGGGATGAAGACCAAAGCTCTTAATAATCCTTCGTATTGTTGATATACTATTAAAGCGATTGTCAATAGAGTTAAAAATAATCCAAAATAGGTAAAATTTCTTCGTCTTTTAATCTCACGCCCTGCAATATTTGGACAAGCATTCATTTTTTTTATTTAACTCCTAATTATAATTATTCATTTTACATATGTAAATATTAGTAAAACTAGACTTTAACCCCGTATGTTTTGGTTTTATTAGAAATTATATAATATCAAGGCATGCATTATTTGAATAGAATCACTTTTTGGCAATTAATATTGATTATTTTAACAACCACCTTAAGTGCTCAAAATATTAATTCTAGAGATTACTACAGAACTGCAGGAGGGTTGGGTGTTTTTCTATATTTACAATATGGACTTCATACTGATGTATCGAATCTTGGAGAAATGAAACCTAATAATTTTGATAATTATTTTCGTGATCGATCTCGTTGGTCCTTAGAAAATATGGAAACTGCAAAAAATGCCAGCGACCTACTTCTCTATGGTATTTTTGTAGGAAGTATACCTATCACACCTCTACTGTCTAAATATGATTACACGAGCATGTTGCTAACTAATCTTGAGGTAATGTCCTTAAATGGAACCGTGACTAATATTGTTAAAAATATTGTAAAAAGGCAAAGGCCAGCATCATATTTTAAAACAAGAGATGAAGGCGAAGATGCTTATAGGTCATTTTTTAGTGGTCATACTAGCACTGCATTCGCTATCGGAACATCAAATGCGATTATGCTGTCTAGGAATTACCCAAATAGAAAGACCCAGATATGGACAGGTGCTATGGGTTTAGCAGTGGCAACGGGCTATTTTCGTTTAGCTGCGGATAAGCACTATATGTCAGACGTGATTACGGGAGCTATAACTGGTGTACTTATAGGGAGATTTGTACAAAATAAGAGATCTAGGGATTACTTGTCTGTTAACCTCTCGGAAAGAGCACAAAGTGTTGAACTGAGGATTGCCTTTAAAGTTAATTGATGCAAAAAAAAAGGGGACCTAAGTCCCCTTTTAATTATTTTCCACCAAACCAGGACCAAAATCCTTTTTTGGCTTTTTTACCACTGTTCTTTGTGCTGGACTTACTTTTCTTCTTATTCCACTTCTTCTTTTTTACTTCTTCCATACCTGCTTTATCATCTAAGTCCATTGCTGCGACAGGGGCAACAGAGCCACATAAAAGAGCTACTGACAGAACCCATTTCATTTTACTTTTCATTTAACACTCCTATTTAAGCTTTATTATAATTAATTAATAATTACTTAAATCTACAACGTTAACTGTTATTTCGAAAATATCTTTCTGGCTATTTGTGAAATGTGGTATCAGCTTAATCCTTACCTTACAAGAGCTTGTAGCCATTGCCCATGTTTGTCCTGGAATGGATTTCCAATAGGCTGCCAGCCATCTTTCATTAGTTCATTTACCTTGCGAACAAGATCCTCTTCAAATTCTCGTTTAGTGATAAGGTTCTCGCAGGTTTCAACCATATACTCAGTTTTCATATTTTCCCTCTTTAGTAATATTTAAGGTACAATTTTAGATATGCTAGGATACTTTATCGAAGTTGACATGGAGTCAATATCAATTATTGAATTCGCCTAAGGATAGCATTGAAGCAAAGGCAAAAACATCTACATTATTAACTACACCATCAGTTGAAAGATCACCTGTTATAGCAAGGCAATCATCTATTTCAGAACCCAGAAAAATAATATCAGCTAATCGAATCAGGTCCATAACATTAATGATAGGTTCATTATTTGTTGTAAATGTACCATCTATATCGCCAGGAATCTCACTGCAAGAAGGTAAACAAAGAATTCCACAGCTTGCTAAAGCATCG
>MDTB01161950.1_pt1 | contig 12719 bp, 14 predicted proteins | sample 811161 | NCBI WGS metagenome assembly MDTB01 (sample SAMN05326650, study PRJNA326480) | marine metagenome | isolation source: seawater | place: Mediterranean Sea | collected 2009 | reverse complement strand
ATTAATTATCGAGAAAGTTATAATATTTTTGCTTGTTCTGGAATTTTATTTAACCATGAGTCACCATTGAGGGGAAGTGAGTTTATTACCAAAAAAATAAGTAAGGCTTTAGCTAAAATAAAAAAAGGTAAATTAGACTGTCTCTACGTTGGTAATATTGAGGCCAAAAGAGATTGGGGCTTTGCTGGTGACTATGTTGAAGCGATGTGGAAGATGTTGAATGCAAAAAAAGCTAATGATTATGTTATTGCAACAGGTGACACACATTCAGTAAAAGAATTTATAGATCTTGCATCAAATTATTTAGAATTTGATACTGAGTGGGTTGGTGAAGGTAAAAATATAGAATTAATTGATAAAAAGAAAAATGCAGCAATAATAAAAATTGATGAAAAATTTTATCGTCCTGCTGAAGTGGATGTTTTAATTGGTGACCCAAGTCTTGCAAAGTTGGAACTAGGATGGGAAAATAAGGTATCATTTGAAAACTTAGTGCGAATGATGGTTGAATATGATATGGATAATAATGAATAATATAGTAATTACCAAAAATGAAATTTAACATTAAAAATTATTTTGGGAGTCATCAGAAGCTATTTGCAAATCTAGATGAAAACAGTTTACTTGAAGCAGTAGATTTAATAAAAAAAAAATTTGAAGCTGGAAAAAAAATAATCACTTGCGGAAACGGTGGTAGTGCGCATACAGCATCTCATTATATCACTGATTGGAACAAAATGACATATACGTATACCGGTAAGCAGTTTAAAGGTTTATGTCTTTGTGATAATGTTGGTCTAATTACTGCTTTTGCTAACGACTATGATTATAGTGAGGTCTTTTCAGGGCAGCTTAAATCGATTCTAGAAAAAGATGATTTAGTTATTGGCGTAAGTGGCAGTGGAAACTCAGAAAATGTAATTAAAGCTATTGATTTTGCTAATACTTTTGGTGCAGACACACTTGGAATTGTTGGATATGACGGAGGAAAACTAAAAAAAATGGCAAAATATAATTTCTGGGTACCATCATTTGATATGCAGTTATGCGAAGATATACATCTTATGTTTGGACACATGACGATGAAAGCTCTTTGTAATACTGAAATAAAATAGGAATATCTCCATTTCAATATGCATAAGAACGTTGTAAATCTTCTTACTATATTTACTATATTGGTTCCATTTGCCTTATTAACGGGCCCGTTTATTCCAGACTTGCTAATTTCATTATCGTCAATGGTTTTTATAATATATTCCTTCAAGACTAACTTAAGTAAATATTTTAAAAGTTTTTTTTTTAAAATATCGTTATTGTTTTGGGTATATATTTTAATTAGATCAATTTTATCTGACTATATATTCTTATCACTAGAAAGTAGCTTATTTTATATAAGATTTTCAATCTTTGTTCTAGTCGTTTGGTTTCTATTACAAAATAATACTAAATTTTTAAAATACTTTGTTTTGATGTCAGTATTTGCATTAATTAGTGCTGTAATTGATGGATACCACCAATATATATTTGGTACTAATATATTTGGAATAATGGTTCCGGGAGTTAGAATGAGCTTACTTTTAAATGACAATTTATTGATGGGATCTTATTTAGCAAGGTTATTCCCACTTGTATTTGGAATAACCTTATTTTTATTTTATAAAAAAAGTTATTTTGTGGTTATTGCTGCGTTTGCATTTATTTTAATTGATGTACTTATTTTTTTATCAGGTGAAAGAACATCCTTTATTTTACTTTTAATATCGACGCTATTTATTATAATTTTTATTTCACAATATAAATTTGTAAGATTAATTACTTTAGTATTTTCTCTTATATTCATCTCAATAATAGCGGCTTATGATAGTGATGTTCGTAAAAGAAATTTAGATTTAACAGTGAATCAGATGGGAATTAACAAAAGCTTGGATAAGATCGTAATATTTTCGCCCCTTCATCAAAGTCATTATATAGGTGCTTTTAATATGTTTAAAGACAGCCCTGTATTTGGACATGGACCCAAGACCTTTAGAGTATTATGCAGTGACCTGAGATTTAATTATGACAAGAATACTTGCTCATCTCATCCTCACAATACATATTTACAACTGCTTGCTGAAACAGGAATAGTAGGCTTGTCTTTTATTGTTACGCTAATAGTGATACTTTTTAGGGATTTTATAAGAATATTCAACAATAGATTCAATGAAAGTGAGCAATATTTAAGAGATTTTCAACTTTGTTTGTTTGCTTGTTTTATAATTACATTATGGCCTATAGCTCCAAATCAAAGTTTTTTTAACAACTGGATTAGTATAGTTTATTATCTGCCAGTAGGTTTTTACTTATATCATAGAGAAATTATTTTTAAAAAATGTCAGCAAGTTTAGTTTTATATATAATTGGCCTTTGCTTAACTTTTTATTTAATTAAAATCTTTATAACTTATCTCAATAAGAAAAATTATTTATTAGATAAAAATTTTCGTAAACCTCAGGCATTTCATACAGAAGCAACACCATTAGCGGGTGGCATTTTAATTATTTTGGTTTTTAGTTTTTCAAACTTTTATTTTTATAATGATATATTACAATTAAAATTATTGTTTTTTGGCCTTACCTATTTTTTAATTGGTTTCTTAGATGACATTGGCCTCATAAGGAGTCCAAAAAAAAGACTTATAATCTTAATTATTATTTCTTTAATACTAATTGAATCATTCAATTTTTTGATTTTTAATACTGGTTACGATTTACTTGATAGGTTTTTTCAAAAACCATTAATATCCTTAATATTTACTACATTCTGTATATTATTTATAATTAATGGTTCAAATTTTGTAGATGGGTTCAATGGTCTTTTGGGTATACATATGTTTTCTATTTCATTAATTTTATTTCTTATTAACTATTTTAATCAATCCGAAGCACTCTCATTTTACATTCTGATTCTAAGTACATCTATTTTTCTATTTTTACTTTTTAATTTTCCACGCGGTAAAGTATTCCTTGGTGACAGTGGATCTTACTTGTTGGGCGCATTAATATCAATATTTTCCATTGAGACAAGTAAAGCAAATCCAAATATTTCGCCAATATTTTTTGCCGTAATTCTCTATTATTTATTTTACGAAGTTTTCTTTTCATATGTTAGAAAATTTATTTACGAAAAGAAATCTGCATTCTACCCAGATAAGAAACATCTTCATATGATATTATATAGAAGGTTGAATTATGGACTAAATGAAACAAAGAAATCTAATTACCTTACTGCTTTAATTACTAATATATTTTATCTTATAACAGTATTTCCAGTTTTTTTTGTATATTATAGTAGTTTTTATTGTATGTTATATTTTTTTTGCTGCTTATTATTTTATAGTTGTTTTTATTTAATTCTTAATAAATATGAGTCATAAAGTTTTGGTTACAGGTGGAGCAGGTTATATTGGAAGTCACGCAGTAATAGAATTATATAACAAAGGTTATATCCCTATTATTATTGACAATTTATCTAACACAGATGGTGGGTCTATTTCAAATATAAATAAACTTATTGGAAATAACTTTATTTTTTATGAAGCAGATATTGGAAACGAAAATAAAATAAAAAATATTTTAAAGGATCATCAGAATATTTTTTCAGTGATACATTTTGCAGGCTCTAAGTCTGTAGAGGAATCTGTTATTAATCCTGATATTTACTATCAAAACAATGTATCAAATACAATATCATTTTTAAAATCTCTTTCAGAAACAAATATAAAAAATTTTATATTCAGCTCTTCTGCTTCAGTATATAGTGAAGAAATCAAGCCACCTTATAGTGAAATATCAAAAGTTGCTTACAAGTCTCCTTATGCTCATACAAAGTTACTAATTGAAAATATTCTAGAAAGTTACTCACAATTAAAAAGTTGGAATATTAGTGTGCTCAGGTATTTTAATCCAGCGGGATGTCATGAAAGTTGTCTTTTAGGTGAGAAACTTGATACCTCTAAAAATCTTTTTCCAAGTATAGCAAAAAGTATTTTAAACAGCGATATTGGTATCAAGGTATATGGACATGACTTCGAAACAAAGGATGGCACTGGTGTAAGAGATTTTATACATGTAGAAGATTTGGTTAAGGCTCATATCAAAACTATGGAAATATCATTTAAAAATAAATATGAAATCTTAAACTTGGGAAGTGGGAATGGATACTCTGTTCTTGAAGTTTTGCAAGCTTTTGAAGATGTAATAGGTAAAAAAATTAAGTTTGAAAAGGTAGAAAAAAGAAAAGGAGACGTAGCTATGTCAGTTGCTGATACAACTAAGTCAAGAGAATTACTAAACTTTATTCCCTCAAAAAATTTATATGAAATGTGCAAAGATACTTTAAATTGGGCAAAAAAGTGTAGTAGTTAATTGTTCTTCTTATAATTATTATGCAAAAATACTTACTCACACCTATTTTTTTTCCATCAGCTACATTTGGTATTTTAGGAAAATCTATTGAAATATTTCCTTGGGCTACTTTATTTTCAATATTCTTTAAAAGGGCAGTCATAAATTTACTTTTTTTAGCAATCATTTTTATACCATTTATAATTTATTCATTATTACTCGGTGTAAATATTACACAAATAGTCAGGTCGACTGCTGCATATATTAATGCTCTTTTAATTTTTAGCATTATAATGAAATTATCCTATGATGATTTAGCAAAAATCGTAAAGGTTCTAAAATTTTCCATTTTATTAATGTTTTTTGTTGGCTTGATACAGTTTTATTTTCCCCAGCTCAACGAATATATTAAAATTATTATACCACGAGCAGTATCAATATTAGAAACAGGTTCTGTCAGAGGTGTTTCAAGTTTATCAAGTGAACCAGGACGTCATGCCTTAGAATTAATTATCCTTTTTTGTTCTTATTCTTACATCTCTAGGGTTAATACAATTAAAACATTATTCGTAAACATGATTTTAATTTTTTATGTGTTATATGTTAATAGATCATTAACTGGATTTACCATTTTATGTATATACCTATCATGTTTAGTATATTCATTAGGAATTAAAAATTTAATATACATAATTTTATTTTCTTTTGTTTTATTTATATTCATTAATGTTGATACATTATCAATACGTATATCAAATACTTTAACAAACTTACAAAATGAAAATTTAACAATTTTTTCATTTTTAGTTGATTACTATAAGCAATCTGGTTTTAGAGGCGCCTCTGTAGCAAATTCCTACTTTAACATATCTCTTTTTGGTGGAGGAATAGGAAACTGGGAAAAAACTTCATTATTAGGTTTCCAAGAAAAACCATTTTTATACGAGGGATTAAAGTATTTTGAAAGGTGTTGTAATGGTAACGCGGCTGGTATCAGACCTACTTCTTTTACAGCAGGAGCACTAAATGAAGTTGGTCTCATAGGATTGATATTTATTTCCCTTTTTTTATTCTATATGTATAGAAATAAAACAGAAACTGGAAAAAGTGATAATATATTTCCAAAGAGAAAACTTATCTTTTTAATTCCAATAATATTTACTCTTTTATTTAATGGTCCAATTGGTAGCCCAATACCTTTTATTGCTCTAGCAATAATTCTTAGATCACATCAGCTTAGCAAAAAAAAATATGTCTGATAAAATTAAAAAAAAACTTATCTTATTTATAGGACCTCCAAGATCTGGAACAACACATATTGATCTTATCTTAAGACAAAATCCAATTTTTACACTTCCTCCAATGAAGGAAACAAGATTCTTATTTCAAGATGAAAAAAAAATTTCAATTGATAAATATTTATCTTTATTTGACCTGTCTCGAGAATACATTCTAGAGATAGAGCCGAATTATATAAATCATCCAGAGCTTCTTTTACCTTTAAAAAAATATTTTACAGATATTACATTAGTAATTGTTTTAAGAGATATAATTGATAGGTATAAATCATTATTTCAACTTAAGAAAATGTATAATCAAAAGTTAGATATAAATATAGATGATGAAATAATCATTTCTAACAAAATAGAATTTATTTTAAATAATTTTAAAACTTTTTTCTTAGACTTTGATTTACTAAAAGATAATCCCAAATCCTTTTTTAAAAAATTTCATAAACTTATCAATATTCAGGATTTTAATTATAGTTTTGAGAATATATTTAAAAAAGATTCGAGGGAACCAAAAAATTATATACTAATTAGTATTGCTATGAAAATACAAAAATATTTAAGAAAATTTAATTTACACTTTGTTGCCAATTTCACTAAGTCATCTAAAATTGTTGATAACATATTATATAATAAGAAAATTGAACATTTTACTTTGGAGGAAAAGGTGTTAGGAATATTAAGAAAAGAAAATAAAGAGATTAGGAAATATTTAAAATGACCAAAATTTTTGCAGATGGAGCTCAGTTAAATGAGATGATTGAACTTAATAAAAATCCTTTAATAGAAGGCTTTACCACCAATCCTTCTTTAATGAGAAAAGCTGGAGTTAAGAATTACGAAGATTTTGCAAAAGAAGTTTTAAGTAATATTCCTGACAAGCCAATCTCATTTGAAGTCTTCGCCGATGAATTCAATGAGATGGAGAGACAAGCTAAAATAATTGCCGAGTGGGGTAACAATGTTTATGTGAAAATACCAATTATGAATACTAAAGGAAAAATGAGCTATGAATTGATAAACAGATTATCAGATATGGGCATTAAACAAAATATTACTGCAATTTTAGAATTTAAACAGGTTGAAGAATTATATAATCATCTGAATAAGGATACAGGCAACATAATATCAATTTTTGCTGGAAGAATTGCTGATACTGGTATTGATCCACTCGACACAATGATTAAGTCAGTCAACTTATATAAAAATCACGACAAATGTGAGATTTTATGGGCAAGCCCAAGAGAAGTTTTAAATTTTTACCAAGCTGAGGAAATAGGGTGTCATATAATCACAATTACAAAAGATATAATTAACAAGCTTTCACTTAAAGGCAAAGATTTGGAAAAATATTCACAAGAAACAGTGAAAACTTTTTATAATGATGCCTGTGACTCTGGTTTTAGTTTATGAATATTTTAGTTACTGGTGGTGCTGGTTTCATCGGTAGTAATTTAGTTGAACGTCTATTAAAATTAAATCATAAAGTTGTGATACTTGATAATTTTTCTACGGGAAAAAAAAGATTTATACAGACGGCATTAAAGAATAAAAATTGTTTATTGATTGAGGATGATTTATTAGACAAAAATGTAATAATTAAAGCTTGTGAAAATATTGATGCTATATTTCATATGGCTGCTAATGCAGATGTAAGATATGGGATAGAAAAGCCCACAATAGATCTTGAGCAAAATACTATAGTTACAAGCAACGTTTTAGAAGCGGCTAGAAAGCAAAATGTCAAAAAATTTATATTTAGTTCTACAGGATCAATTTATGGCAATAGTGAACAAATACCAACACCTGAAAATGCAAATTTTCCAATACAAACGTCATTTTATGGTGCGTCAAAACTTGCTTGTGAAGGATTAATAAGCGCTTATTCAGAAGCTTACGATATCCAATCTTTTATTTTTAGATTTGTTTCAATAATGGGTGAAAGATATACCCATGGTCATGTGTACGATTTTTATGCACAATTGAGAAATGACCCAAAAGAATTGAAGGTACTAGGAAATGGTAATCAAAAAAAATCGTATTTGTATGTTCAAGATTGTATTAATGCCATGCTAGTTAGTTTAGAAAAGAATAGTCCAAAAATAAATATTTATAATTTAGGAACAAATGAATACATAACTGTAAATGAGTCAATAAATATAATTTGTAAGTATTTAAATGTTAATCCAACATTGTCATATTCAGGCGGACAAAGTGGATGGATCGGAGATAATCCATTTATCTGGCTAGATTGTGGTAAGATATATTCAGAAGGTATTACACCTAAACTAAATATTGAAGAATCTGTGATTAAAACTATTGGGTGGATAAAAAACAATAATTGGATTTATGATTAGTATATGAGAGTTTTAGTAACAGGGTCCAGTAACGGAATAGGAAAATATATTGCTAATAAAATATCAAAAAAACATGAAGTTATAGGTTTATCAAAAAGCAAAGTATCAAATACCTATAAAACATTTCAATGCGACTTATTAAATTTAAATGAAATCAAAAAAGTAAAAAAAGAAATATTTAAGAATCAACTTAGAATCGATGCCTTGATTTGCGCAGCAGGTATACAAGGAAAGCATAAACGTTTCGATCAATATAAATCTTTGGAGTGGGTGGAGTCTGTTAATGCAAATATAAAACTTACTTTTTATCCAATAATGGAATTTCAAGAATATTTCAATCTAAATGAACGATTTAAAATAATTTGTTTTTCAGGCGGAGGTGCAACGGGCCCAAGGGAAAATTTTTCAGGTTATAGTCTCTCTAAAACAAGTATAGTTAGAATGATTGAGAACTTATCAATTGAATGGCAGAGTTTAAATATTGATATAAATGCCGTTGCACCAGGTGCTATTTACACAAACATGACAAAAGAAATCCTTAAACTTGGTTTAAAAAAAGTAGGAAAAAAAGAATACGATAGTGCCTTAGAAGCCAAATTACTGAGTAATAAAAGGTTAGACAAACTCAATAGGTTAATTCTTTTTTTGCTTTCAGAAAAATCAAATGGTCTAACAGGTCGACTTCTAAGTGCTCAATGGGATGATTTTGAAAAATCTAATTTTGTTAATAAAACAATAAAAAATAAAGATTTATACACTTTAAGAAGAATAACAAAGTAATTATGAGATCTTATAAAATTGGAATTATAGGGTGTGGATTAATTGGTCATAAACGCGCAACTGCATTACCTAAAAATTGTAAAGTTGAGATTTGTTGTGATAATTCATCTTCTAATTTAAATAAATTCGCAAAACAATTCTCATGCGCAAAAATGACAAGAAATTGGGAGGATGTAACTAAAGAAAAGAATATTGACATTATCATTGTAGCGGTCTTTCATAATGTCTTATTTAAAGTTACTAGATCTGCAATTGAAAATGGGAAACACGTGTTATGTGAAAAACCAGGAGCAATTAGTGAGAAAGAAATTAATCAACTTATCAAGATTTCAAATAAGCATAGAAAGCAAGTACACATCGGCTATAACCATAGATTTTTAAGTTCAATTGAAAAGGCAATTAAAATTGCTAAAAAAAATAAAAACATAGGAAAACTAACACATATTAGAGCGGTTTATGGTCACGGAGGAAGACCAGGTTATGATAAAGAGTGGAGAGCGGTTAAAGAAATTAGTGGTGGTGGCGAATTACTTGATCAAGGTTCACATATTATAGATCTTGCTTATTTATTTATAAAAAAAGATCTCAAAATTATAGGAAAGAGTTTAAACAATTTTTTTTGGAAAATAAAAGTTGAAGATAACGCTTTTTTAATTTTGACAAATAAAGATAGAAATGTTGTAAACGTTCATGTTTCGTGGTCTGAGTGGAAAAACAAGTTTTCATTCGAAATTTTCTTCAAAAAAGCTAAGATTGAAATTTCAGGCAAAGGTGGAAGTTATGGAAAAGAAATTCTAACACTTTATAGAATGAATAAGAAAATGGGTCCTCCAAAAACTAAACACTGGTATTTCAAAGACATTGATTTAACATGGAAAAAAGAATGGGCATATTTTATAAAAAATATCGAAAGTAAAAAATTTACCGACATCGAACTTAAAAAAGCAAAACGTGTAATGAAAATAGTTGAGTCTGCATATAAATAGCTAATGATTATAACAAGAAGTCCCTTACGAATATCCCTTGGAGGTGGTGGTACAGATTTGCCTTCATATTATAAGAAACATGAAGGTTTTTTAATTGCAGCTACAATAAACCAATATGTTTATACATCAATTAATGAAAATTTTAGAAGTGAAATTCTTCTCAAATATAGCTCAATTGAAAAAGTATCAAATATAAATATGGTAAAACATCCAATTATTAGAGAATGTCTAAAAAAAACAAAACTTGAAAAAAAAAATTTAGAGATTTCTAGTATGGCAGACATACCTGCAGGTACAGGATTGGGTTCATCAGGAAGCTTTACTACTTCACTGCTTAAAGGTCTGCACGAATATAAAAAGGAGACTATTAAAAAAGAAGAATTGGCTAGTGAAGCATGCAAAATTGAGATCGATATTTTAAGAGAACCAATAGGTAAACAGGATCAATATGTTTCAGCATACGGGGGTTTAAGGTGTTTTAAATTTAATAAAGATGGTACAGTTCGCATCCGGAAATTAAATATAAAGAAAGAAACAAAAAATGATTTAGAAGAAAATCTATTACTTTTTTACACTGGATTTTCAAGAAGTGCATCTAAAATACTTAACGATCAAAATAAAAAAAGTAAATTAGAAAACAAGCAAATAATTAATAATCTAAATGAAGTAAAAAGAATGGGCCTAGATACGAAGAAAAGTCTAGAGAGTGGTGATATTTCTTCATTTACATCAATCATGAACGAGCATTGGTTAAGAAAAAAAGAAAGGTATAAAGGCATGAGTAATACTAAAATAGATGATTTATATGAAATTGGAAAAAAGAATGGGGCAGATTCTGGAAAAATTATTGGAGCTGGTGGTGGTGGTTTTTTGATGTTTTATTCTTCAGATAAATTTCAACTCAGAAAAAAAATGAAGGAGTTAAATATAAGAGAAGTTGAATTTCGTTTTGAAGAGGAAGGCACTAAACTAATTACAAAAGAATGAGTAATCTCCCTCAATTATTAATTCTCGCTGGAGGAATGGCTAGGCGATTAAAGCCAATGAGTAACCAAGTTCCAAAATCATTAATTGAAATCAAAGGCAAACCATTTATTTATTATCAACTTGAGCAAGCAAGGTCTCGTGGCATTAATAATGTAGTGATTTGTATTGGAAATTTAGGAAATGAAGTTAGAAAGAACGTTGGCAACGGCGAAAAGTTTAATTTGAATATTAAGTATTCAGATGAAGGAAATAATTTGCTTGGAACGGGTGGGGCAATAAGGAATGCCACAAATTTACTTGAGGATTACTTTTTTGTCTTATATGGGGATTCATGGATAAATACGATTTATCAAGAATTATATAATCATATTAAGCTCTCAGGATTTAGAGCCATAATTACAGTGTTTAAAAATAACAACAAGTGGGATAACAGTAACATATCTATAAATGAAAATATCGTATTATCATATCAAAAATCAAAAAATAAAAATTCTAATTATATAGATTATGGATTAAGTTTATTACCAAAGAAAATCTTTATGAAATATAAAGAAAAAGATGCATTCGATTTAGGTACAGTTTATAAAAGGTTGGTAAAGCAAAAACAACTTGAAGCATTCGAAGTATATGATAGATTTTATGAAATTGGTTCTTTTAAAGGAATAACCGAAACATCAGATAACCTTCAGAAATATTTATGAATTACTCATCAGTGCATTTAAATGAAGCTATTGAAATTATAAGAAGAATTGAAAATAAAAAAATTGAACAAATTGTTAATGTTTTGCTTGAAACAAGAAATAATGGTGGAAGGTTATTTTTTTTAGGTGTAGGTGGAAGTGCTGGTAATTGCTCTCATGCAGTTAATGATTTTAGAAAAATTGTAGGTATTGAATCCTATGCCCCAACTGATAATGTTTCTGAACTAACTGCAAGAACAAATGATGAAGGTTGGGACTCTATATTTTCTGAGTGGCTTGTAACAAGTAAACTTAATAAAAACGACTGTATATTTATTTTTTCTGTTGGAGGTGGAAACAAAGAAAAGAATATTAGTACAAATCTTATAAGTGCTATTAATTATGCAAAAGAAAAAGAGGCAAAAATATTAGGTGTTGTTGGAAGAGATGGTGGCTATGCAGCCAAGAGCTCAAATTTAGTCTTGATTGTTCCCGTAGTAAACAATGATACAATTACACCTCATACCGAGGCTTTTCAAGCAGTAATATGGCATTTAATAGTATCTCATCCCTTACTAAAAAAAAATCAAACTAAATGGGAAAGTACTTAGAAAAAAGCAAAGCTATATTTCTTGATCGTGATGGGGTTATAAACAAACCAAAAGTAATTGATGGAAAGCCATTCCCGCCTAATTCACTAGAAGAATTTGAGTTTACGGAAGGAATAGAATCCTTAATTAAACAAATAAAGGAAAAGAAATTTAAATGTATTATTATTACTAATCAGCCAGACGTGAGTAGAGGAGAAATATCAAAACACGTAGTTGACGATATTCATAATCATATTTTTAAAAATTTGGCTATAGATGAAATTTATGTTTGTTGGGACGCAGAGGATAACATATCAAATTTAAAAAAGCCATTACCGGGTATGCTATTTAAAGCTGCCGAGGATCATAATATAAATTTAAATGATAGTTACATGGTGGGCGATCGCTGGAAAGATATTGATGCAGGCTCAAGAGCGGGATGTAAGACAATTTTTATAGATTATAATTATGACGAAAAGCTCAACATTGCTCCGGACTATATAATTTCAGATCTTAGAGAAGCTTTAAAAATTATAAACTAAGCTTTTCCTTGTATTATTTATAATAAATTTCTTATAATTCAAATTATATCTGATATAAGAAAAATCATGAATCTTAATAATAAAGACATCACTACGACTAATACAGATCCTCTTAATTTATTT
>MDTB01055725.1_pt1 | contig 12719 bp, 12 predicted proteins | sample 811161 | NCBI WGS metagenome assembly MDTB01 (sample SAMN05326650, study PRJNA326480) | marine metagenome | isolation source: seawater | place: Mediterranean Sea | collected 2009 | reverse complement strand
GATGCCGATTACTCCACCGCTGCCGCTCATGGTTTGCATGGGTGCCGTTAATCACCGCCTCGCAGGCCCTGACCCAAGCACCCAGCAAGCGCGCTCGATGATATGCTGAGGTTCAAAAGTTTGGCGGAATTCCATGAAATACCTCAGTTACGCTATTTTCATACCGTTGCAGATTGTCTTTATTCCGCTGGCGATATTCGGTGTTTTGCTGACGGCCTATCGGCAAATAATCGTCAGCAAGCGCCTTGGTATTTCCCAAACCGCCATTGAGATCATCAACGGACGCTGGACTATGCACGCGTTCGGGCTGCGCCGGGACGCTGCCACTGATGCCCTGATGTCCGTCCTGCCGAATACGTCGAAACTCGGGCTTTGGTTCGTGCTGTGGCCGCTGTGGCTGCAGTCGCGTATCGCGGGCCAGGCCCTCCTCTATCCACGAATACCGACACCAGGCGATGAAAACATCGCTGACTTGGTGGCTGCACGGACGGTGCACTTTGATTCCATCATTGCTCGCGCGATAGACCACGTGGACCAATTTGTCTTGATGGGCGCTGGATACGATACCCGCGCATACGGCGAACTGGCCCGTAGCGGCGTGACCTTCTACGAAGTTGACCAAGCCGCCGTTCAGAACCACAAACGCGCCATGATCGAAGCTGCCAACATCCGCTGCGAGCACGTCAACTTCGTCCCCGTTGACTTCGGCATCGACAATTTCCTCAGCAAACTTGAACAAGCTGGTTTTGACCCGTCGCGCAAAACGCTGTTTCTTTGGGAGGGGGTGTCGCTTTACCTTTCCGCTGAGCAGGTCGCCGCAACGTTGGCGATGGTTAAACAGCGTGCTGCGCCGACCAGCGTGCTGATTGCCGATCTTTATGCTGACCGTCTGATTCAAACGTTGGGCAAAGCTCACGCCAATCAGAAGGTGCTGGAAATGACGAATGAAACATTAGACTTTAGCCTGCCTTTCACCAACAACTGGCGGCAGGTGCTCTCGAACTTTGTTGAATCACATTCCATGCAGGAAGGTGAGGCGCACTTTTTGGGTGCCAACAATAAGGCCGGGCCATACGCTGTTGTTGTTGAAATGATTTGCTAGACCTCAGCAATAGCTCCTCTCCTCCGTTGTTTCTCCCTTTAACTCGGTGGTTTAGAAGGTCTGCCACGCATTGAGACGGATTCTTGAGCCGCTGGTTTATTGAGGCTAAACCAAACACCGCGCAGCCCGGGCCTAGGGCGGGGCTTGTGCGCCGTCATTGGGGTTTCGGCTGGGCTAGCCGCGAGTCAAAATGAGAGGAGAAATATAAAAAGAAGCTAAACGATGACCTTCAGGCCGGAGGTTGATGGTCTGAGGGCCCTAGCCGTGCTACCGGTGATGCTCTTCCATGCTGGATTTGACTGGTTCAGCGGCGGTTTCGTTGGCGTCGACGTTTTTTTCGTCATCAGCGGCTGTTTAATCACCGGCGTCATCATCTCCGAAATGGCGGCGGGCGCTTTTCGCCTACGCCACCTTTACGAACCACGCGCGAGACGTTTTTTGCCCGCCCTGTTCCTCGTAATGGCCTGCTGTGCGCCGTTCGCTTGGTTATGGCTAATCCCAAATGATTTAAAGCGCTTCGGCGAAAGCCTGGCCGGCGCAGCAACGCTTACCTCTAATATTTTGCTCTGGCAACAAAGTGGATACTTCGATACTGGAGCGGAACTCAAGCCGCTGCTCCATACCTGGAGCCTCGCCGTCGAAGAGCAGTTTTATATTCTCTTCCCTCTGATTTTGCCCGTCCTCTGGCGCTTTGGCGTCAAGTGGCGGGTCATTCTATTGTCTTTGTTAGGTCTCGGCAGCCTTGTCGCAGCGGTTCTAGACGCGCAGTTTTCTCACGAATCCAGAGTCATCTCAGGCGTTTTTTATCTCGGGTTTATACGAGCGTGGGTCTTTGCTCATAGAGCCGTTCTAACCCGCTTGCATAGTGGCGTTCAAACACGACGCTTGAAACTGGCGAATCGCTTACCAAGAATGCGCAAGCTCGCCAACGAACACCCATTCGGACGCATCCAATAACAGCATCGTTAGCGCTTGATGTGCGGGTGCCTCACCTCATTAGGGGCAGAACCGCCCGCTCTCGTTAGGCTCTGCCCGCCGGTGCCAAGCCAAACCAGACGGATTGCGCCACCTCTTTGTCTCGCATTACTCGTCGCGCCTTTAGAATAATCTCACCTGCTTCGGTTTGGTCATAAAACCACTCCTCGGTGGCCCAAGGCGCGATGGGGCCTTCAGCAAGCTCGCAGGCCAGCTCTTCATAATAGCAGCGAACATCATGAGCCGTTCCATACAGGGACTCAGCGGTGAAGCCAACGTCTTCCCAGTGTTCACCTTCTACAATTTTTACAAATTTTGCCAGGGCATCAGGCACTTCCTCCGCGCTGATGCGCATGCCAATTGACGTTTTGTTGCTCTTTTCAAATGCGCGGTCATAGGCGGCTTTTAGTGCTTGGGCCTCATCTACAGCCGGGGGCAGTTCAGCATCCATTCGTGGCGGAAGCGCACACTGCAAAGGCTCGTTATCTGTGGCACTTATCCGAATGGGAAAATCTCGAATCACCGGGCCCTCAGACTCTTTTAGCAAATCAAAAGCGGCGAGCAAAACCTCTGACTGAAAGGCTTTATCCCTTGGTTTTCCCAGAGATTGTCCCAAGGGAAAATCCGTATAAAGCGTTCTTGGGACACCCATCCGCTCAGCCACCGGACGCAAGGGCGTTAGGACGATGGTTGACAGACCTGCTGCTTCAAATACATGGGCAAGCGTACACACGGTACGAGGACAGAGAGGTCAGGTGCCTGTGAGTAAGACAATGTCCACACCATCTTCGAGCATTGCTTGGGCGCATTGCGGACCAGAATCCAGGCGAATTTCTGATACGGTGGCTGACTGGTTCCCCGCGAAAGCGTAGTGGTTTTCCGAGACGCCGCCGATAACGCCACTGTCGGCCAATTCTTCGAGCCGGTCGATGGGGTACACAACATTGATGTCAGCGGCAAAACCGCCTCTGTCAAAATTTACGCTGTGGTGCCCAAGCTTTAGGTTTCGTGCGCTGCTGGGCAGCGTTTCATAGTGGTAGTCGCTGTCGCCCAGTTCAAAACCACCCCCCTCTTGATGAAGCGCCGCTGTCGTGACAATCGCGACCTTCGCGGCATGCAGGGGTTTGGGTGTGTTGAAGCTACAGGGTGGGAATTCTGGAAGCGGCAGGCTCGCCGCAAACTTCCCTATTGCCGCCTCGTCTTTTCCGAAAACAGACATGCACCGTTCCTTCAGAGTGGGTCTCTACGGACACTGTCAATTGCTGTTCAGCAAGTCAATGCGAGGTCTCGGGCTGGCACTGGACCTCGGCTCAAAACCACCCATAAGTGGGCTCAATGGCCCTCGCCCACCCGTCCGACAGGCAGCCTGCCTGTCGCTCAAAGCCGCTCGATCGCTTAAACCCCTGTTTTAATTATCTTTTAAAGCCCCTGGCAGGCGCTCTTCACCGTTATCCCGGCTTTTAGCAATGACTGGCATTCTGCCTCCGCCGTGCAGGCCCAGGGTGTCGTTTGGCCGCCGGTGGCCTGACATAAAATCGTCAAGAAGATTGCCCCTCTGGGTTTTATTCAAAACCCAAAAATGCGACGATTCCGGCCGCCGTGCACCCGACGGAATTCGTTCTGTCGAGCGTGCCTGGAGGCTTGTTGATAATCATAAAAAATAATTGCCTTAGAGGCCGCCATGACTCGTTCGCCCCTGCCCATTTCCGATCATCGATTCAAAAAATCTCCCTTCTTCAAATGCAACGAACAGGGAACCGTTCTGTACGGCATTTACAATAACCGACTCTATCCCCTCGACGCGGGCGTCGATACAAAGCAACACTACGAAACCCTTCGCACGGCTTGCTGCCTATACGATGTGCCGGAAACCCCCCTGAGAATTACCGGCAAAGACAGCCTTTTGTTCCTGGAGCGTCTCTTCACGAGACAGATCAGTAAAATCCGCGTGGGTCGTGCTGGGTATGCTATTGCCTGCAACCATGAGGGTGGCGTTGTTATGGACGGCGTGCTCATGCGCCCGAACGAACATGAATACATCTATGTTCAAGCCGATGGCGACTTCCTCAACTGGGCCTCGGCCAACCTCCGTGGGTATGACGCGGTCATTGAAGATTTCGATTCATGGGTTCTTCAGATTCAAGGTCCGACGTCTTTACAGGTTCTTGAAGCCGTCACGGGCATTTCAGATACCGAGTTTTCTTACTACGCCATGTGCGAGACCGACATAAATGGCGTGCCCTGCTACGTCTCCAGATCTGGATGGACTGGAGAACGTGGATTTGAAATTTACTCAAAGGGCGCTGACTTTGACGGCGTTGCCCTGTGGGAGCACCTGCTCGACAAGGGTGCCCCTGCTGGTCTCATCGCATCTGATCTCACCTCTATGCATATCCGAAGGCTGGAGGCCGGCATTCTCGACTATGGGACCGACTTTGACCAAGGCATGAACCCTTTCGAGCTTGGGTTGGGCAGATTGGTGCACATGGACAAGCCAGATTTCATTGGACGCGAGGCACTTGAGGCCACCCAGCGCAAATCTATTCGACTATTGGGCGTTCAATGCGAGGACGCCGCCTTGGCCCGAGGCAACGAAATTCGCTGGTCCAATGGTGACGTTGCCGGACAGGTCACCGCAGGGGCGTACTCTCACGAACTACAGTGCGGCATAGGCTTCGCAAGACTCAACACGACAGCAACCGCAGGCACGGCAGTCCAGGTGGAAACCGATGACGGTCTCTACAAGGCCAGCCTGGTAGACCTTCCCTTCATCGACAAAAACAAATTATTGGTGCGATAACACGATGTTCGAATCTCAAAATTTCCTCTTTACCGCGGAGACCACGCCGGACGTTTCCACAGATTTAGCAGCCAGTGCCGGCAGGGTCGATGACCTGGTCGGTGTTGCCGACGCGATCAACGTCACGGATTCTCCAAACAGCAAAACCAGGCTCAGCAGCCTGCTCGTTGCGGCCGAAATTCGCAGAAAAGGGCTTGACGTTATTCTGCAGCTCACCGGGCGAGACAGGAATGCCATTGCCCTCGAGTCGGAACTCCTTGGCGCCCTATCGGCTGGCGTTAACAAGGTACTTTGCCTCACAGGGGACCAACCGCCAGAGGGCGGACCCAAGGCTGTCAATGAATTTAACGGTGCAGGCCTTATTCAGCTGTGCAACACCCTAAGCCAAGGGACGTTGAGCGACGGTACGCCGATCAAGGCTGCCAAGACGGTCTACCCGGGCGCAGCAGACGACATCTATCAACACCTCGACAATGAGAACGCGGCCGCCGGCTTGCTTCGAAAAATCGAAGATGGCGCCGGTTTCGTTCAAACGCAGTACTGCTTTGATCTGGACGTCATCAAAGCTTATGCAAAGAAGCTGTCTGAGACGCCGGCTTTTAAGGACCGCAAAGTGCTGGTCGGCCTTGGCCCGCTGGCCTCCGCCAAACAGGCGGACTGGATGCGCAAAAACCTGTGGGGGGTCAACATATCGGATGACATTGTCCAAAGACTGGAGCAGAGCCACGAGCCACTGCGAGAGGGCGAAGCCATTTGCGAGGAACTCATCGGCGAACTCATGCAGCTACCGGAAATTGGCGGTGTGCATCTGATGGGCCCAAATTGTGAAAAGAGATCAGCGCGGATCATTGCTCGTTTCAGGTCGTAATGCAGCGATGCGAGAGGGGTGCTGCGTTCGCGGCGTTCACGGTGCCCGGCACAATCTTACAGTCGAGCCAGAGGCGATAATCTGATTCAGACAAAGAGGGTTGGGCGTTTGCTCTGCTATTTATTTGCTCCTGTGGCGCGAAAATAAGGAAACAGCATGCGTATCTACAACGGCGGTGCGGCCCAAAGCCTGGACAAGGTCGTTCTCTTTCCCTTCGATGACTTCAGTATCCCGTTCCAACACGGTGTGGGCCTCACGCTTCAGGGCCGCATCGGCGGTCATGGCAACAAGACCGTCGTGCCCTTGGGCGGGCCGGGCGCGCATGACAGCCTTTGGATCGCCTTTTATGGCACTGTCCTTGAGGTCGAGGGAGAACTTTGGATGTGGTACCTCGGACAGGGGCCGGACGAGCCGTGGCACCAGCGCGTCTGTTTCGCCAAGAGTCTCGATGGGCGCGAGTGGGAGAAGCCCAATTTGGGGTTGGTGAACTATCACGGCAGCAAAGACAACAATTTGGTTGCCATGGGTGAAGACATGCATGTCCAGGCCTGCATCATTTTCCATGACCCTGACGACCCGGACCCAACTCGACGTTTCAAGATGGCCTTGGAGACACGCAAGCACGGGTCACGTCTGAGCGTAGCCTACAGCGCCGACGGGGTCAGCTGGCAGGAGTCCCCCAACAACCCCGTAGGCGGCTGGTTCGAAATGGGCGGGGGAGCGAAAATCGATGGCTGCTACTATCTCGCCGGCCAGGGGGGTAAACATGGTGTGGGCATTCGACAACTCTCAACAACCGCTTCCTATGACTTCGAAAACTGGTCGGAGGCTACCTGTGCCGGTCTACGACGCAGCAATCTTTCACCAAAGCCCGCAGTGTCGGGCAAAAATGACGGGGAACAAGTGCACCTCGGCGCCGCGCTCTGGAATCGCGGCAATGTGATCGTCGGTCTATATGGCAAGTGGAATGGGCATCCGTCCAATGACCGACGCATGCTCACCATGGATCTGGGCCTCGCCGTGAGCAACGATGCCCTGCACTACAAAGAGCCCGTGCCGGATTTCCCCATGGTCTCTGCTGCGGAGGACAGCTGGGGAGAGAAACGCCGCGCTTCCCTTGATCTCAATTTTCCCGCCCTCATTCAGGGCCAGGCTTTTGAAAACGTGGGTGACGAAACCTTGTTCTGGTACGCGCCCTGGCCCGAGGAAGCGAGCGACGGTGTTCGAGTCACAAGTTGGCCACGTGACCGGCTGAGTTATTTTTCACCCTTCGATACCGGCGCCTGGTCTCGGTCTGCTGGCTCGCCCTCGCACTTCGTGTCTGCCCCCATAGACTTGGAGGGCCAGGCCGTTCGAATTAGCGTGAATGTAGCGGGCATTAACGAGCACTCCACCCTCTCGGTGGAAATTCTAGACCGCGAGTTCCAGGTGATTTCTGGCTATGACCACAGCGCCAGTCGAGGGCCTGACGGAACGGGCTTCTCTCAGTCTATGACCTGGCAGAACCACGCGCTTGTTGAGAACGTGACCGGCCAAATTCGAGTACGCGTTAACTTTGGCGGCCTTAGGCCCGAAGATGTGCGGCTGTACGCGGTCTATATCGACCAGGTCTAGAGGGCGCGCCTAACGGCGGTGATGCTCGGCGAAGACGCTGGACTGGCCGTCAGCCTGCACCAGCAAGGTATCAAAGGGCTCACGGCGGTCACCCACCTCCATACCAGGTGATCCAATAGGCATGCCCGGCACGGCCAGCCCCCGAGCAGCAGGACGCTCTGCCAGAAGACGAAGGATATCGGCTGCAGGAACATGGCCCTCAATAACATAGCCATCCACCAAAGCGGTATGACAGCTCGCCAGCCCGGACGTGATGCCATTACTGGCCTTAATCTCATTCAGCTCCGATTGGTCGACATTGACCAGCGATGCCCCAAGACCCGCGCTGCGCATGCTCGCCACCCACTTCAGGCAGCAGCCGCAGGTAGGCGTTCGGTAGACGGTCATGCTCGGAGCGGCCAAACCCGGCCTTATCGCGGCGATCACCGGCATGGCGGCTGCCACAGTCAGCAGCCGACGGCGTGAAAAATTTAGTGTCATCTTAATATCCCTTAGTGGCAGGCACGTCCCAGGGCCTTTAGCCGCCAGTAGTTGTAGGGTAAGGGCGTCAGGAATCCTGCTGCCCACATGATGGGAATGACCTCAAGGGTCAATTTGGCTCCGCCCGTGACCGCCACATCTACCACGTTCATTGCTAGCTCCATAGCGATCATGGAAATGAATGACATGCCGATAGCGGTCTTGAACGCTAACCTCAAGGCCATTTGTCTTGACAAAATAAGCGTTTCAAGGGCGATAGAGGTGAGCAACCCATTGAAAATGGCTAGCGACATGATGGCCCAGACAGGCCAGCCAATGCCGCTGACCTGGAAATACAGGATGGTGCCCATATCGCCTATGGAGCAACCCATCAGGCACCACAGCGTGTTGTAGCTTGCTCGGCGCCAGGTAGGCCCACAACGCCAATTCAAGTCCAACAGCGTGGTTTTTTCAGTTGAAGAAGTTTCGCTCATCACGGCACTATAGAGCTTCCTGTAAGGGGAAGGTCAAGAAAATTGGTGAGATAACCGTGGCATTGCAAACCATACGAGAAGCAGCCTTGAGCGCTGGACTGCCGGTAAAGACGGTACGGTACTACGACGAAATCGGCCTAGTGAGGTCCAGTGCCCGTTCCCCAGCGGGTTATCGTCTGTACGATGCAACGGCGTGCCATAAGTTGACCTTTGTTCAGCGAGCGAGACAGTTTAATTTTTCCTTGGACGAATGCAGGGAACTCTTAGACCTATACGAGAACCGCCAACGACCCAGTCGCGAGGTCAAAAAACTCGCCCTTGCCAAGGTGGATTTTTTGCAGCAGCGGCTGGCGACACTGTCCGATCTCAAGCAAGAACTTGAGGCCTTGGCAGAGCGCTGTTCGGGCGATGACCGGCCCGACTGTCCGATCTTAACGGCCATGGCTGGCGATCAGGATGCCGACACGGCTCAACGGCGCCCTAGGTCCAAAGACGAGCTTTAGGAGATCAACTTGCCGCTACAGACACTTGAGGCCCTGCCTCCCGGCCTTCTAGTGCTGCTCACCGGCTTGCTAAGCCTGATGGTTGGCAGTTTTTTGAATGTGGTGATTTATCGCCTTCCGCTAATCCTAGAACGTGAGTGGTTCGCAGAGCTTGAACAGCCTTGGACCTCTCCGGCGCCTCACGGCCCGGCCCTGAATATCATGCGGCCTGCCTCTCATTGCCCCATGTGTGGCCAACCTATCCCGCCCTACCGGAATATCCCCCTGATCAGCTTTCTGCTCCAGGGCGGATACAGTCACTGCTGCGCACAGCGGATTCCGTGGCGCTATCCGCTTATCGAGCTGTTGGCCGCCGTCACCGGCTCGGTTTTAGCCCTTAAATTTGGAGCCAGCATGACGCTGCTGTGGGCACTTTCTGCCTGCTGGCTTCTCATCGCGCTCAGCGCCATTGATAGTCAACACCTCATTCTCCCGGATATCTTAGTTTATCCCCTACTGTGGCTGGGTCTGCTGATCAATATCGATGCGACCTTCGTCACCCTGGAACATGCAGTGCTGGGCGCTGTATTTGGGTATTTGACGCTGTGGGGCTGTTATTGGTTATTCAAACTGGCCACGGGCAAGGAGGGTATGGGCCACGGCGATTTCAAGCTGCTGGCCGCTCTGGGGGCCTGGTTCGGATGGCAGGCACTGCCCGCCATTATTTTAATCGCCTGCTGTGCGGGCATTGTCTTCGGTCTCGGAGGGATGCTGGTCAAGGCCCTGCAGCGGGATACGCCCATCCCCTTTGGGCCGTTCCTGGCCGTGGGGGGACTCGCGGTCCTTCTGGGCGGAACGGAGACCATCCGCCTCTTTCTCTACCTCTAGTCCCAGCTGCCGAACCCTGTTTCCCCTGGCACTGACCCAGGACTCGCGGAGAATATGTGGCAGTCACCCTGAGCCGACCTGGCCTCCTTGGCCCCCTAACCGGGAACCCCTCCCGCCAGTGTATTCCGACACAAAGACCAGGGGTCTGCTGGAAAACTACCATTTATAAAGAAGATAGGACCGTCTGTAGGAAAGAGGGCGCGTCCCATCCACCAAAAATGCACAAATTCCACTGCGCCGCCCATTGCTAAACCAAGGCAGGGCGCCTCGCCCTAATTTAAGAACAAAAAGAGGACCGTTCACGTGCCCAAGTGGAATATCAGCGCCAAGGTTACCAGCTTACTGTTGTTCATCTGCTTCGTTATAAGCGCCACCCTGGGGTGGATTGGATATCGAGCCGGCAAAGCTGCCCTGGAGGCTAATACGCTGGCTCACCTGACCTCAATCAATGCGTCTAAGGCTTCCCAGCTATCAGATCACCTTCTAACCATTGAGCATCAAATAAGAACCCTCTCTCAAGACAAAACGATCACTGAAGCGATGCTTAACTTCGGCGCTGCATTCGAACAGCTCAACGCCGGCGCCCAGCAGGGACCAGCAGATGTATCCGCAGAGCTGGCCGACTTCTACCGAGAAGACTTTTTCATGCTCTATCGGGGCAGTGCATCATCTGGTGGGGATCACCTGGCGTTTCTGCCCACCAGCCCCGGTGGGCGCTACCTTCAACATCATTACCTGGCTATGAACCCCTACCCCATTCCTGAGCATGACAGGCTGGAGATCGCTGCAGAGGACGCCAGTCCCTATAGCGAAACGCATGCCGCCTACCACCCAAGTATTCGTAATTTCCGTAACGCCTTTGGCTATTACGACATTTTTTTTGTGGACGTCGATTCTGAGCACATCGTCTATACGGTCTCCAAGGAAACCGACTTCGGAACAAGCCTGAAAACGGGACCCCACCGTGATTCAAACATCGCGGAGGCCATGAGACGGGCCAAGGCCAGCGTCGATCCCGCTGCCGTACACTTTGTCGACTTCTCTCCCTACACACCGTCCTACGGTAACCCTGAGGCCTTTATCTCCACGCCTATCGTCTATCAAGGCCAGGTCATCGGCATTCTGATTTTTCAGATTTCCGTCAACAAGATTAATCAAATTATGACGGGAAACCAGGGCTGGCAGGAGGACGGTCTGGGTAAAACTGGCGAAACCTATCTGGTCGGCAACGATCTAAAAATGCGTAGCGTCTCTCGTTTCCTCGTTGAGGATAAAGAAAATTATATTCGCGCCCTGACCAGCCTCGGCACGCCGAGCGCAGTGATCGATCAAATCCTGAAACACGATACGACGATCCTGCTGCAGAAGGTCGAGACGCCGGGCAGCCTGACCGTTAATCAGGGGGGGATCGATACCGGTATTTTTAAAGATTACCGAGGTGCAGAGGTGCTCAGCTCCTTTCGACCCGTGAAATTCGGCAGCTTGCGCTGGGCAATGATCTCAGAAATGGATACCGCCGAGGCCTTCGCGCCGATTAAGACCCTGCGGCGGGAGCTGGTGCTCTCCTCTTTTTTGATCGGCATCGCCGTCCTGGTGCTTTCGATTAGACTCAGTCGATCCTTTACACGCCCAATCGTCAGGCTGACCGAAGCCGCCCAGCGCGTGGGTATGGGAGAAAAGAATGTGCAGCTACCCGTTAAGTCAAATGATGAGCTGGGCTTCCTCACAGATCAATTCAACAGAATGACGGTCAATCTCCAAGAACAGAAAGAAACCATTGAATATAAAGTTGAGGAAAACAATCGCCTGTTGCTGAACGTACTCCCACCCCCGATTGCAGAGCGGTTGAAGAGCGGTGAAGCCAGAATTGCAGACGCCTATCCTGCGGCCAGCGTCCTCTTCGCGGACATCGTTGGTTTCACCGCCATGTCTCGAGGCATTCCCCCCATGGCGGTGCTTGATCTCCTGGACGATCTATTCGGCAGATTTGATAAGTTAGCGTTGGCCCTGGGGGTGGAAAAAATCAAGACCATTGGTGATGCCTACATGGCCGTTTGTGGGCTGCCCACCAAACGGGAGGCGCATGCGGATCCCATTGCTGATCTTGCTCTTGGCATGCTGCGAACCGTCGCCGACTTTAACCAGGAGAGAAGAACCAATATCAAAGTCCGAGTGGGTGCCCACAGCGGCCCCGTAGTCGCCGGGGTTATCGGCACCTCAAAATTCATCTACGATCTTTGGGGGGATGCAGTCAACATTGCCAGTCGAATGGAATCCACCGGGATTCCCAACCAAATTCAAATCACCGAAAGTTTTCGCGACACGCTTACTGAACCCTTCGATATCGTCACCCGAGGCGAGATTGAGGTTAAGGGTGCTGGTCGTCTCAGGACCTATTTCCTGACGGATACGTCCTACTAAACGCGCAGGCTGGACTGGAAATAATGAGGCTTGACCGGTCGGACGCCTACTCCGCCTCCGCCGGCACCTGCAGCTGAAATGCGTTATGTAGGGAGCGAACGGCAAGTTCAAGATACCGTTCTGCAATCACGACCGATATCTTGATTTCAGAAGTAGATATCATCTGAATATTGATGTTCTCCGCAGCCAGGCAATCGAACATGGTCGTCGCCACGCCAGCATGAGAGCGCATACCCACGCCCACGATGGAGACCTTGGCTATTTCCTTGTCTCCAACTACTTCGCCCGCTTCCAGCTCCTGAGCAATACCGACCAGCAGCGATTTGGCCTGGTCATAGTCCTGTCGCTTGACCGTAAAGGTGAAGTCGGTGAGGCCGTCGACACCTATATTTTGGACGATCATATCCACCTCAATGTTTTCATCCGCCACCGGACCCAAAATTTTAGAGGCTGAACCCGGACGGTCCGGTACGCCGGCAACGGTGATCTTGGCTTCATCTGCAGTATGCGCAATGCCAGACACTAAGGGTTGTTCCATTTCTTCACTCTCCATCGTTATGAGGGTGCCTGGCCCCTCAACAAAGGTCGACATCACCCGCAGCGGCACTTGATAGCG
>MDTB01201281.1_pt1 | contig 12720 bp, 13 predicted proteins | sample 811161 | NCBI WGS metagenome assembly MDTB01 (sample SAMN05326650, study PRJNA326480) | marine metagenome | isolation source: seawater | place: Mediterranean Sea | collected 2009 | reverse complement strand
TTATTACCAAGGCCAGAGAATCATCTTCAATATATGATCAATCATGGATAGCAGCGTTAGTTGTATTATTCTTTTCCCAAATGGTAGATGTTCAATATTTTGATGGGCGAATAAGTATTATTTTTTGGATTTTATTATCAGGTTCAAGAAATATTATTAAAAAAGATAAAGAGACTGTATATTAAAAAAATTAATTCTTTAGTTAGTAAACCTTACTTCAGATATGTTTAAATAAATTGAAAGTTCTTTTAATTAAGATAAATAAATGAATTTCAGAATTCCATGGATCATAAGTAGAAGAAGAAAACTTTTAGGTAGTTCGATAGACTACATAACAAACTTTTTTTTATATAATTACATTTTTTTTAAAGAAATTGGAATTTATCCAAGTAAAATTGTTTCTTTAAGTTTTGCACTTTTTTGGATTATAACTAGCTATGTTCTTGGTCGATATGTAAAAACAGAAAAAATCTCATTAGATACATTTTCTAAAGCATTCTTAAAAATAATTTTTATCTTTTTGATTTGCAACCTTATTTACTTGACTATTAATTGGGGTTTGCCGCTAGTTTTTTATTGGGACAAAATTCAATTTAGCAGTTATAGTTCAAAAGAAATAAGTAATTTATTTATACGTTCTTCTTTATATATTTCTTTTTCAAGTCTTTTTATTCAATATTTCTTTAGTATAATTACTTATAATATTTATAATCAAAGTAATGAATGGTTTTTTTTCGGAACAAATTCCAAATATCAGCAAGTTTTAACTGAAATAGAGGATATTAAAAACGATATTAATTTATCTTTAGTTGATAAAAAAGATGATTTAGATCAGTTAGAAAATAAAAATTTTAAAGGTATTGTAATAGGAAATTTTAGCAATATTAATCAAAAAAATTTGAATATAATTTTTAATTTAAAATTACGAGGTATACATGTGGAAAGTTTACTTTCTTGGTTTGAAAATGAATTCCACAGAATGCCTACTCAAATCATTGATAACAAATATCAACTTATTGAAAAATGTAAATCGATTGAAGACAGTTATCAACTAAGAGCAAAAAGGATTGGAGATCTACTCGTGAGTTTTTTATTATTAATAGTGACCTTTCCTTTTTTTATAATTATCAGCATTTTAATTTTTTTAGAAGATCAAGGACCCCTTTTATATTCACAAACAAGAACAGGATTAAATGGTAAAAGGATAAAAATAATTAAGTTTAGGAGTATGAAAATAGATGCGGAAAAAGATGGAATTCAGTGGTCAAAAAAAACTGATCCAAGAATCACGAGAATTGGAAGAATTATAAGAGCTACAAGATTAGACGAGTTACCTCAATTAGTTTGCGTAATAAATGGATCAATGAGTTTAATTGGGCCACGACCAGAAAGGCCTGAAATCGAGAATCAATTTTTAAAAGACATTCCTTATTATAATTATAGAAATATTTTAAAGCCTGGAATTAGTGGGTGGGCCCAAGTAAATTATCCATATGGAGCAAGTATTTGTGATTCTTCAAAAAAGCTTAGTTATGACATCTACTACATTTGTCATTTTTCAATCCTTTTGGATTTATTAATTTTATTCAAAACAATAAAGTTGGTTCTTAAGGCTGGAGGTTCTAAACCTAAAGAAAGAAAAAATGAAATTGATAATCTTTAATCTTTAGAATTATCTAGATTTTTTCATTATTAAAATTAGTTTTTGTGTTAAAAAAAATAATTTACTAATATTTTAATTACATTTCATAAAACAAAAAAGCCAAACTTAGAAAATTTTCATGAATTATATTCTAAAAACCAAGAAGCAAATCTTCTTACACCCTCCTCAACAGAAACTTTAGGTTTGTATCCTATCCATTCTTCTAGAAGTTTTGTATTAGAAAAAGTTTTCTCAACATCCCCAGGTTGAATTGGTTCAAATTTCTTTATTGCTTTGATAGAAAGATTTTCTTCTAATAATTCAATAAAGTAATTAAGTAATATTGGCTTTCCAAAACCAATATTAAAGATTTTATTTGGAATTTTATTTTTATTGATTTTTTCATTATTATTTTTAGGAGCTTTTAGAGCGCATAAATAAGTACCCTCTACAATGTCTTCAATAAAAGTAAAATCTCTACTCATTTTTCCATAATTGTAAATAGAGATTGGTTCTCTTAAAAGTATTTTTTTAGAAAAAATCATCGGAGCCATATCAGGTCTTCCCCATGGACCATAAACGGTAAAAAACCTTAAACCTGTAATTGGAATATTATGAATATTACTGTAAGAATATGCCATCATTTCATTTGATATTTTCGTTGCTGCATAGAAACTTAATGGTTTATCAATTTTTTGATTTTCAGTGAAAGGGTAATCATTATTTCCACCATAAACAGAACTACTAGATGCATAAACTAGATGATCTACGTTATGATTTTTACAATTTTCTAATATATTAAAAAACCCATTTAAATTTGAATTTACGTATGAAGCAGGATTTTTTATAGAAAATCTTACACCTGCTTGAGCAGCAAGATTTATTACAATATTAGGCTTATTTTTTTTAAAAATATCGTTAATTTCTGATACATTTTCAAGTGAAATTTTAAAGAAATCCCATAAATATTTTTTATTTTTTAAAGAGTTCTCAATATCTCCTAATCTGTCATATTTTAATTGCCTATCATAATAATTATTTAAATTATCTATTCCAATAACCTTAAAGTTTTCCGCCAAAAATCTTTTAGTAAGAGCTGCACCTATAAACCCAGCACATCCTGTAATAAGAACTACTTTTTTAAATTTGTTCATTTAGAGAAGTTCTATTATGACGTTAACAATCTAATTCAATATAACTCATCAAATTTAAACTCCTAAAGGAATTTATAAAATATCTCATATAGTAAACTAACTCAAAAAAATTAAATCTTTATTTATAAAATAATATGATGGAAAAATATAAAAATTCTTCTAATATTGCTATCATTCTGGGATTTTATAACGGTGGACAATACTTACGCGAACAGCTTGAGAGTATTATTTGTCAAACTCACAAAGAATTTCAAATATTCATTTTCGATGATTGCTCTTGTAAAAAAAGTATTGACTCTGAGCTTGAATTATTTATTAAAAAAAACTCAAACATTTCGATAGTTAGAAGAGAATCTAATATTGGATATGCTAAAAATTTTTTATATGGTCTAAAAGATGTGGGTTCTAATTTTGATTTCTACGCCTTTAGTGATCAAGATGATATATGGGGGGAAAATAAATTAGAAAATAGTTTAAAAAAAATTAAAGATTTTAATCCGCCTTCCTCAATTTTATATTGTTCAAGAACCTCCTATTTTAAAAATGATTCTCATATTGAAATTGGTTCTTCAAAGGTTTTCAAAAAGAAACCACAATTTAAAAATGCTCTTATACAAAATATTGCTGGGGGCAATACTATTTTAATGAATAAAAAAGCTCGAAATCTTATGATCAATGCATTAGTTTCTGATAAGTATATATCTCATGACTGGTGGTGTTATCTCTTAATTTCAGCTTCAGGGGGAGATATAATTTTTGATAATTTAAAATTAGTAAAATATAGACAGCATGAAAAAAATATAATTGGAGGTAATAGGAAATTCAATGACAAAATAAGAAGATTTATTAAATTTTTTAAGGGTAATTTTAAAGAATGGAATGATATCAATATTAGTAATTTAATGAAAAATAAAAAGCTTTTAAAAAAAGAAAATCTTACTATACTAAAGCTATTTATTGAGGCTAGAAATAAAAAAAATATTTTTCTTAAGCTTTTACTATTCAAAAAATCAGGAGTTTTTAGACAATCTTTTTTTGAAAATATTATTTTCACTTTAGGAATAATCTTAAATAAAATTTAAAATTATTGTTTATTTTAAAAATAGTAATTCTAAACTAAAATTAAGTTTATCTTTTGTTATTAAAATGAATTTTCAAAAGCAAACTAAAAGAAAAGGGATAATTCTTGCTGGTGGAAAAGGTACTAGGCTATACCCCATTACTAATGTCGTAAGTAAACAGTTACTACCAATATATGATAAGCCAATGATCTACTATCCTCTTACGACTTTGATGCTTTCTGGAATAAAGGAAATTTTGATTATTACTAATGAGAAAGATAAAATGTTATTTAAAGATCTATTAGGAAATGGAAATCAATTAGGAATTTCTATTGATTATAAAGTTCAAAAAAAACCGGAAGGAATAGCTCAGGCATTTTTAATTGCTGATGAATTTATTGAAAACAAACCAGTTGCTCTAATATTAGGTGATAATATTTTTTATGGCAAAGGTTTAGTAAATCTTCTTGAAAAATCAAGCAAAAATAATAATGCGACAATTTTTGCTTACCCTGTTAAAGATCCCGAGAGATATGGAGTAGTAGAATTCGATAAAAATTCTAAAGTGTTATCTATAGATGAGAAACCCAAAACTCCAAAAAGTAATTTCGCTATTACTGGGTTGTATTATTACGACGAAACAGTTTTAGAAAAAGCAAAATCAATCAAACCTTCAAAAAGAGGTGAATTAGAAATTAGTGATATTAATAAATTATATTTAAAGGAGGATGCTCTTAAAGTAGAACTTTTTGGGAGAGGAATGGCTTGGTTAGATACTGGTACTTTTGATTCTTTAAATGAAGCATCTATTTTCATAAAAACTCTTGAAAATCGACAAGGATTAAAAATATCTTGCCCTGAAGAAGTTGCTTGGAGAAAAGGTTGGATTAAAGATGAAGATTTAATTAGATTATCTAAACCGCTTGAGAAAAGTGGTTATGGGAGATATCTGATTTCTCTTTTAGATTAAAAAATGAGAATTACTTATAAAAAATGTTTTGATTACGATGGGAACCTTATTCAAGGTCTTCTTATAATTAATCCTGTAATTAATTTCGACAATAGAGGGTTTTTCCAAGAAAGCTGGAATAAAAAAACCTTCGGAAGCATTCTTAATGAAAATAGGCAAAAAGAAGAACTGTTTGTACAAGATAATCATTCCAAATCAATTAAGGGGACATTGAGAGGTCTCCATTATCAAAAGGAACCTTATGCTCAAGGTAAATTAGTAAGATGTCTTAGAGGAGAGATATACGACGTAGCTGTTGATTTGAGAAAAAGTTCAAAAACATTTATGAGTTATGCTTTTGTAAATTTAAGCAGCCATAATCAAACACAATTTTGGATACCCAAAGGTTTTGCGCATGGTTTTTTAACCTTAACTGAAGATACAGAGGTTTTATATAAAACAACTAACTATTGGAATAAAGATTCAGAATTAACCCTAAAGTGGGATGATCCAAGCATTAATATCAATTGGCCACTATCAACTCTAAAACAAGAAGTTAATATTAGCGAAAAAGATAGAAATGCATTTTCTCTAGATCAACTACAAAATGAATATCTTTTTTTATGAGAATTTTAATAACTGGCGTTGACGGTCAACTTGGAAGTCAATTGGTAAAAAATCCACAGACAAATCTAGAAGTAATTGGGCTTAATAAAAATCAATTTAATCTTCTTAATTTTGAACAATGTAGAAAAACCATACTTAATTTAAAGCCAGATTGGATAATAAATACAGCTGCATTTACAGCTGTTGACAAAGCTGAAATTGAGTTAAAAAAAACATTTGATATAAATGCATTTGGAGTAGAAGTAATAGCTAAAAGTTGTTCTAGTTATGGTGGGAGACTTCTTCAAATAAGTACAGACTTTGTATTTGATGGAATGAAAAAAACTCCTTATTTGCCTTATGACAAATGTAATCCATTGAATAAATATGGTGAATCAAAACTTAAAGGTGAATATCTATCATTGAAGTACCCTGGGACTTTAATTCTAAGAACTAGCTGGCTGTATGGGCCATCAGGAAATAATTTTTGCTTAAAAATGTTAAACCTTCATAAAAATGCTTTAAAACAATCAAAGATTCTTAAAATTGTTAATGATCAAAAAGGATGTCCTTCTGATACGATTCAATTGGCAAAGATTTGCTGGGAGTTAATAAAAAAAGAAACTGATGCTAAATCAAAACAAAAAATCTTTCACTGGAGTAACAAAGGTATAACAACTTGGTATGATTTTGCATTTTCAATTGGTAAATTCGCTGAGGAATATGGATTGATAGAAAAAGCCGCAGATATTCAACCTATCTCATCCTCAGATTATGAGACACTCGCCAAAAGACCAATTTTTTCAGCTTTAGATTGCAATCTCACAAGTAGATTTTTGGGAATAGCACAATTAGAATGGATCGAAGCATTGAAATTGACCTTGAAGGAATATCCTAAAATAAAAAGAAAATCATGAGAATTCTCATAACAGGCGGTGCAGGGTTTATTGGCAAATCTTTGATCCTAAAGTTACTATCTTCTTCTGAAAATCTAGTTTTTAATATTGATAAATTAGGATACTCAAGTTCAATAGAGCCAATAAATTCATTTTGTTCGAAAAACGTTAATAATAATCATATTTTCTTCAACTTAGATTTGAAAGACAAAAAGCAAACTAATGATGTAATACAAGATTGTTCTCCAGATATTATTTTTCATTTAGCGGCAGAGAGTCATGTCGATAGATCAATAACTAGCCCAAAGGAATTTATTGAATCCAATATTCTAGGTACATATAATTTATTAGAAGCATCCCTAAATTACTTTAGAAAATTAAATTATATTAAAAAAAATAAATTTAGATTTTTACATATTAGTACTGATGAAGTTTTTGGATCTCTTGGAGAAAATGGAAATTTTTCAGAATTTTCTCCATATGATCCAAGGAGTCCATATTCTGCATCAAAAGCAAGTAGCGACCACTTAGTAAAAGCTTGGTTTCATACCTATAAATTACCCGTAATAGTTTCAAACTGTTCAAATAACTATGGACCATGGCAATTCCCAGATAAATTTATACCTAAAGTAATTTGTAATGCTTTAAGTGATGAAGAAATTCCAATTTACGGAAATGGATTAAATGTAAGAGATTGGTTATATGTTGAAGATCATGTTAATGCTCTTATTCTCTTATCAAAGTTTGGGAGATTGGGAGAATCATATTGCATTGGAGGTAATATGGAGAAATCAAATAATGACGTTGCTCTGGAAATTTGTAAAATTTTAGACAAAAGATTTCCTAATAAAAAACCACATAACAAACTTATTCGATATATAAAAGACAGACCTGGCCATGATAAAAGATACTCTATAAATTTTCAAAAGATTAAAACTTTACATAATTGGGAACCAAAATATGATTTTAAAAAAGGTCTAAAAGATACAATTAATTGGTACATAACAAACTTTTCTTGGGTTGAAAATATTTACAAAAAAGAATCTAAATAAATATAAAAATTCAGAGTTAGTTTGAAACTAACAATAGAAAACCAAATTCCTTTTTAATTTATTATAAAAAATAAAAGTAACGAAAATTCCCAAAAAGTTTAATAACAAAATCACTATTCCTGCAAGCATGAAACTTTCTCCAACTAAAAGGGAATCTCTTAGAAACCTTAATATCTGATAAATAGGATTAAAATCTGCAATTAACCCTAATTTTCCAAGATTTTTCTTTTCATATAAAATTGGGGATAATAAAAATAAAAGATTAGTCAAGACAGGTAATAATTGAAATAAATCAGTAATCCTGATACCCAGCATTGATATTATTAGGGGCACCCAAAATAAAAATAAAGCAAAATTTAAAAAATGGAATGGTACGTAAATTAAATTTAGAATTAAATTAGGTGATAATAAGAAAAAAAATCCTCCGACAATGACAAATGCCTGAAAAAAGTTTTGTATTTGGAAAGCCCATTCTTGGCAGACAAAGAAAATTGGCTTCAGTTTAGAGTTTTTTATTCTAGCTTCATTTATTGAGAAAATTAATGAAGCAGAATTTATTGATTCACAAATTGAATTCCAAATTAATAAACCAAAACCTAAATATATTAAATAGTTTAAAAGATTATCAACTTTAAAAACTTTCCCATAAATAAATCCTAAACATAATACGGAAAACAAGGTAGATAAACCTAACCAAAGACTACCTAAAGTGGTACGGGCATATCTTGCCTTAGTTTTTGAAATTGCAGTAAACCACCAAGCACGTCTAGTGTTTAAACAATATTTAAAAACTTCAATTACTTCTTTCATCATAAAAACTCAAAGCATCACTCAAGTTTCCGTCAAATATTATTGAACCATTCGAAAAAACCAAACCCCTTGAACAAAATCTTCTTAATAAAGATTCTGAATGAGATGCAATTATTAACATCCCATTACTAGTTAAATACTCATCGAGTCTTTTTTGAGCTTTTTTATAAAACTTTTGATCACCAGTACCAATTGTCTCATCAAGAGCTAAACAAGCATGTCTATGATAAGTCAAAAGTGAGAAGGTCAACCTTGAAGCCATTCCTTCACTGTAAGTTTTTAAAGGTAGGTATAGAAATTCTCCTATTTCCGAAAAATTGATTATGTAGTCCAAGAAATGATTAAAACCCTCTAAAGAATTATTGATTATTAGATAATGAGCTTTCGCTGCTTCCAAACCAGTTAAATCTTCCTCAACAATAAAGGATCTATCTATCATTGGATAAACATCAACATTACTTTTTATTATCCCAGAAGTTGCTTGATAAATTCCTGAAATAAGTCTTATAAATGAAGATTTACCAGCCCCATTATGGCCAATCAAAGCAATTCTCTCTCCCTCATTTAATGTGCAGCTAATTGAACTTAGTGCTTCAACACTTTTTTTTAAATTATTAGTGGTTGATATTCTTCCTCCGCTTAAAAAATTTAAAATTTTGTGTTTTATTGAATTATTTGACTGAGCCAAAATTGGTATTTTTAAATTTACATTTTCTAAAACAATTTTATATTGCACTTTACTATCCAATTTAATAATTACTTAAACCCACTATAAAGTATTTATTACTCACAAAAGAAATTCTTTAAGTAAACTCTTAGAAAGAATATTTGTATAAAATCATTATGATAATATAAGTAATGAATAAAAACTTTTAAAAAGTGAAGGCAGTCATATTAGCTGGTGGCTATGGCACAAGAATATCAGAGGAAACGTCACAAAAGCCTAAGCCTATGATAGAGATAGGAGGCAGGCCTATCCTATGGCATATTTTAAAAATTTATAGTTACTACGGTATTAACGAATTCATTATTTGTTGTGGATACAAAGGTTATTTAATTAAAGAATACTTTGCAAATTATTTTCTACATAACAGTGATGTAACTTTTGATATGAAGGATAATAGTATGCAAATCCATACAAAAAATGCAGAACCATGGAAAGTCACATTAGTAGATACTGGCGAAAAAACATTAACGGGTGGAAGACTAAAAAGAGTCTCTGAATTTATCAATAATGAATCATTTTGTTTTACATATGGAGATGGAGTGGCAGATATAAATATTGGAAAACTTATTGAATTTCATAAAGAGAGAGGGAGAAAAGCAACACTAACTGCTGTAAAACCACCAGGTAGATTTGGTTCTATTGAGTTTGAAAGAGGTAAAGTTTTATCCTTCCAAGAAAAGCCTAGAGGAGATGGGAATATGATAAATGGAGGATTCTTTGTTTTAGAACCGTCTGTCATAGATTTAATAAGTGGTGACAGTTGTACTTGGGAAGATCAACCACTAAAAACTCTTGCAAATACAAATGAACTTTCAGCATATTTACATAATGGGTTTTGGCAACCTATGGATATGTTGAAAGATAAAAAATTTTTAGAGAAATTATGGGAGTCAAATAATGCTCCATGGAAGTGTTGGAAATAGTATTTTGGATAAATTTTCTTTAGTAAAACCGAATAATTCTTTTTGGAAAAGTAAAAAAGTACTAGTTACTGGTCATACAGGATTTAAAGGGTCTTGGTTATCTCTTTGGCTTCTAAAAATGAATTCAAATGTTAGCGGTATTAGTCTTGAGCAGGAAGACTCCAATAATCTTTTTGATCAATTAAAAATTAGAAATGATCTTAACCATATTACTTGTGATATAAGAGATAAAGAATTATTAAAGAAACATATTCAAGCGATCAAGCCTGAAATAATTTTTCATTTAGCAGCGCAGCCTCTAGTTGTTGCATCCTATAAAGATCCAATTTACACATGGGAAACAAATGTTATGGGCACATTACATGTTCTTGATGCAATGACATCAATTAATAATGACTGTTTAGGAATATTTATAACTACAGATAAAGTCTATAAAAATAATGAATGGATTTACGGATACAGAGAAAATGATGAGTTAGGGGGATATGATCCATATAGTAGTAGTAAAGCTGCTTGCGAAATTGCCATTTCTTCTTGGAGGTCAAGTTTTTTAAATAGTAAAGAATTACCTTCGATTGCGAGCGTAAGAGCTGGGAATGTCATTGGGGGAGGCGATTGGGCGGAAAACAGAATTATCCCTGATGTAATAAGATCTCTAAAAAATAATGAAAAAATTAAGATTAGAAACCCTTCATCCACAAGACCATGGCAACATGTTTTAGAGCCACTTTCAGGTTATTTATTACTTGCAGAAAATATCTATAAGAATCATGAATTGTTCTCATCATCATTTAATTTTGGTCCGTTTATCGAATCAAATAAAACGGTACTAGAGTTAGTTGAAGAATGTCTTAAATATTGGGAAGGAGATTACTTAATTAACGAGGGTCAAGATATGCCACACGAAGCTGGAATACTTAATTTATCAATTGAAAAAGCAATTAAGGAATTAGATTGGTTGCCAAAATGGAACTTTCAAGAAACAATTGCGAACACAATAAATTGGTATAGAAAGGTATGTTACAAAGAGAAATCACCTATCGATTGTTCATTGGATGATTTAAATCGTTATATCCAAAATTGACAAAAATTTTTCTATAAATATGAAAAATAATGTTTTTGTTGATTTGCCTGAATATATTAATACAAGCAACGGGACTAAATGTCTTATAGATCTATCAACTAAATTAGAGTTTAAAAATATAAAAATTATAAAATTAATTCGTGATAACACAATTCTTTCGAAGCTAAAAAAAAAGCTCTTTTTAGAATTTTCTAATAAAAATTGTCAAATATTTACTAAAAAAGCACAAAAAGGGGATTGGTTTTTAGCATGTGATACGACACCCTCATTACTATTAAATAAAGCAAGAAAACATGGAGTTAAGATATTATGGTGGCAACTAGCACCATATCAGTTTTTAGGAAGTAATCAAATACCAAAAGTTGGAGACTATAGCCTGCCTTTTTCCTCCTACACTGATCCGAAATCAGATACATACTATTATTATCAACCTGATGTAGGCCCAGAATGGGAAAACGCATTGAATAAAAAAAAATTTAACAAGCAAAGGAAGAATCTTAAGATATGCTTCTACAATGGGAAAGGAAGATTATGTACTATAAACAATAAATTAAGAGAGTATCTATCTACTTATCAGATAGAGGTAATAACTAGGATAAATCCAAAACAAAAGTCGGAATATTTTAATATACTACTCAACTGCGATGGTGTAATTTCATTTGATGAGATGTCTCAAACGAATCTCGAAGCAGCTTCATTAGGAATTCCTGTTTATATAGCAAATCCTTTATTCCCAGAAAAGTGTATAAGGAAGTTTAATATCAATGAATTAGAAAAAAGAATTACGAGTAGACCAGAAATTTTTATTTCCATGTTAGAAAGGGAAAATTTCATATCAAATCCATTCGATGTCAATTATCTTAAAAGTTTTAACTCTAATACAATTAAAAAATTCGTTGATATTTTTAATGGAGATATTGACTTGAAACCTCTTAATAAAGATGAAATAGGTTTATTAAAAAAATACTCAAAATCATTGAGATTAAAACAAGTAATATACCCCTATGTAAATAGTGGGCAATCACCCAGCAGTCTTTTAATAAAACCTTTCATCAAAAACATTATTAATAAAAACAAATATAAAAATATTCAACTATGGATTACAGTTTTCGACTCTGTCGGACACTTTTTATATAAATTAGGTCTAATAAGAATTTGTGAAATATTTATTTTAAAAATAAAAAACTTTTTAGAGAAATAAAGATCTATTTATTTTGATAATTTATTTAATTTGCCTGTTATTTACAATTTAAAATTTTTTAATATAAAAAATAATTTTTAAAAATCTCTTGAAAGTGCTTGTTATGAATTATCTTTAAAAAAGATGAATTTATTACAATGGAAAGTCTTACTGCAATTAAAAAAGAAATCCTAAAATTATCAAAAGAATATTCAAAGCATGCGCATTCTGCCTTTAGACCTAATGGAGATCCTCTCCGATCTAAATGGCAAATAGGATCCCCTATTCCATATGCTGGTCGAGTTTTTACCGAGGAGGAAGTTGCAGCTGCTGTATCTTCAACTTTAGATTTTTGGCTTACGCTTGGCAGCGAAGGTATTGGTATGGAACAAGAACTTTCTGAATTTCTTGGTGCAAGAAAGTGTCTTTTAGTTAACTCTGGTTCAAGTGCTAATCTTGTTGCAATTTCTACTCTTACTTCTTATAAGTTAAGAGAAAAAAAATAAGTCAAGGAGTTGAAGTTATTACTGTAGCTGCAGGTTTCCCTACCACTGTGGCTCCCATAATTCAAGTTGGTGCCAAACCAGTTTTTATTGATGCAGACCCGGTTACTGGCAATGCAAGATGTGATCAGCT
>MDTB01242731.1_pt1 | contig 12721 bp, 11 predicted proteins | sample 811161 | NCBI WGS metagenome assembly MDTB01 (sample SAMN05326650, study PRJNA326480) | marine metagenome | isolation source: seawater | place: Mediterranean Sea | collected 2009 | reverse complement strand
GCGAGCACGGTGGTGGTCTGTTCCTCGACGATCACCGCCGGTCCTCGGACTTGGTCGCCTGCGGCAAGCGAGGTGCGTTCGACAACGGCGGCGTCGGCGTCGACGCCGCTGATCGGGTCGTACATCGGTCGGTGGTTTGGCGCGGTGGCCTCGGTGCCGTTCGTCGACAACTCGACCGCTGTCGGCGCATCGACCACCGACGCAACCCGTACCGACCAGCTGACCGCTTCGATGGCTAGGCCGTCGATCGCTCGGCCAAAGAATTCCTCGTAGGCCTTCGTGAATTCCTCGCCGAGGAGTTCAGCGGCCATGTGGTCGAAGGAGGCATCGCCGAGCCGGACCGGGATCTCCCAGCCCTGACCCTTGTACCGCATTGCGACCTGCCGCTCGACGGTGACGTCGGCGTCCGTTCCCTCCTGGACGAACGCCATTGCTTCTTCGGTGAGTTCGGCGAGGACTCGGTTGGCACCTTTGACGTCGAAGTCGACAGTCGAGGTGTAGAAGCTCCGCACTGCCTCGTACGCAAACGGTGCCCGCAGGAAACCGACGGCCGAACCGACGCTTGCGTCGGGCGGCACGATCAATTCATCAAGGCCGAGTTTGTCGAGTAGGCGACCGGCGTGGAGCGGTCCGCCGCCACCGAAGGCGATCATCGAGTAGCCGGCGAGGTCTTTGCCGTTCTCGACGGCGTGCACCCGGGCGGCGTTGGTCATGTTCTCGTCGACCACCTCGGCCACACCGCGGGCAGCATCAGCGGCCGACAGGTCGAGTCGGTTGCCGACCGAACGCCCCAGTGCTTCAGCGGCGAGGGTGGGGGAGAGGTCGATGTCCTTCGCTCCGAACGTGTCGGGGTGAAGCCGACCGAGCTGCACATTGGCGTCGGTGACCGTCGCGTCGAGCCCACCGCGCCCGAAGGACGCCGGCCCGGGCTCACTACCGGTCGAATGGGGACCGATGCGGATCTGGCCGAGCGAATCGACCGAGGCGATCGATCCCCCACCTGCGCCGATCTCGATCATTTCGATCACCGGGATCGAGATCGGCATGCCGGAGCCTTTCTTGAAGCGGGCGCTGCGGTCGACCTCGAAGGTCTTCGCGGTTGCCGGTGTGAAGTCCTCGATTAGGGCAATCTTCGCGGTGGTGCCCCCCATGTCGTAGGAGAGCACGCGGTTGCGGCCGTAGCGGGCGGCGAGGTCGGCGGCGAAGATGGCGCCCCCGGCCGGTCCCGACTCCACGAGCCGGACAGGGAACGCGGCGGCCGATTCGACCGATATCAGTCCGCCACCGGAGTGGATCAGATAGAGCGGACACGTGGCGCCTCGAGCGGCAAGTTCGTCTCGCAGACGGACGAGGTAGCTGGCCATCAGTGGTTGGACGTAGGCGTTGGCGCAGACCGTGTTGAAGCGCTCGTACTCGCGCATCTGGGGCGAGACCTCGCTCGAGATCGACACGGCAATGTTGGGGAGCTCGGCGAGCAGGAGTTCTCGGAACCGGAGTTCGTTCGTCGGGTTGACGTAGGAGTGGATGAAGCCGACAGCGACCGACTGGTAGCCCTCCGTGCCAATGTGTTCGATGAGCGAGTGGGCACCGTTCTCATCGAACGGCACAAGGATCTCGCCTCGAGCGTTCAGCCGTTCGCTGATGACGTGGCGGTCGGCCCGCGGGATGAGCGGGGTCGGCAGGACGATGTTGAGGTCGTACTGCTCGAATCGGCTCTCGGTGCGGGTTTCGATCACATCGCGGAACCCGTCGGTCGTGACGAGCGCGGTCTTGGCGCCGCGCCGTTCGATGAGGGCGTTTGTGGCGAGCGTCGTTCCGTGGATGATCTGGGCGATGTCGCGCAGGTCGATGTTCTCCTGCGCAGCGATGCGACCGATGCCGTCGAGGATCCCGACTTCGGGGGCGTTGTGGGTGGTGAGCACCTTGGTCGACGAGTAACTGCCGTTAGCCAACTCGATCACGATGTCGGTGAAGGTGCCGCCAACATCGGCGCCGATGCGGATACTCATCTCAGATGCCCCGCATTTGCTCGGCGACCGCAGTGAGAGCGTCTTCGTTGCGTCGGTAGTAGGTCCAACCTTTGCGACGGGTGGCGACCACGAGGCCGGCGTCGACGAGGACTTTCAGGTGCCGACTTCCGGTGGGTTGGCTTACGCCCAACTTCTCGACGATGAAGAGGTTGCATGCTCCCTCGGTGACCTGGTTGCCGTGCTCCTGGGGCGGGAAGTTCGTCTTCACGTCCTTGAGCCAATCGAGGATCTTCAGGCGCTTGTCGCTGGCGAGCGCTTTGAGGGCGACTTTAAGGTCGCCCTCGGTCTCGGCGGTCGTCGTCTCGGTCACGGCCATGTCGACATAGCAAACACGCTATGTCGACATGCCGCAACCAGGGAGAGCCGACCATCCGCTTCCTGGTCCGGGTGACCGAATTCACGGCCTCGATGGCGGCGATCTCGCCGGCCGCACGTAGCGTCGAGTTGTCTATCGTTTCGCGGCATTGCGCCGCCGAAACATCACCAGGACATCCTTCCCCCGAGGAGCTCCCCAATGTCCACTGCGCTGTACCGACTGGGCCGGTTCGCCGCACGACGTCCTTGGCTTGTCATCGGCTCATGGTTCCTGTTGGCTGCGGCTGTGGTTGTCGCCAATTCCACGGTTGGCCGTGACTTTGAAGACGCGTTCACCGTTCCGGGTCAGGACAGCGATGATGCGCTCGTCTTGCTTGAAGCGGTCCAGCTCGATGCCGCCGGTGTCAGCGCGCAGCTCGTGATTGCTTCGGTCGTCCCCGGCGAACCCATCACCGATGACCTCGCTCAGATCGATCAGATTCGAGCCGAGTTCGCCGACCTTGACGATGTCGTCGCTGTGGCCGACCCCCAGATCTCGGCCGATGGTGCAGTGGCGCTTGTTCGCGTCCAGTACCCGCCGAGCGACGAGATGAATGCCGTCGCCCTCGAGGATCTCAAGGAATTGCGTTCCGAACTCGACGAGGCCAACGGGCTTCGGGTCGAAGCCGACGGTGAACTCTTCTTCGTGTTCGAGGAAGCCCAGACTGGTACCGGCGAAATGATCGGCATTGTCGCCGCCATCGTCATCTTGCTGATCGCCTTCGGCTCGGTGATCGCCATGGGTCTACCGATCGGTACCGCCTTGTTCGGTCTTGCGTTGGGCACGAGTGCCCTCGGGCTCGTCAACTATCTGATCGACATCCCGTCGTGGGCGCCGCAGATGGTGGCGATGGTCGGCATCGGTGTCGGTATCGACTACGCCCTTTTCCTCGTCACCCGCCATCGCGAGTACCTCGCTCAAGGCATGACGGTGCAGGAATCCGTGGGGCGCGCCACTGCCACTGCCGGTCAGGCCGTGATCTTCGCCGGTGGCACGGTCATGATCGCGATCCTCGGTCTCGCCGTCGCCGGCGTGCCTTTCCTGACCGCCGCCGGCGTCGCGACTTCGCTGGTTGTGCTCGTTATGGTCACTGCCGCCATCACCTTGCTTCCCGCCTTCCTGGGCCTCGCCGGTCCTCGGGTCAACGGCATCCGCTCCCGTCGTCGCCGCGAGATCGATCCGACCGTCTCCCCTCGCTGGGAGGCCTGGGGTCGGCACGTGTCGCGTCACGCGTGGAAGTACGCCGTCGGTGTTACGGCACTGCTCATCGCCCTCACCACGCCGGTGCTCGCCCTTGAGTTGGGCTTCCCTGATAACGGCAATCTCGGTGAGGAACGCACCGAACGCCAAGCGTTCGACCTCACCACCGAGGCGTTCGGCGCAGGCTTCACCGGCCCGCTGATGATTGCGCTCGACCCGGCCGGCGATCCAGCGCTGGTCGGCGAACTCGCCGAGGCCGTCCAGGCCGACGAGAACATCGCTTTCGTGCAACCGGCGCCGCCCACCGAAGGCACCGATATCACCGTTCTCTTCGCATTCCCCGCCACCTCGCCGCAGTCGCCCGAGACCTACGACACGGTGCAGCGCATCCGCGCCGATGTGTTCCCACCAGTCTTCGAGGGCACGGGGGCCGTCGCCCACGTCGGCGGGCAGACCGCCTCGTTCGGCGACGTCGGGAACCAGGTCTCATCACGGCTGCCGTGGTTCATAACCTCAGTGATCGTGTTGTCGTTCTTCCTGCTCACCGGTGTCTTCCGCTCGCCGGTCATGGCGCTCAAGGCCGCAATCCTCAACCTGTTGTCGATCGGCGCCGCCTACGGCGTGCTCGTCGCCGTCTTCCAGTGGGGATGGGGCAATGAGCTCGTCGGTGTGGCTGAGCCGATCCCGATCGTGGCCTTCATGCCGATGTTCATGTTCGCCATCCTCTTCGGCCTGTCGATGGACTATGAGGTGTTCCTGCTCAGCCGTATTCGCGAGGAGTTCCTCGCCACGGGCGACAGCGATCAGTCGGTGATTCGCGGCCTTGCATCGACTGCCCGAGTCATTACCTCAGCTGCGCTGATCATGATTTCGGTGTTCGGCGGCTTCATCCTCGGCGACGATCCGTTCATCAAGATGTTCGGTCTCGGTCTGGCGACGGCGATCTTCGTCGATGCCACCATTGTCCGCATCGTTCTCGTCCCGGCAACGATGAAACTGCTGGGTGACATCAACTGGTGGATCCCGGCCTGGCTTGACCGCCTGATCCCTCACGTCGACATCGAGGGCGACTCGGCGCTTCCATCGCCCGAGTTCGAACCGGTCGACCGTGGTGGAGAAGCCCCGATCGCTGAAGAGTCCGTGCTCGTCTGAGCAACGGGGCTTGAAGCCTCATCAGGGGCCCGCCACTGCGGTGTCGCCATGCAGGTGACGCGGGTTGCAGGGGCGCTGGGGGCAAGGATCGGCGGCGTCGACCCTCGTGACCCGGCTGCCTTCGACGACATCAAGGCCGCAGCCTCGAGCACGAGGTTGTATTCTTTCGAGGCGCGAACCTCTCCGAGGAGGAGCAGTTCGAGCTCGGCCGTCGCTTCGGCACGCCGTCGGTCTTTCCCGTGCAACGACTGCTCGGCTCAACCGAACCGCGCATGACCGTGATCCAGGACGGCCCCGACAGTCCCAACGCCGCCGACGGCTGGCATACCGATGCCACTTGGCTCGACGAGCCGCCCGCCTATGCACTGCTACACATGGAGACGCCGCCCGAGGTGGGCGGTGACGCGATGTGGTGCTCCCCAACCGCTGCCTACGATCAACTCGCCGCGCCCGTGCAGGAACTGCTCTGCTCCCTGCGGGTGATCCACGACAACGAGAGCTTCATCCAAGGTGTCTGCGCGAAGGTCGGCGATGCAGCCCCCCAAGATCGCCGGTGGGCTCCGTGAGCACTACCCACCGGTCGAACATCCGATGGTGCGCACCCACCCTGAGACGGGTCGCCAGTCGATCGTGTTCGCCTGGCGGTTCATGAACCGTATTGTCGGGTTTAGCGAGCACGAATCGAAGTCGCTGCTCACGTTCATCGGTGAGTGGGTGAAGGAGTCGCGGTTCCATGTGCGCTGGCAATGGGAGCAAGGCGACCTTGCCATCTGGGACGAGCGCTCAATGCTGCATCGGGCCTCGGCCGACCACTGGCCTCAGAAGCGGGTGATCCGTCCACTCGAGATCGATGGCGACCGGCCGTTCTTCGACCCTGATGCCGAGCCGATCTTCCTCTCGGAGTTCCAGCCGTACGCGTACTAAATCGGCGCAGTTGATCGCTGCGAGGCGGTGGTGGCGGAGGGAGGGGGATTCGAACCCCCGGGACCCGCGAAGGCCCGCTGGTTTTCAAGACCAGTGCAATCGTCCGCTCTGCCATCCCTCCAGAGACGAGGCTACGGCGTTGCGCGCCGCGAAACCTCACTCGTCGATGGCGACCTCCATGCGGCTCTGCTGCCAGTCGCAAGCAGCAGTTAGGGCGGTCTCGGCGCGATCGATGAGCTCCCCGGCGGTGAGAGCGTGGGCCCGGACAGCAGGCAACACCGACCCAGAGGGTCAGGCTTGGGTGGTTCGCCTTGAGGTGGAGGTGGAACCGTTCCATCGTCAAGATCGCTCCACGCTTCGGGGCGGTTTCTGGCACCATGCCAAAGCGCCCATCCTGCAGGTGGGTCAACGTGTCGGCCTCACGAAGTGTTGCGCGGAGGGCCTGGGCGACCAGTGCCGGTTCAGCGTTGGGCCGGTTGTCACCCTCCCGACCATCGACGACCTGGATCACGCCGACGGCGACGGGACGCAGGTGTCGCCGGGCTGCAGCGATTCGACTGTCGAGCGCAACCACGAAGTACTCCTGGTTCAACAGGCCGGTGATCGGATCAATCAGGGCTGTGCCCCCTGCACCCGTGTCGGAGAGGACGATCGGGGCCGATACACCACCGGCTCGCTTCTCAGCGGCTGACAACTGCTCGGACAGGCTCTTCACGGCCTCTTCGGCACCCATGCGGCGCTGCACCTGAGCAGCGAGCGCATGTTCGAGTTCGTGGATTCGCTCGTCGGTAGTGCCGGTCTAGCGTCGCTGGCTCATCGTGAGCGCTGCCGCGGCGCCAGCGGCGACGGACCCAAGAAGCGCGAGCTTGGTGCGGCCGGTCATGGCGACGAGCACACCGACGCCGACGGCGGCAGCACCCAGGGCACCGGCAAGATCAGGTCGGGCATCACTCATCTGCACTCCATCGTCATTTTCAAGCCAAAGGATCGGTGACTGTGTGAGGTGTGTCGGTGAACAGCCGAGGATCGGGGCTCGAGAGCACGGTGTGGAGCCGCTCGAGGTATCGAGACCGCGAGATCTCGGTGACGCCGAGCGATATAAGGTGATCCGTTCGCCACTGCACATCGATCAATCGGGGATGATCGTCGACCAAGCCGGTGACCAGAGCGACGACCGCTGCTTTCGAGGCGTCGGTGCGGAGATGAAACTTGGATTCCGCTGCGAACAGCCCACCAATGCCGAGGCCGTACAAGCCGCCCACGAGTTCTCCGTCGCACCAGGTCTCGACACTGTGGGCCCAACCAAGGTCGTGGAGACGTCGGTAGGCCCGCTGGATCCGGTCGTCGATCCAACCATGCGGTCGGGTCGGTTTGGCGCACCCGGCTACGACCTCGTCGAATGCGGTGTCTACCCGAAACTCGAAGTGCCGCATGGATCGCCGTAACGACCGACTGACATGAAGGTCGTCGAGTTCGAGGATCCCGCGGGGGTCCGGCGACCACCAACCAAGTACCCCTCCGCCCTCAAGCGGCATCGGAAACAGCGCTGATCGATACGCGGCGAGGAGCGTCCCCGGCTCGTCGTCAGCACCCGCACCGACGAAGCCGTGTTCGTCGGGCAACATGTCGACGGAGAGATCCCATCGGCTGGCAGGCGGCTCGATCGGCATACCGCAGCCTAGGTTCGCCTAGGTTGCCGCCCATGGCTGGCCGTGTTCCGCCCGAAGTGTCCGCTGCGCTCGCCGACCGCGCCGCCTCGCTCCGCGGCCGGGCGACAGGCCGAGTGCTCGACCTCGACACAGATCCCCTCGAAGACGCCGACGGTGCCTACGACACGATCTACGCGTTCCTCCAGGCGCCGCACCGACGCGACCTCGACCGCTTCTACCGTCGGCTCCACGAACTGCTCGCGCCCGGCGGCCTGGTGTACGTGCTCGAGCCGACGATCCGCACCGGCAACCTTGGTCGGGCACTCGGTATCGGTGGACGTATGGCTCGCCCGATCACCAGGCTTCACCTCGACCGCGACGTTCCGCAGTCGATTCGTCGGGCAGGTCTCTTCGTGAGCGATCTGCACCGCTTCGAGATTGCGTCAGTGGCGGCCCCGTTCCGCCCGTTCGTGGAGGCGTGGGCGCAATTTCCGACACCAGCGCCAGAGGCCGGCGCCGTTAGCTGACTTCGATCGTCACCGAGTTGACGGTTACGGTGCGCGACGGCGCGCCACCCAGCGCGCCACCGGGCTCGTGCAGACCGATGATCGACTGCAGCACCCCGAGCCCGGCCTCGTCGGTCTCGCCGAAGACGACGTAGACGCCCTGCCCGTCGAGCCGAGCGGCGTTCTCGCCGGTGGTGAAGAAGTACTGCGCGCTGGACGAGTTGGGAAGCGCCGTGCGGGCCATCACGAGCTGGCCGGGCACGTAGCGGTACGGGCCGATGATACCGGCGCTGGTCTCCTCGAACTGCGGCTCGTCGGGGATCGTGTAGCCCGGACCCGGATCCGACGGTGACTCGGTGCGCGGCGCGCCGCCCTGAATGATGTCGATCGACGGATCGCTCCGAAAGATCGTGGTGCCGTCGTAGTACCCCCAACGGGCGAGGGTGACGAAGTTGTTGACCGTGATCGGCGTCTCCGCCGTGGTGAGCGTCACCCGGATCTCACCTTCGGAGGTGTCGAACACGGCCACGTGGGACGCGGTCGTGTCGATGCACATCGGATGAGGCTCGGCGAACGCAATCGTGCGCGGCGACGACCCGTCTTCGGCTGGGCAGGCCGAGGCATCCGTGAGGTCGGAGGTGGCCGCTCCTTCGTCGGGTTCGGTCGGCGCGGTGTCGGTCGGCGCGGTGTCGGGCGTGATCGACTCGACCTGTGGTGGTCCGTCATCACCAGCGAGGAAGATGCCCCCAACGAGGGGTGCAATTAAGGCGAGCGCAAGCAAGGCCACAAAGCTGCCGACAACCAGGCGCCGACGATGCTCGCGACGGTCGATCACGACTTCCTGACGAATCTTCTGCTTACCGGCTTTGACCCGACGCTTCTTAAGTTCGGCTTGTGACGGCACGCTGTGACGCTAGCGGCCGCCTCTCGCCTTTCGCAGGCGGCCTCATCTCGGTTGCCGAGCCAGGTGATCGCGCGTCAACGAGCGACGAAGCCGGGCGGCAGTGCCTCGATGAAGGAGCGGCACTCAATCACAACGCTGCCGACACCGGCGTCAGCTCCGTCGCCAGTTGTCAGGTCGAGGCCAGTCACCAGCGAGATGTCGTCGACCCGCACGACATTGTCGAACCAGATGACCTCAAGCGGTTGATCGACCACAGGCTCGTAGCGGAGGGCCGATTCGCCGTCGAAAACGGTGACTCCGACATACTGCTGCCCGTCGAATGTCTCCACGTACACCTCAATGCGACCGCCGGTGTCGGTTGTTTCGGCACCGACCGCAATCACGTTTCCTGCGCTGGGGGTGTAGCAGTCGGCCGTGATCTCGTAGGTCTCGCCCCCGACCTCGACAATGCCGACCGCATCGGAGGCGGCAATGGTTGCCTCGGTGGTCGTCGTGGTCGGCTCGGCCGTTGTGAGGCGCTCGCCTCCGTCGCCGGTCTCGATCGAGCACCCACCGGTGATGAGGGCGATGGCGACCACGAAGTTGGGCAAGTGACGCATCCGAACAAGGAAAGCAGACCGGACCGCCTGTCGTGCGGCGGTCCGGGCACCACGCCCCGCGGGAACGGTCAGCCGGCGCAGGGATTCTGGACGGTGACCTGCGGGATCCGTCCGCTCCGGAAGTTTTCGACGACACCATCACGGACGGTGAAGATCACCCGGAACTCGGCGTCGGACTCGTCCCGGGGCACGAAGACCAGGTCAACGCTGCTGTCGTCGTTGATCTGGGTTTCGATCCGGTCGCCGAACAGGTTGATGATCTCGTCCTCAGGCGACCCGATGCCGATGCCGGAGCGGGTGGTCAGCGGCCCCGCCACGATGTCGACCCGCTCGATCGTGTTGTCGGTGACGAGAAACGAGATGCCTTCGGGACCTCGAGCGGGTGTCACCCGATAGCAATCGCTCGTCGGCGCACAGTTGATCAGGTCGGTGCCGGCGGCGACCTGGGCCTGGGCAACGGTCATGCCGAACGTGACCTCGCCAAGACCGACCGTCGAGATCGAGTCGTTCGTGCCGAGGTTCAAGACGGTGGTGGTCGGCGCTTCGGCCTCCTCGCCGTCGCTCTCGGCGGCTTCGGTTGTCGTCGTGGTCGAGGCGTCGCCGGTTTCGCCGGTGTCGGTTTCGGCGTTATCGGCCGACTCGTTCGAGCATTCGACAGGGATAGTGGTCGTGGTCGGGGCCGAGGTTGTCGTCGTCGACGGGGTGCTCGTGGTGCTCGCAGCCAGCGTGGTGGTCGGCGCCACCGTGTCCTCGCCACCGTCATCGCCGGACCATGTGACGACGAAGAGCGCGGCGCTGATGAGCACGATCAGGGTGACGAGCATGATGATGAGCTGACGTGGCTGCACGGGTGTGATCGTAGGTCGGCCGAGCCGCCTGCCCAGGTCAGGCCCTGGTGTCGACCCACGTAATCCCTCGACACGGCCGCAGCACGTGCCGAGATGGAGATGGTGCGTGCCCCCGGTGGGACTCGAACCCACGATCTTCGGATTAAAAGTCCGCTGCCGTAACCAACTTGGCTACGGGGGCACGAGCGAGCCTAACGACCTACCGTGGCGCAATGGACTTCTCGATCCCAGCCGACATCCAGGCATTGCTCGATGAGTGCGACGTGTTCATCGACGATGTGATCGGTCCCATCGAGGCCGAGGACGACAACATCCGCTTTTTCGACCACCGACGCGAGGACGCTCGCACCGACTGGGATCGCGATGGTCTCCCGAATGCAGAGTGGGAAGCCCTGCTCGGCCGCATGCGGCGCGAAGCAGACGCGGCCGGCCTTCTGCGCTACCAGCTCCCGGCCCGTTTCGGCGGTCGCGACGGCTCCAACCTGGCCATGGCGATCGTGCGTGAGCACCTCGCCCGTCGCGGTCTCGGCCTGCACAACGACCTGCAGAACGAATCGTCGATCATCGGCAACTTCCCGACCGTGCTGATGATGGAGAAGTACGGCTCTGAGGCGCAACAGCGGGAATGGATCCCGAAGATGCTTGCCGGGGAGGCACGCATCGGTTTCGGGCTCACCGAGCCGCTGCACGGCTCCGACGCCACGTGGATGGAGACCACTGCCGTTCGCGACGGCGACGAGTGGGTGATCAACGGCGAGAAGTACTGGAACACGGGGCTCCACCACGCCACCCACGACTTCATCTTCGCCCGCACATCCGGCAGTCCCGGCGAGGGCCACGGCATCACCTGCTTCATCGTGCCGGTCGACTCGCCCGGCTTCGGTGTCGAGGAATTCATGTGGACGTTCAACATGCCGACTGATCACGCCCACGTGAAGCTCACCGATGTCCGTGTCAGCAACGACGACATCCTCGGCGAGGAGGGTCGAGGTCTCCAGACCGCCCAACTATTCGTGCACGAGAACCGGATCCGCCAGGCCGCCTCGTCGCTCGGCGCCGGACTGCACTGCATCGACGTCGCCGTCGAGCACGTCACCAACCGCACCGTCTTCGGCAAGCCGCTCGCATCGAACCAGGCGGTCCAGTTTCCGCTGGCCGAACTTGCCACCGACGCCGAGATGATCCGGGCGTTGATCTGGAAGACGGCGTGGGAGATGGACCAGGGCGTCGATCATCTCGAGATCACTGACAAGGTCGCTATGTGCAACTACCGAGGCAACCGCTTCTGCTGCGACGCCGCCGATCAGGCGATGCAGGCCTGTGGTGGCTATGGCTACGGGCGGAAGTACCCGTTCGAGCACATTTACCGCCACCACCGGCGCTATCGCATCACCGAGGGCACCGAGGAGATCCAGATCCGGAAGGTGGCCGGAAAGCTGTTCGGTTTCGCCGGTCGGGCGAAGACGGGTTGAACGAAAGCTCCACGCGTCGTCGCATGGCCCCGCTCACCCGCTCCGACACCGTCGGGATCGCCCTTGCGCCCGGTGTCGGGGTCGGTTTCGCGCGTGGCGACGACCGCTGGTCGGTTGCCACAGCGGACCCGGTGGCGCTGATCGCCGAAGCGGTGACGGCTGATGCCCCGCGGTGGGTGTGGTGGGGCCGCGAGACATCGGATCTACTTGTCGGTCTTCCGATCGACCGGTGTTGGGATGTGGCGACTGTGCACCGGTTTTTGCACGGCACGTGGAAGGCCCCGATCAGTGTGATCTGGGCGGTGCTCCAAAGTCTCGACACGGACTCGTTGCCGACGATGGGACAACTTGGCCTCCTCGACGCGTCGGTCGACGAGGGCGATCGTGATCTCCCGATCCGGCCCGACGGTCACCTCCGCCCCGAATGGATCGCCGGCGCGTTTGCGGAAACCCCCGATCGTCTTGCGACATGGGCGGGACTCGCGCTTTACGCAATGGGTCAGCAGATCCCGCTCCTCGACCGACTCCCGGACCCGGACCGGGCCCATGCAACCGCCCGCTCAGAGTCGGCAGCTGATCTCCTCTGCGCCGAGATGACGATCGCCGGTCTCCCGATCGATGTGTCCGAGGCCGAGCGGCTGATCTCGGCATCGGCCGGTCGCCGGCCCCGGACATTGGAAGAGGAGGATGAGATCCGCGCCGAACGCGACGAACGGGTGCTGTCGAAGCTTGAGTCATCTCAACCGGTGAATCTGCGCAACCCCGGCGAGGTGAAGGCGATGTTGCGTCGACACGGCCACGACCTCCCTGACACCCGGGCCTGGCGGCTCGAACAACTTCGAGCGACCGACCCGCTGATCGACGCGCTCCTCGCCTGGCGCAAGGACGAGCGCATCGCCACCACGTTCGGTTGGCACTGGCTCGACGAGCATGTGCTCGACGGCCGGCTTCGTGGCGAGTGGGCGAGCTCCGACGGCGCCGCCGGACGCATGTCGGCATCGGCCGGCCTCCACAATCTTCCATCGACCATGCGACCGGTTGTCGCCGCCGAGCCCGGCCATCGCATCGTGCGAGCCGACCTC
>MDTB01013735.1_pt1 | contig 12721 bp, 7 predicted proteins | sample 811161 | NCBI WGS metagenome assembly MDTB01 (sample SAMN05326650, study PRJNA326480) | marine metagenome | isolation source: seawater | place: Mediterranean Sea | collected 2009 | reverse complement strand
TGTAGAGCGATTCGCCAAAAAAGCGGCTGTCGGGTCGAGCGAAGTAGATCAGCTCGAACACACAGAGCTTGGGTGTCTCCTCAATCCAGCGGCTGCGAAACGGCTGCGTCTCCCCGGCGCGGAAGCGCACTAGCTCACCAGGGGCCACATCGTCATTGAAACGGGCACCGACGATGTCGAGGCCACAGGTTTCACTGCTTACGACCCAGGAGGCCTGCTCCGTTTCGGGCAGATGGCCAAAAACGAGGGGACGCAGGCCGTAGCCATCACGCAGGCCGTACAACGCCTCCGGAGTGCCGATGGCCAGGCTGAAAGCGCCCTGACACAGGAGCGCCGCCGCCTTGATGGCGTCATCCCAGTCCAAACCCTGGTTCACCTGGTGCTGCAGCGCGAAGGCAATCAGTTCGCTGTCCGTGGTGCCGCTGAGCTGGCAGCCCAGCTCCAGCAACTGCTCCCGCAGCTGCATGGCATTGACGAGATTGCCGTTGTGGGCCAGAGCAAAGGGGCCCAGCCGGGTCATCAGCACCAGCGGCTGGGCGTTGCAGACCCTGGAACTGCCGGTGGTGGAGTAGCGGGTGTGGCCAATCGCGCTCCCACCCGGCATGCGCTCCAGCACATCTTGATCAAACACCTGGCTGACCAGGCCCATGTCCTTGTGCAAGCGCACCCGGTCACCGTCAAAAACGGCAATGCCGGCGGCTTCCTGCCCGCGGTGCTGCAGGGCATAGAGGCCGAAATAACAGAGGCTGGACACCTGCTGGCCAGGGGCCAGCACACCGAAGACCCCGCAGGCCTCCTCCATCCGGTCCGGCCCCGTGCCGGACTGATCCACCCAGTGGGGAGGCACGACGGGCATGGCCTTCATAATTGCTTAACCATTGTGCCCGAGGGCTTGCTGTTGCAGGCGCCGCGGCAGCCCTTGATCGTGAGCATCGTGCAGGCTGATCAGGGGCAGGTCCACCAGCGTGCTTCCAGCCTGACGCACCACCAGCTGGGGGTCCTGCTGCACACGTCCCAACCACTGGCTGGGGCAGCCCTGGGACCGGAGCATGGACTCCAGGTCCTGCTGCTGATCCGGGCTGACGCTCACCAGGATCCGGGCACCGCCTTCGGCAAACAACAAACGCTCAAGCCGCAGCGCAGAGCTGGGCAGCTCCAGCTGGGCACCGCAACCGGCCGCCATCGCCATCTCTGAGGCCGCCACCAGCAACCCACCATCAGAGAGATCATGGGCTGCACTCACCAGACCCTGGGCAATGGCGGCCCGCAGCGCCCCCTGCACCTGCCGCTCAAAGTCCAGGTCCGGACGCGGTGGGCGGCCGGTGCACAAGCCATGGCGCACCTGCAGGTAACTGCTTCCCGCCAGACCAAGCCGGTCGTCCTCAGCACCGCAGTCCAAAGGCAGACCCAAGAGCAGCACCTGATGGGCCGCAGCCTCCTGCTCAGGCTGGGGCCACGCCAGGCCGACCAGCCGCTCAAGCCGCTCCACCAGGCCCACCATGCCAACCACAGGCGTGGGCTGAATCGGCTGGACCCGCCCATCGGGCAGACGCGTGTCGTTGTAGAGCGAAACATTGCCACCGGTGACCGGTGTCGCCAGCGCGCGGCAACCCTCCGCTAAGCCCTGACAGGCCATCGCCAACTGCCAGTACCCCGTCGGCGTCTCTGGAGAGGGGAAATTGAGATTGTCCGTGACCGCTACAGGCTCAGCGCCCACGCAACTGAGGTTCCGCGCCGCCTCTGCCACGGCCGCCATGCCACCGCGCTCGGGATCAAGCGCCACCCAGCGGTTGGGGCAATCCGCCGTTGCGGCCACACCACGCCCGCTGGCTTGCAGCGCCCGCTCTCCCTCCTGGGGACGCAGACGCACCACCGCCGCATCGGCGCCACCAGGCGGGACGACGGTATTGGCCTGCACCTGATGGTCGTACTGGCGCCAGACCCAGCGTTTGCTGGCGATGGTGGGGTCATCCAACAGCGCCAACAGCACCTCAGGCACCTCAGCGGCCTGCAGCGCAGGCAGCATCTGCTCACTCCAACGCCAGTGCTGCTGAATCGATTCAGGGGGCTGCTCCAGCAGGGCCCGGCGGTTGATCGGTGTGTCTTCTGCCAAAGCCCGCGAAGGCACTTCAGCGGCCACCTGTCCCTGCTGCAACACGCGCACCACAGGCTCTTCCAGCACACGGCCGACGACAGCAGCCTGCAGTCCCCAGCGGCGGAAGCGCTGCATCAGAGGCTGTTCGCGGCCCTGCTCGACCACAAACAACATGCGCTCCTGGGATTCCGAGAGCAGGTACTCGTAAGCCGTCATCCCGCTCTCGCGGGCTGGCACCAGATCCAAATCCAGCTCGATGCCGACATCGCCCTTGGCCGCCATCTCGGCACAGCTGCATGTGAGGCCGGCGGCACCCATGTCCTGGGCTGCGACGACATCACCACTTTTGAACGCCTCCAGGCAGGCTTCAATCAGCCCCTTCTCGAGGAATGGATCCCCCACCTGAACCGCAGGGCGATCATCCAGAGAGTCCTCACTGAGTTCGGCGCTGGCAAAGCTGGCGCCCCCCATGCCATCGCGGCCGGTGGTGCTGCCCACGTAAACGACGGGATTGCCCACCCCCGAAGCACCGGAACGCACGATCTCCTCGGTCTCCATCAGCCCCAACGCCATGGCATTGACCAGGGGGTTGCCGCTGTAGCTCGGATCAAACGCCACCTCACCGCCCACGGTGGGCACCCCGACGCAGTTGCCGTAATGGGCAATGCCGGCGACGACCCCCTCCATCAGCCCAGCGTTGCGAGGATCCTCAAGGGGACCAAAACGCAAGGCATCCAACAGGGCCAGGGGGCGGGCTCCCATGGTGAAGATGTCCCGCAAGATGCCGCCCACACCGGTGGCTGCCCCTTGAAACGGTTCCACCGCTGAGGGGTGGTTGTGGCTTTCGATCTTGAAGGCGAGGCGATGCCCCTCACCAAGATCAACGACCCCGGCGTTCTCACCGGGGCCCACCAGGATGCGCGGACCCTCGGTCGGAAACTGCTTGAGCAACGGCCGTGAATTGCGGTAGCAGCAGTGCTCTGACCACATGACACCGAACATCCCCAGTTCGGCGCGATTCGGATGCCGGCCTAAGCGACGAACGATCTCGTTGTAATCCTCACGGGTCAGTCCCTCCTGTTTGACCTGGGCCGCAATGGCGGCTGGGGCCTGATCAAAGGCGGAAGCACCGGGGGCAGGGGTGGAGACCAAGGGCTTTGCAGCTCAACGGATTGCACCAGTCTGGATGAGCTCAGATCCAGGGATCCCCATCGGGCTCATCGTCCCAGTCACGGGTGCGATCACGCGGGCGCGAATCACGCCGCTCCGGCTGCGGGGGCAGATCGTCTTCCCGCCAGCGCTCGATCAGATCCTCACCACCATCCCAGATGCGCTGCCCCCAGGAGCGCAGACGGTCTTCCAACCCATCCACCGAGTCAGGCACCTGCTCGCGCCACTGACGGCTACGGCGCAACACCTGCTGACGGATGCTGGCGCGATCCAGCGGCAGGTCATCCAGCTCCTCCAAAGCAGCCTGCACCTGACCGGGTTGCTGATCGATCAGCCGGTCGGGCTCCAGGCGCCAGCGACTGCTGCCCGGCAGCCGGGGATCACTGCGGGCCACCAGGTAGTACTCAATGCGGCCATTGGCACGATTCACCACCCCATCCACCAGGCGCCCCAGCGTGCGCTCGCCGCGACCCAACAGGGCAGCATCCAGCAGCGTCGGCAGCAGATCCAGAGTGCTCTGCTCGGAGTCGCAAGGATCCCCCTCGACCAGGGCTTCTCCCTCCTCGAGCTGCAGCAGTTGATCAAGGCGCCAGACCATTCGGTGAGGCCCGAAGGCCGAAGGCCTGGAACTCCAGCCCAGCAGACGGTGACAGGGGGGATGCATCCAAATCTGATGACCGACGCCCAGGTCCTGGCCGAGACCATCGCGGATGCGGGCCCGCAACAGATCGCTGATCAGAATCTGACGAGGAGGCACCATCGGTTCCTGCCGGCGCTCAGCTGCGGATCTGCACCGGCATCACCAGATAGGTGAAGCCGCTGGCATCTGCGTCAGCTGCACTCAGCACCGCAGGACTGGTGGGGGTGTTGAGATTAAGACGGACCTCAGCATCGGGCATCGCCTTGAGGCCTTCCAGGAGGTAGCGGACGTTGAACGCCATGGCGATCTCGTCGCCCTCGATGCGGGCGGGCAAGGCTTCCGAGCCACTACCGACATCCAGGGCATCAGCGCTGAGCTGGAGCTGGGCATTGGCCGGTTCAGCGGTGAGTTTGACGACGTTGTTGTGCTGATCGGCCAGCACCGCGATGCGCTCCAAGGCCGCCATGAAGGGCTTGCGCTCGACGCTGATGGAACGGCCGAAACTGTCAGGAATCAGCTGGCCGTAATTGGGGTAGGTGCCCTCGAGCGTGCGGCTGGTCAACACCTGATCAGCCCAGAGGAAGACCACCTGGCCGCGATCACAGAACAGGCTGATGGCCTCTTCTGAAGGGCGAGCCGAGAGCAGACGCTCAAGCTCGCGCAAAGAACGGGCGGGAACCGTAACCGCAAAGGAATCGGTCCCCTCCTGCCCGCCAGCGGCGTTGCGGCGCACCGCCAGGCGGTGTCCATCGGTGGCAGCAAACTCCAGTCCGCCGTTTTCCACCTTGAGGTGGATACCGGTGAGGATCTGTTTGGATTCATCGCTACTGCTGGCAAACAGCGTGCTGCGCAGTCCTTCAGCAAACGCTTCGCCGCTCAGCAGGAGGGGCTGGCCGTTCTGAGCCAGGGGCAACTCAGGGAAATCTTCAGCGGAGAGACCCCGCATCTGGTAGCTCCCGGTCAACGCTGAGAGCTCGGTCTGCTCTTCGCCTTCAGGGCAGGCCAGGGTGATGGGACCTTCCGACGGCAGTCGGCTGACGATGTCGGTGAGCAGCTTGGCCGGCAGGGTGATGGCACCACTGGCTTCCACCACCGCCGGGAAACTGGTCTGGATGCCGAGGCTGAGATCAAAGCCCGTCAGGCTGAGCCTGCCGGCTGCAGCGTCAGCGGTGACCAGGACATTGGCCAGCACCGGGTGGGTGGGACGACCGGCAATAGCCCGGCTGACCAGCTGAAGACTGCCGTTCAGTTCCGCTTGGCTGCAGACCAGTTTCATCCCAATGCGGCTTCAGGCGCTACCAAGCTTCCACACGACTGGCTAAACCGCAACGCGTTTCCCAGGCTCTTCTGAAGTTCTTTCAAGAGTTCAAGAAGAAGAACGAATAAAACAGCCGTCGTAGGGCCTGGGGAGACGGGGGAAAACGGCTGCATGGCAGAAGTCAGCAGGGAACTGACGGCCATGGCGTTGTGGAGTTGTAATCTCCAGCTTGGGAGAGTCAGCGGCTTCTCCCCCATTTCCCCAGCCTGGGGAGATGGGGGCTCCATCCTGTGGTTCTTTCTTCCTCAGATTTTTCACAACAGCAACCGGCTCTTTCCGCAGACAGTTCGGCGGTTGACTGCTGCATCAAGCCATAAAAAAACCGGTTTCCCGGGCCTTGGCTGACATCACCGGTGGATCGCTCAGAAGCCCATCACCTTGGCGACGGTCTGAAGATCGGGGTTGAGGTCTCCATGGAAGGCACCGCCGCTGTGATCAATCGCGGTGTTGGGATCTTTCAAGCCGTTGCCCGTCAGGACACAGACGACCTTGGCGCCGGCCGGCACCTCATCAGCGCGTTTGAGCAGACCGGCCACTGAGGCTGCGCTGGCCGGTTCACAGAAGACACCTTCATCGCGGCCGAGGAAGCGATAGGCATCAAGGATCTCTTCATCGCTGACTGCAGCGAAACCACCACCGCTCTCTTCGCGCACCTTGAGCGCCTTGTCGCGGTTGGCGGGGTTGCCGATGCGAATCGCTGTGGCGATGGTGTCGGGCTGCTCCACGGTGGTTCCGTTGACCAGGGGCGCTGAGCCAGCGGCCTGGAAGCCCATCATGCGCGGCAGATTGCGGCAGTGGCCCGCCTGGTGGTACTCCTTGAAACCCATCCAGTAAGCGCTGATGTTCCCGGCGTTGCCCATGGGGATGCAAAGCCAGTCGGGCGCGCAACCAAGCTCATCGACTACTTCAAATGCGGCTGTTTTCTGGCCCTGCAGCCGGAAGGGATTCAGCGAATTGACCAGGGTGATGGGGTATTGATCCGCCATCTCTCGGACGATGGTGAGCGCCCGGTCGAAGTTGCCACGGACCGCCAGAACTTCAGCGCCGTAGAGCAGTGCCTGGGCCAGCTTGCCCTGGGCTACATAGCCATCGGGAATGAGCACAAAAGCCCGCATGCCACCGCGGCGGGCATAGGCCGCGGCCGCCGCTGAGGTGTTGCCTGTGCTGGCGCAGATGACCGCCTCAGCGCCGGCTTCCTTGGCTTTGCTCACCGCCATGGTCATGCCACGGTCCTTGAAGCTGCCGGTGGGGTTGTGTCCATCCACCTTCAGATGCACCTCGATGCCCCGTCCCAGACGCTGGGATATGGCCGGAGCAGGGACCAGGGGTGTGGCGCCTTCACACAGGCTGACCACTGGCGTGCGGTCACTCACAGGCAACCAGCGGCCGTAGGCATGGATCAGCCCTGACCAGTTCTGTGTGGTGGGCCGACTGAACAGGCCACGGACGGAACGGAGCAAGGGCACAGGGGCGGCCTGAGGAAGCGTCAATTTACTTTCTCAGCCATGAAGCTGGCTTCAGCGCAGCCCATCGAGTGGTGCATCCGAGAAAAATTGCACCAGATCGCTGATGGAGGCGGCCTTTTCAACGATCACCAGCAGCTGGGGAATATTGATGGCCATCTCCTCGGCTGGGTAGGCCTTGAGAAAGCTGATGGGGGTGAGAACGCCGTCGTTTTCAGCAACCCCCAGCACCAGTGCTGCTCTGAGGGCGTTGACCCCTGCCTGAGGGGCCCGCAGCGGATGGACGATGGCCGTTGCTCGCTCCAGGATCGCTTCGCCGATGCGGGTGCCCAGCAGCCGGCTGGTGAGGGTGACCGGTAGTGGAACCTGCGTTTTTAGCAGGCCGCGCACGTCGGCCGGATTCTGGTTGGTGAAGCGCAGCAGGTCCCCCAGCAGTCCTTTGGGGACGCCGGTTTCAACGAAATTCTCCAGGGAGCTGACCTTGAGGGTGCGCCGGAAGGCTCCGCTGACAAAAACAACGTTCTCCGTTGCCAGCACAGGAGGCAGATCGAACATGGATCCCGAGCCGCTTGGTCAGAGGAAATTTAGGCGGCTTGCTCGAGTTGCACCTGTTGGCGAATTTGCGGTTCCACCAACACATCCCGCACCAGGCGCACCATGCTCCGCTCCGCCAGACCCCGGGCGAGGTCTGCCCCCATGGCCCGCATCTCCGGTTGATTCAGCAGACGAGGCAGCCGGCTGGTGATCAGACGGGGTTCAAACCCAGGCAGCTGCTGCAGGATCCGCACCAGTTCACGGATGGGCTCGAGGTCAAGCAGTGTGGCGCTGCTGCGCTCAAGCGGTGGACCTTTCAAACCTGGTGGACGCAAGCGCAGCGGCAGGCGGCGGCCCAGGCCCTGCACCAGACGCCAACCGGCGGCATCTACCTGATCGACCGTTGCATTCACCAGTTGCTGGCGCAGCAGTCCGCCTTTGGCGGAGAAGAGGAAATCCAGGGTCTGATCCAGGAGCAGTTCCAGGTCCAACTGCTGCTGCTTGGCGGCACTGAGCACCAGGTTCTCCAGGCGGCTCCAACGGAATTGATCCCCGTCAAACAGCATTTCCCGCAGGGACTGACGCAGATCTGGATCGGCGTCCTCCAGCAACCGACGGGCGAAGTAGGGGTAGGCCGCACCAAGAATCTTGAAGTTCCGATCGACGCTTAAGGCGATGCCTTCAAGGGTGACCAGGGAGCGGATGATCAGGGCGTAATAGGGCGGAACCTGGAAGGGGAAGCGATACATCACACCCGAGAGGTCATCGGTGACCACCTTGAAATCCATGCGGCTGACACCGGCTTCGATCGCCTGACCGAAGACCTCTTCAAAGGCCGGCACGATCGGTTTGAGATCCACTTCCTCATCGAGAAAGCCCAGGGTGACGAAATCCTTGGAGAGGGAATCGAAATTGCGGTTGACCAGGTGCACCACTGCCCGGATCAGCCCCGTACGTGAGGAGCGGGTCACCTCGCTCATCATGCCGAAATCGAGGTAGGCCAAACGGCCGTCAGCCAGGGCCAGCAGGTTGCCCGGGTGGGGATCAGCGTGGAAAAACCCATGCTCAAGCAGCTGCTGCAGGCTGCAGTTGACGCCCACATCCACCAGCTCATCAGGGTCCACCCCCATGGCTTTGACGGCATCGAGGCGGGTGAGCTTGACCCCCTCGATCCACTCCATGGTCAGAACCCGGCGGCTGGTGAGTTCCCGGTGAATCTCGGGGACAGCGATGCGGGGGTTATGGCTGTGCAGCTCCGCGAATCGCTCGGCATTCGAGGCTTCATTGAAGTAGTCCATCTCCTCAAACACCCGGCGCCCGAGCTCATCGATCAGCGCCACCAGATCGCTGCGGATCAGGCCGATGTTGGCTTTGAGCCAGGCGGCGATGTTGCGGACGATGTAAAGGTCCAGTGTGATTTGCTCGCGCAGTCCGGGGCGCTGCACCTTCACCGCCACAGCGCGGCCATCTTTGAGCGTGCCGCGGTACACCTGACCCAGTGATGCCGCGGAGATCGGTTCTGGCTCCAGGCTGCCGTAGAGCTCATCAACCGGTGCACCGAGGTCCTCGGCAATGCAGGCCCGCGCCTGATCACTGGGGAATGCGGGCAGTTGGTCCTGCAGCCGTGCCAGCTCTTCCAGCAGCACCGGCGGCACGATGTCGGGCCTCGTCGAAAGGGCCTGACCGGCCTTGATGAAAGCGGGACCCAGATCGGCCAGCAGGTTCGCTGCTTCTCGGGCGCGATTGCGGGAGACCACTGGGTCGTTGAGTCGCCCACTGAGGCGATCGATCAAGACTCCCACCAACAGCAGGCCGATGGGAATCAGGGTTTCCCGCAGCCGTTTCAGCAGTCGGAGCGGATGTCCGGCATAAATCCTGGTGATGGCAGCCGGGTCGTAGCTGTTCAGCCCCGCCGCTTCGATGAAATCGCTGAACGCGGTCATGGCGGATCCGGGTGAGAAACGAACGCTGGCGTCACACCCTTTTAATTGATGTAGGAGCCGTTACGCTGCGACCGCCTGCCAAGACGCGCAGTGCTCACCGGGCTCAGCATCCGCAATATCGCTCTGATCGACCACCAGGAGCTGGTGTTCGACACGGGTTTCACGGTGCTGACCGGTGAGACCGGCGCGGGTAAATCGATCCTGCTGGACGCTCTTGATGCGGTCACCGGCGGTGGTCAGCCCCAACGCTTGCTGCGCGATGGTTGTGATCGCGGTTCGATTGAGGCCTGCTTCTCGTTCACACCATCTCTGCGCAGTTGGTGTGAAGCCCAGGACATCGCCATTGATGACGAGGAGGAGTTGCTCCTGAGTCGTGAGCTGCGGCTGCAACAGGGCCGCTACAGCAGTCGCAGCCGCCTTAATGGGGTGCTGCTCAACCGTGCACTGCTCGCTGAGCTGCGGCCTCTGTTGCTCGATCTCACCGGGCAAGGACAGACGCAGCAGCTGGCCCGCCCCGGTCAGCAGCGTCGCTGGTTGGATCAGTTCGGTGGTGAGGGGCTGCAGCGCTGCCTTGAGCCAGCGCGCCAGGCCCAGCGCCACTGGCGGCAGACGGCGGCAGCGCTGCAGCAGGCTCAGCAGGACCATCAGGCCTTGCTGCAAGACCACCAGGCCCGCCGCCAATTGCTGGATGAACTTGAGGCCGCGGCTCTGGAGGATCCATCGGAACGAACCCAGCTGGAGCAGGAACAGGACCGGCTCTGCCATGGGGTGCGCCTGCAGCAGGGCTGTCAGGAGTTGCAGGGACGGTTGCAGGACGGTGCAGCCGATGCTCCTTCGGTGCTGGATCATCTGGCCGTCTGCGATCAGGAACTGACGGCGATGGTTGCCATTGATGGGTCGTTGCAGGAGCTTCAGCAGGAATGGCATGACACCCATGCCTCGATCCATCACCTGGTGCGGCAGCTGGATCGTTACGCCTCGGCCCTGGAGGCTGACCCCGAGCACCTGGGGGCATTGCAGGAGCGCATTGCTCAGCTCAAGTCGCTGGAGCGACGCCATGGTCAGGACCTGGCTGGTTTGATTGCCCGTCGTGATGCCCTGCGGCAGGACCTGGAGCCTGGCGGTGCCGATGCGGCTCTGCAGGTTCTCGAGCTGGCTGAGCAGCGTGCCCGGGTGCGGCGCGATGAGCTTTGCGCTCAGCTGTCGCAGCAGCGCCAGCACGCCGCCCGGGCCCTTGAGCAGCAGCTGATGCAGGAGCTGCGGCCCATGGCGCTGCCGGCGGTGCGTTTTGAAGTGGAGTTGCAGCCTTGCGAGCCTGGAGACGACGGTGCTGAGACCGTCCAGTTCCTTTTCTCAGCCAATGCAGGACAGCCGTTGGCTCCCCTCAAAGAGGTGGCATCGGGTGGTGAGATGAGTCGCTTTCTTCTGGCCCTCAAGACATGCCTGGCCCAAGCCGATTCAGGAATCACCCTTTTGTTCGATGAAATCGATACCGGGGTCAGTGGCCGTGTCAGTGCAGCGATGGCGGCGCTGTTGCAACGGCTGGCTCAGCATCGCCAGGTGTTTTGCGTCACCCACCAGCCCGTTGTGGCTGCGGCAGCTGATCAGCACCTACTGGTGTCCAAGCAGGTGAGCGCAGGACGCACCATCTCCCAGGTGCGACGGTTGCAAACCCTCCAGGAGCGGGAGCAGGAACTGGCCGAACTGGCCGGGGGAGACAGTGGCGAAGCCCGGGCATTTGTGGCCCGTTTGCTGGCCCGATCCGTCGCCTGAGCACCGTCGGCGCCGCTAAGCTTTTGGGCCTTGTGTCAGCCCGATGGCCCGCGCCAAAGCAGCAGCTGGCAAGGCTCTTCAAGCCCTGGATGGGGGCGGACAGAGCGATGTGATCCGGGTGCGCGGAGCCCGTCAGCACAACCTGAAAGACGTCGATATCACCCTGCCCCGCAACCAGCTGGTGGTGTTCACCGGGGTGAGCGGCAGCGGTAAGAGTTCACTGGCGTTCGACACGATTTTCGCTGAGGGCCAGCGGCGATACGTCGAGAGCCTCTCCACCTATGCGCGCCAATTCCTTGGCCAGGTGGACAAGCCCGATGTCGATGCGATCGAGGGCCTTTCACCGGCCATATCGATCGATCAGAAATCCACCAGTCACAACCCCCGTTCCACGGTGGGAACGGTGACCGAAATCCAGGACTATCTGCGCCTGCTGTTCGGTCGTGCTGGTGAGCCCCATTGCCCCAAGTGCGACCGCCCGATCCGGCCCCAGAGCATCGACGAGATGGTCGATCAGATCCTGACGCTGCCGGAGGGATGCCGCTACCAGCTGCTGGCACCATTGGTTCGCGGAAAAAAAGGCACCCACACCAAACTGCTCAGCAGCCTGGTGGCTGAAGGCTTCGCCCGGGTGCGCATCGATAAGGAGGTGCGGGAGCTTTCCGACAACATCGAACTCGATAAAAACCATGCCCACGACATCGAGGTGGTGGTCGACCGTCTCGTTGCTCGCGAGGGGGTTCAAGAGCGCCTGACGGATTCATTGCGCACGGCTCTCAAGCGCGGCGATGGTCTCGCTCTGGTGGAGGTGGTTCCCAAGAGCGGCGAGGAGCTGCCCGAGGGGATTGAGCGGGAACGCCTGTATTCCGAAAACTTCGCCTGCCCTGAGCACGGCGCCGTCATCGAAGAACTGTCCCCGCGGCTGTTCTCCTTCAACAGCCCCTATGGCGCCTGCCCCGATTGCCACGGCATCGGCTATCTGCGCAAGTTCACTGAACAGCGGGTTGTTCCTGATCCCACCCTGCCGGTCTATGCCGCGATTGCGCCGTGGAGTGAGAAGGAGAGCAGCTACTACTTCTCCTTGCTCTACAGCGTCGGGCAGGCCTTTGCCTTTGAGCTCAAGACGCCCTGGAAGGATCTTTCGCGCACCCAGCAGGAAGCGGTTCTCTACGGCACGATGGAGCCGATCTTGATTGAGGCCGACAGCCGCTTCCGCAAATCAAAGGGTTACGAACGACGCTTTGAAGGCGTCCTGGCGATCCTCGAGCGTCAGCTGCGCGATGCCGGTGGTGAGTCGGCTCGTCAGAAGCTGGAGAAGTACCAGGAGCTGATGCCCTGTGAAACCTGCGGTGGTCAACGGCTGCGTCCCGAGGCACTCGCTGTGCGCATCGGCCCCTACGGCATCACCGACCTGACATCGGTCAGCGTCGGTGAATGTCTTGAGCGCATCGATGCCCTGATGGGGACAGGCAGCGATGGTGAGCCGCTGATGTCACCGCGTCAGATCAAGATCGCTGATCTGGTGCTGCGGGAGATCCGCATGCGACTGCGTTTCCTGATTGACGTCGGTCTCGATTACCTCAGCCTTGATCGCCCGGCGATGACCCTCTCGGGCGGGGAAGCCCAGCGCATCCGTTTGGCCACCCAGATCGGCGCCGGACTCACCGGTGTGCTCTACGTGCTCGATGAACCCAGCATTGGTCTGCACCAGCGGGATAACGATCGCTTGCTCAACACCTTGCTGAGGCTGCGGGATCTGGGGAACACCCTGATCGTTGTTGAGCA
>MDTB01048438.1_pt1 | contig 12722 bp, 9 predicted proteins | sample 811161 | NCBI WGS metagenome assembly MDTB01 (sample SAMN05326650, study PRJNA326480) | marine metagenome | isolation source: seawater | place: Mediterranean Sea | collected 2009 | reverse complement strand
GTTTATTAATAGGTTAAATATTCAAATATGAAAATACTTATAACAGGTGGATGTGGTTTTGTAGGATCAAATTTGGCTATTTATTTAAAAAAAAAATTAAAAAAAGCTAAAATCTCAACCTTAGATAATCTTTCTAGAAAAGGATCGGAAATAAACAGAGTAAGGCTAAAGTCTTATAAAATAGAAAATTTAAAAATAGATATATCTGATTTTAAAAAAATAAAAAAATTACCAAAATATAATTTAGTGATCGATTGTTGTGCCGAGGCAGCAATAGAAGCTTCAAAATTAGATCCAGATCGAGTTATTTCTACTAATTTAATAGGTACTTATAATATTCTAAAAAAATGCGTTAAAGATAAATCAAAAATAATATTTCTTTCGTCAAGCAGGGTCTATTCCATTAGAGCTTTAAGGAAACTAATAGGAAAAATTAATTTAAAAAGTAAAATTAAAAAAAAAATATAAGATTAATGAAAAATTTAATATTTTTGGCCCTAAATCTTTATATGGTTTAAGCAAATTAAGTTCTGAAGAATTAATTAGAGAATTTAATTATGAAAATAATATTAATTATATAATTAATCGATTGGGAGTTATATCTGGTCCGTGGCAATTTGGAAAACAGGATCAAGGTTTTGTATCTCTGTGGATAGGCAGACATATAAATAAAAAAAAATTAAGATATATTGGTTTTGGTGGCTATGGAAATCAGTTGAGAGATGTCATTCATATAGATGACGTATGTGAAATTATATCCATACAAATAAAAAACTTTATAAAAATTAAGAATAATACTTTTAATGTTGGAGGTGGAATTAAAAATGCAATATCATTAAAAGACCTTACTTTGAAATGTCAACTGATAACAAATAATAAAGTTAAGATTGGCAAAAATAAAAAGACTTCAAATTATGATATTCCATATTATGTAACGGATAATAAAAAGATCTCTAAATTTTACAATTGGTTACCAAAAAAAAATATTGATCAAATTATTCAAGACGTATATTTTTGGATAATTTCAGAAAGAAATGTTTTAAGGTTTTTTAAATGAGTAATGTTTTAATAACAGGATCTACAGGTTTAGTTGGTTCGGAATCAGTTAAATTCTTCTGTAAAAAAGGTTTTGATGTTTTGGGTATTGACAATAATTTTAGAAAATTTTTTTTCGGAAAAGATGGAGATACAATTTGGATTAAAAGAGAATTAAAAAAAAAAATCAAAAATTATCAACACGTTGACCTTGACATAAGAAATCTAGCTAGACTTGAAAACTTATTTAAAAAACACAAAAAAAATATTAAACTCATAATTCATTCGGCGGCTCAACCTTCTCATGATTGGGCAGCGACTAATCCATTGATTGATTTTGAGGTGAATGCCAGAGGTACTTTAAATCTACTTGAGTTAACAATTAAATATTGTCCAGATGCTACTTTTATTTTTATGTCAACCAATAAAGTATACGGTGATAATCCAAACAAACTAAAATTAATTGAAAAAAAAACTAGATTTGAATTAAGTAAAACAAACAAATATTACAAAGGAATAGACGAAAGTATGTCTATTGATGATAATACTCATAGTCTTTTTGGTGTATCAAAATCTTATGGCGATTTACTAGTCCAAGAGTATGGAAAAAATTTTGGCTTGAACACTGCTTGTTTTAGAGCCGGATGCATAACTGGACCAAATCATTCTGGTGCAAAATTACATGGTTTTTTGTCTTATCTTGTTAAGTCTTCATTAACAAAAAAAAGATACTCAATAATAGGTTACAAAGGAAAACAAGTAAGAGACAATATTCATAGTAATGATTTGGTTGAATGTTTTTGGAATTTTTTCAAAAAACCAAGAAAAGGCGAAATATACAATGTCGGAGGTTGCAGATTCTCAAACTGTTCGGTAATTGAAGCATTAGACTACACGGAACAAATAACAGGTATAAATATTAAGAAAAAATTTGAAAAACAAAACAGGGTTGGAGACCATATCTGGTATATTTCAAGCATGAAAAAATTCCAAAAACATTATCCAAAATGGAAACACAAATATTCTACAAAAAAAATAATAGAAGAATTAGTCTCAAATATTAAATTTTAATTTTTTTTTATAAAATAGCAAGTTAAGATAATTTGAACAGGAAGTAAAATTAAAGAGTAACGAGGTAAAATAAAAAATACTGAGAATAAAGAAATATTAAATAAATAGAATAAACTAAAATAATTTAATATATTTTTTTTTCTCAAAAGAAAAATAATACCTAAAAAAGAAGTTATTGAAATTAAAATCTTTGGAACAATATGAAGTAAGTTGTAATAATTTGGATACGTAGAATCAAAATCAATAAAAATAAAAGCAAAAAGTTTTTTAAAATATAAGAGCACATATCTAATGGGATCGGATTTAATGTTTTTTACTGCCTCTAGTCTATAAATTTCATCTATGTGTAAATCATATTTTAAACTTGGCTCTATTGCATTTATGCTTTCTTGCATATTTTTGTCATAAATTTTCTCGTTTCCTTCAACTTTTGAATATAAATTATTACCCTTCCAAAGATTGTAACCGACTGATTTAGTAATGGTTATTGTTTCAAAAATCTTTAAATTCCTTGCTAAATAAGGAGAAACTAAAATTAAAGTAACAAAAAATATTATAATAATATTTTTCAAATTTTTACTTAACAGATAAATAAATATTAAAGTTAGAAAATATACTACAAAAAATTCACCTCTTAAAAGAATAAGTAATCCAGAAAATATTGAAAAATATATTAAATGCTTTAGTCTAGATTTTTCTAAAATTTCTAAAAGATAATAAAAAAATAGTACAATTAAAAAAACCTGTAATGATAATGATGAAATCTGAGAAACACTATACACATACAAAGGGAACAAAGAAAATATAAAAGTCCCTAGATCACTTAAATTTTTAGGAAAAAAATTTAACAATATTTTTCTGAAATAAATAATTGTCATAACGGAAATTGCTAAATGAACGTAAAGAACAGACTTTACAAATAATTGATCGAAAGGATTAACTGTTTTAATAATAAAAAGAAAAAGAGGGTACAAAGGCGGCATAAAAATATTGGGAAAAATTTTACCTTCAATTTCCCTGAACCCTAAGATAGAATTGTTTTCTAAATTAAATAGAATTATTCCCCACTCATTATCAATGTGGATATCGCCAAAATACTCGATAGAAACTATTCTAGAAATAACTCCTAAAGCTAAAATTGCTGGAAAATATAATTTTGAATTTATCATTTTTATCATGGTGCGCCTGCTAGGATTTGAACCCAGAACCTCCTGGTCCGTAGCCAAGCGCTCTATCCAGTTGAGCTACAGGCGCCTAGTTATGAAATATCAAATAAAGTATTGTAATTAAAGTTTTTAAATCTATATTGTCTCTAAATAATTATGCAGGAAAAAGTTTCAACTGTAATTCCTTCAAAAATTAGTAAAAAGCAACTGTTGGTTAACCTTATTGTTTTGTCAGTACCGTTAACATATATAATTGGTTCGCTTGCATTAAATTTAAATATTGCCTTGCTAATTATTGTATGTTCATTTCTTTTTTTTAAAGACCTCTTAAAACTACGATTTTCTTCTATTGATAAGATTGTCATTATATTTTTCTCTTTTGCTCTATTTACTGGTTTTTTTAATACAATTGAGAATTATTACTTCAACAACATTGGGAAACATGACGATTTTATAATTTTACTTAAAACAGTGGGGTACCTAAGACATCTAGCTTTATATTTAATTTTAAAATTTTTAATTGAAAATAATTACTTAAAATTTAATTTGTTTTTTATTTCAGCTTCTGCTTTTTGTGGATTTGTAGCTCTCGATGTTATTTACCAGTTTTTTTTTGGGTTTGATATATTCGGGTTAGAAAGTCCAGGATCAAGAAATTCTGGATTTCGACAATTATCTGGTCCATTTGGAAATGAATTAATTGCTGGTTCTTTTATACAAAGATTTTCTCTATTTTTACTATTTTTTTTTCCACTTTTTTTTAAGATAGAAAAAAAATTTTTATCAATTTCTGTTTTTTTATTTTTATTTTCTTTAATTCTTTTTTCATTAATAGTAACAGGGAACAGAATGCCTTTTGTTTTATTTTTGATTTCTATATTTTTGATAATGATTACAGAAAAAAAATTAATAAAATATTTTCCTTTGCTTGCATTTCTTGGTGGAGTTATTTTTTTTACATTGTTTTATAACAACAAAACAATTCAAGTTAATTTTAAAGATTTTTTTAAACAAACAACTTTAATAGCTCAAACAATAAATCCAGTAAATTTTTTTGACGGGAAAGAATTTGATAGAAATCCTGGTGGAAAAAAGCTACCAGATTATTTTGATGAATGGGAAACTTTTTATGATACATGGCGTATGAATAAATTTATAGGAGGAGGTGTGAGATCTTTTAGAATAAATTGTCCACAAAGAAAAAATATTCATATAGAAGAAAGAGCGACATGCAGTACACATCCCCATAACTACTATCTAGAAATATTGACAGAACTAGGTGTTATTGGATTAATTATTTTTTCTATAATTGTTTTTAAAATTTTTTGGAATTATTTTTTAATAAAAATATCTAATAAAGATTCTGCTGATAGTAAAATATTGATGCCATTTTTTATGTTGTTTTTTGTAGAAATCTTTCCTCTTAGAGGTTCCGGCAGCTTCTTTAACTCTACAAATGCAACATGTATCTTTATATTTTTAGCAATAACAGTTGCTTTGATTAATAAAATTAATAATAAAAAAATCTAAAATATTGCAATTATTTTGCTAAGCTATAGATTAAATTTATGACAGATAAAAAAAAAATTGTAATTACTTCTGCATTAAGAACTGCAATAGGCTCTATGGGTGGTGCACTAAAAAATACTCCTGGTCACGAATTAGGTTCTTGCGTAATCTCGGAAGTAATTAATAAGTCAAAAGTTGATAAAAAGGATGTAGACGAAATTATAATGGGACAAGTACTAACAGGGGGTGCCGGTCAAAACCCTGCGAGACAAGCTGCTATGATGTCAGGATTGCCTAAAGAAAAACCAGCCTACATAGTAAATCAAGTCTGTGGATCAGGTTTAAGATCTATAGCATCTGGCTTTCAAAGTATTCTATCGGGTGACTCCAAAATTGTAGTTGCTGGAGGTCAAGAAAGTATGTCATCATCACCTCATGCCATTAACATTAGAGCAGGAAAAAAATTAGGTAATACAGAATTAGTAGACACAATGATAAAAGATGGTCTGTGGGATGCTTTTAATGGTTATCATATGGGTGTTACTGCAGAAAATGTAGCTACAAAATTTCAAATTACAAGAAATGATCAAGATAAATTTGCTTTAAACTCACAAGAAAAAGCGCTTAAAGCACAGAAACAAAATAAATTTAAAGATGAAATAGTTAACTTTAAAGTAAAATCAAAAAAAAATGAAACTATTTTTAATAAAGACGAGCATCCTAGAAAAGAAACAAACATAGAATCTCTTAAACGTTTAAAGCCTGTTTTTCAAAAAGATGGAACTGTTACTGCGGGAAATGCCTCAGGAATTAACGACGGAGCTGCTGCTGTAATACTAATGTCTGATATTGAAGCAGACAAAAGAGGTGTTAAAAAACTTGCTAGCATTAAATCTTGGGCAAGTTGTGGTGTTGATCCAGCATTAATGGGCACTGGACCTATTCCTTCCTCAAAAAAAGCTCTGGACTTGGCTGGCTGGTCAACAAAAGATTTAGACCTTGTTGAATCAAATGAGGCTTTTGCAGCTCAAAGCATAGCAGTATTGAGGACTCTCTCGATACCAGAAGAAAAAATAAATGTTAATGGTGGAGCCATAGCCTTAGGCCATCCTATTGGTGCTTCTGGAACAAGAATACTTGTTACGTTAATTCATGAAATGATTAAGAGAGATTCTCACAAAGGATTAGCAACTCTATGTATTGGTGGTGGCATGGGTATTGCAATGTGTATCGAAAGATAGTTAGTCTGAAAGTTCTTTTATATCTTTAAAAAAATCAAGACTCTTTGGATTGGCTATTGCCTCTTTATTATTCAATGTCTCGCCATTGATCATTTTTCTAACAGCAATTTCAACTATCTTTCCACTTTTAGTTCTTGGTATTTCTGGAGTTTTAATAATTATAGCTGGAACATGCTTAGGAGAGCAGTTTTTTCTTATTTTTGATTTAATAAAATTTATTTTTTTCTCATCCAATTTTTGATTATTTTTTGTTGTAACAAATAAAACTATTCTAACATCATTTTTATATTTCTGCCCAATAACTAATCCTTCTGTGATGAAATCAATATCTTCCACTTGCTGATAAATCTCTGAGGTACCAATTCTTACACCCCCAGGATTAAGTGTGGCGTCAGATCGACCATGTACAATAAAACCATTATTAGGGGTCCTTTCTACAAAATCACCATGGTGCCAAATATTTTTGAATTTATTAAAATAAGCTTTTTTATACTTTTCTCCAGTATCATCATCCCAAAATTTAACAGGCATAGAAGGGAAAGGCTTTTTAACTACCAGTTCGCCTCTTGCTCCATCTTTTGCACTTTCCTCTTCTTCGGTAAAAACATCAACATCAATACCTAAACTTTGACCTTGTATTTCACCTTCATACACATTTGAATACAAGTTGCCTAAAACTAAACATCCTACTAAATCAGTTCCTCCAGCAATTGAGGTTAGTTGAACATCTTTTTTGATTTTTTCATACACATACACAAAACTTTCTTTTGAAAGAGGAGATCCTGTTGAGGCAATTATTTTTACTGAACTTAAATCAATCTTTTTATTTAAAAAATTTTCATTTTTTAAATGATCAATATACTTTGCGCTTACACCAAAAAGATTGATTTTTTTTCTCTGACAATATTCTAATAAAATATCAATCTTAGGATATATAGGCGCGCCATCAAATAAACAGATAGAAGATTTAGTAGACATGCCTCCTACTAACCAATTCCACATCATCCATCCAGTGGTCGTATAATAAAAAATTTTTTCTTCACTAACATTGCAATGAAGCATAAATTCTTTTTTATGTTCTATTAAAACATTTCCCGCACCATGAGTAATACATTTTGGCTTACCAGTTGTTCCGCTTGAATAAAGTATATAAATTGGATGATTAAATTCATGCCTTGGAAAATTTTCATCTAAATCTGATTCTTCTATAGATTTATTGAAGTCTAAAAAATTTTTAAAATTTATTTTTTCTTTTAGATTATATGGAAAAACAATTACTTTCCTTATGGAAGGAATTTTTTTTAAAATTTCATCTATTTTTTCTAAAATATTTATTCTTTTTCCATTATAAAAATAATGATCACATGTAATTAAAATATCTGGTTTAATTTGAAAAAACCTATCCACAACTCCATCAACTCCAAAATCTGGTGAGCATGAAGACCAAATAATTCCATTTTTGGCACAAGAGAGAAAGCTTACTATAGTTTCAATTTTATTTGGAACGTAAGCAGCAACTCTGTCTCCTTTTTTTAATCCTAGATTTTTTAGATATGATGAAAACTTACAAACTTTTTCATATAAAGATTTCCAAGTTATGTCTTGTTCGATTCCGCTTTCAGATAAAAAATTAACTGCTATATCTTCATTTTTTTTTTGAAGCAAATTCTCTGCATAGTTAAGTTTGGCTTCTGGAAAAAAAACATTTTTGTTAAAAATTTTATTTTTTTTTAAAACTACGCTGCCTTTTTCGCCAATAATTTTTGAAAAATCCCAAAACTCAGACCAAAATATTTCAGGTTCGTTAATAGTCCATTTCCAAAGATTTTTAAAATTTTTATTATTTTTAAGAATTTCTTTTTGTTCTAAATGATTGGAAAATTGTTCTAATATAGAGGATTTGACTCTACTTTCAGTAGGTTGCCAAAGAAGTTTATTGTTCATAAAAGCCAGTTTAGCTTTTATAATGAAAATATCATGTAAAAAAGTGAATAAATTCTACTTTTGCTTTAATTTTAATATTTATTATGAAATGAATTTTTAATAAGTTTCAATCCAGTTTATAATAAGTTTTTATGGCTCAAAACATTTCAGTTCCAGACATAGGTGATTTCAAAGATGTAGAGATAATTGAAATACTTGTTAAACCTGGAGATCAAATAAAAAAAAATGATCCTGTTGTCACAATAGAAAGTGACAAATCCAGCGTTGAAATTCCTTCTCCTTCTGAAGGAAAAATTAAAGACTTAAAAGTTAAAATAGGAGATAAGGTTTCAGAAGGAAGTATTTTAGCTACTATAGAAAGTGCACAATTAGCTGGTGCTAAAAAAGAAGAAAAAAAAGAAATTAAAAAAGAACAAACTGAACCAAAAAAAGAAGAAATAAAAAAAACAAACGGAAACGTAGACGTAGAACAAAACTTAAAAAAAGTTAAAAAAGTTTTTGCAGAACCTGCCTCAAAAGATGATATTGATCCTATAGAAACAAATGAATGGATTGAATCTCTAAATTCAGTTATTGAAAATGACGGGGCTTCCAGAGCAAGCTATCTATTAAATAAAGTTATTGATCAAGCTTACAAAGCTGGTTTGGTTTTGCCAGATACAAGAACAACGCCTTACATTAATACTATTCCACCAGAATCAGAAATTAAATCTACTGGAGATCAAAATATAGAAAAAAAAATTAGAGCTTATATAAGATGGAATGCAGCTGCAATGGTCACTAAAGCTAATAAACAATTTCCAGATCTTGGGGGTCATATAGGAACTTTTGCTTCTGCAGCAACTTTATACGATGTAGGAATGAATCATTTTTGGAGAGCAAAAAATAATAAATTTGGTGGAGATTTAATTTATTTTCAAGGTCACTCTGCACCTGGTATGTACGCAAGAGCTTTTCTAGAAGGAAGATTAACCACAAAACAGCTTGATGGATTTAGACAGGAAGTAAATTCTGGAGGTCTTTCATCTTATCCTCACCCTTGGTTGATGCCAAACTTTTGGCAGTTTCCTACTGTCTCAATGGGTTTGGGTCCTATTATGGCAATCTACCAAGCAAGATTTACAAAGTATCTTGTTAACAGAGGTCTGCTGAAAGATGAAGGAAGAAAAATTTGGGTTTTTTTAGGTGATGGAGAGATGGATGAACCTGAATCGTTAGGTGCTATAGGATTAGCTGCCAGAGAAAAATTAGATAATTTAATTTTTGTAATTAATTGTAATTTACAAAGATTAGATGGTCCAGTTAGAGGTAATGGAAAAATTATTCAAGAACTCGAAGGTAGTTTTCGAGGATCGGGGTGGAATGTCATTAAAGTAATTTGGGGATCATACTGGGATCCGCTGATATCAAAAGATAAGACGGGACTATTAATCAAAAGAATGAATGAAGCGGTTGACGGAGAATATCAGTCTTTTAAAGCTAAAGGTGGTGCCTATGTTAGAGAAAAATTTTTTGGAAAATATCCTGAATTAAAAGAATTGGTCTCAACTATGACAGATAAAGATATATGGAGACTCAATAGAGGCGGCCATGACCCTCACAAAGTTTATGCAGCCTATGCTGCTGCAGTAAAACACAAGGGATCTCCAACTGTAATTTTAGCTAAAACAATTAAAGGATATGGAATGGGCAAATCTGGTGAAAGCATTAACACCACTCATCAACAAAAGAAGTTAGATGAGCAAGACTTGCTTTATTATAGAGATAGATTTAACGTTCCTTTAACAGATAAACAGGTAAAAAATATTGAATATTATAAACCTCCAGAGAATTCTGAAGAAATCAAATATTTAAAAGATTGTAGATTAAAATTAGGCGGTTTTATTCCAGAAAGAACTTCGTTTGCAAAGCCTATTAAGGCCCCATCAAAAGAAATATTTGAAAACTTTATGAAGTCTACGGGAAACAAAGAAATGTCAACAACGATGGCTTTAGTTAGAATGTTGACTAATCTTTCAAGGGATAAAAATATCTCTGCCAAATTAGTTCCAATAATTCCTGACGAAGCTAGAACTTTTGGTATGGAAGGCTTTTTTCAAAAAATGGGCATATATGCTCATGAAGGTCAAAAATATGAACCAGTGGACTCGGAGCAGCTAAGTTCTTATCGAGAAGATAAAAGTGGACAAGTGCTTCAAGAGGGAATTACAGAATCCGGAGCAATGTCCTCTTGGATTGCAGCGGCAACTGCTTACACTAATCATGACTTAGAGATGATACCTATCTACATTTTTTACTCAATGTTTGGTTTTCAAAGAGTTGGTGACCTTGCGTGGGCAGCTGGTGACTCTCAGGCAAGAGGTTTTTTGATTGGAGCAACTGCAGGAAGAACAACTCTAGCAGGCGAAGGATTGCAACACCAAGATGGTCATAGTCATTTGATAGCATCAAATATTCCAAATTGTGTTAGTTACGATCCGACCTTTGCTTACGAGATGGCAGTCATTCTTAGAGATGGAATTAGAAGAATGCATGAGAAAAAAGAAAATATATTTTACTACATAACTGCAATGAATGAAAATTACACACACCCTGAAAAACCTAAAGATACAGATAGTGGAATTCTAAAAGGCATGTACTTATTTGAAGAAAACAATAATAAAGGTAAAACTAAAGTTCAATTACTAGGATCGGGAACAATTTTAAGAGAAATTATTGCAGCAGCAAAAATTTTATCTAAAGACTATGGAATTGATTCTGATGTTTGGAGTGTCACAAGTTTTAATGAACTGAGAAAAGACGGTATGGAAACGGAAAGGTGGAATTTGCTTAATCCAGATGAAAAAAAGAAAAAATCATATGTTCAAAAATGTATGGAAAAAAGGGACGGGCCAATAATTGCCGCTTCGGACTATGTAAGATCTTTTTCTGATCAAATTAGACCTTACACACAAAAACCTTTTTATTCTTTTGGAACAGATGGGTATGGAAGAAGTGATACAAGAAAAAAGCTAAGGAAATTTTTTGAGGTAGATAAAGAGCACATTGTTGCTTATACATTAAGCGCTTTAGCAAATGAACAACTAATTGCCTCTAAACATGCCGAGAAAGCAATCAAAAAATACAAAATTGATAAAAAAAAGATATTGCCAACCAAACTATAATTTAAATGAAAAGAAAAAAAACAAAATTAGCTAGCCCAAAAGTAAGAAAATTTGCAAGAGAGCTTGGAACAAATATTATTAAAATTAAAGGTTCTCAAAGAAGTGGAAGAATTAGCGAAGAGGATGTAAAAAATTTTGTAAAAAAACAATTTTCAGACTCTCAAACTAAAGAAGGTAAAGAAATTACTACGAATGACTATAACCATGATGAATTTGGTCAAATAGAAATAAAAGATCTTCCTAGAATAAAAAAAATCTCTAGTAAGCAATTAATTAAATCCTGGACTGAAATTCCTCATGTAACTCAACATGATGAAATTGATATTACGGAAATGGAAGATTTTAGAAATTCCTTAAGAGATTTATATACAGGTGAAAAAATTTCTGTAACACCCTTGGCTTTTATTATGAAAGCAGTAGTTAACGCTCTTAAAGCTTTTCCAAATTTTAATGCATCACTAGACTCAGAAAATAACAAAATAATTTACAAAAAGTATTTTCATATTGGTGTAGCCGTCGATACACCGCATGGCTTAATGGTACCTAAAATAAGAAATGTCGATAAGATGAACATTAAAAAAATTGGTGAAGAGCTCAAAAAAGTAAGTAAACTTTGTAGAGAGCTTAAAATAGACAAAAAAGAATTTTTTGGTGGATCAATGACTATTTCAAGTTTAGGAGGAATAGGGGGAAGTTTTTTTACACCAATAATTAACCCTCCTGAAGTAGCAATTTTGGGTGTGGGAAAATCTGTTGAAAAAATTTTTAAAAAAAATGGCCAACTTGTAAGTAAAAAAATGCTTCCCATTTCACTTTCTTACGACCATAGAATTATTGATGGAGCCGAAGGCGCTAGATTCTGTGTCCATTTAGGTGAAAGCTTAGGTAAAGACTTTGCTTTTAAACTTGCTGTTTGATTGTGAATAAAAAAATTTTTTCTTTATCTTGTGCAATTATGTGTTCTCTTATTTGGGGAACAGCATTTGTTGCTCAAGATATGGGTATGGATTTTATAGGTCCTTATACTTTTACTTCTGGTAGAATGTTTTTAGGTTTTTTTGCTCTATTACCTTTTTTTTTTATTTTTGAATTCAAAAAGACAGTAAAATCAAATTTAAGCTTTAAAAAAATATTAGTTTATTTATCGTTATTGGGTTTTTTTTTAGCAGGGGGAAATATCTTTCAACAAATCTCGCTTCTTTACACTGATGTTGCTAATTCTGCCATTTTTACAGTTTTGTATGTAATAATTGTTCCTATCCTTGCATATTTTTTATTCTCCAAAAATATACATCGTTCAGTTTGGCCAGCAGCCATAATGTGTTTGGTTGGAGGTCTATTGCTCAGCGAACTAGATAATATAGAGGTTCGATTTGGCGACTCCTTAGTAATTATCGGAGCTTTCTTTTGGGCTTTTCATATAATTTTTATTTCTAAATTTTTAAAGATCTTTAATTTTCCAATAACAATAGCTACCTTTCAATGCCTCTTTGGAGCAATGTTCTGTCTTGTGCCTGCGTCAGCTTTTGAAATTATTTCGATTCAAGCATTGCTTATGGAGAGTAAAGAATTGCTTTATGCAGGGGTGCTAT
>MDTB01043855.1_pt1 | contig 12722 bp, 7 predicted proteins | sample 811161 | NCBI WGS metagenome assembly MDTB01 (sample SAMN05326650, study PRJNA326480) | marine metagenome | isolation source: seawater | place: Mediterranean Sea | collected 2009 | reverse complement strand
TAAGATATTTACCAATATATAGATATGCCTGTACATGGTCAGGATTGTTTGCGTCATCCCCTGTACCTGGCGGGTCTTGTTGGAAAAATATCCCATTAAAGTAATCTAAAAACCAGTCTCTCGCGTCGAGTACGGGTATTTGCGTACCATTATCTTTTGTTGTATTCCCGCCTGAAAATGCTTTTGCTTCATAACTAGTCGCATAAGAAGGCGGTATAAGCTGTAACGAACCTGATGTTATGTTAATTGATTGATTATTTTTATAAGGATAAGTTCCTGCTAGCGGATTTTTTGAATTGGTTTCATAATCCGACGGCAATTTTAATTCAAAGCCATGTCGACCTGACGACGTATCTGATCCCGCGATAAAAGATGCTTGTAATCTTAAATATTCAACCTGACCATTTCCTGTTATGCCTGAACCTGTCAATATAGCAAAAAGAGCATCATTAGTTTGATTGGCAGTTGTAGGTATCGCTTCGCCAAAAACAGTATTTGAGGAGACTGTCAGCCCTGAGGGAAGTGCCTCATTTGCAACATCTTTGTCATTAGAGGTGTGCGCTTTTCCTACTAATTTTTTAATCGAAATTAAAGTTTTTGAAGTATCACTTAATGCCATTAATACCTCACGACCACGAAACTGTTATTTGGCTTATGTGCCCAGTAAAAGCTGCGTCTGCCTTTATCATAACGACAACATACTCATTTGCTGCAACAAATTCTGTACCAAAAGTCACGGTATTTGTTGCGTTCAATGAACTATCTAAGCTACCTTCTAGACATCCATCATTATCGCTTACTTGACCTGTGGCAAATGCAGTTGCTAAATCCATGAAGCCTGTTGATTGGCTCGATGAAGTTTCTGGTAATTTAACAAAAACCTTCAGCCTTGATGAATTAAGCGCTGTATCGTGTGTGACAATTGTGCCTGAACCATTTATTGTCAATGAAAACCCTGTTTTAGAACCGCCGCTATTATTCTGAAAATATCTTAAAAATGTTCTTAATCCACTTGTTATACTGCTATAATTTCTATTGTCTGGTGGGCCATTAGATATACCAGAAAAATTACCACTGTTAGCACCTTGACTTGGCGAAACTAATCGCTGATTATAAAACATTAATCCGTCTGAATGTGCGTTACTGCCTGTCAAATGGATAGAGCCGTCCCATTCGTTGTCACTGCTCGTAACACTACTTTGATCATTGTATGATCCGGATATTATTCTAAAATTTTCACGCCTAAATGTTTCTGATACATTTGTTGAATTATTCGATAAATTATACATCAAAATATTAGATATAGTTTGGTTATTCGCTGTTAAATTAGACTTAAGCGGATGTGGAACAACTGCTCTTGCTGATATTGATTCATTTAAAAGAGTTGTAGCACTAATTGTAGCGCTTCCGGTTAAATGCAAAACTTTATCCTCATCATTCCCGGCGGACGGGAATGATTGAGCATTTATCGTGCAATCGCTAGTCGTAAATGTAATGTTAGAAGTTGAATAAACATTCTTATATGCGTTCGTAACTCTAACTCTATATTGGGCGGTACCTGCAGTAAAATATTTCACACCTGATAGTCTTACGTCGCCTGTCATGCTTAAGGTGTCAAATGCATCACCTGCTGCTGCTAATGCATTAGAATCAGGATCGTTTACCCACTCGACGTAATTAGTTGCTACATCACCGCTAGCTAAAGAATGTATGACTCTTGCATAATTCCAACCACTTCTTTGGTCAGCAGCAGCAATTGTGTATCTACCTGTCCTATGCTGGAAAAGGTCTAGATCAGTTCCATCACTAAATTTTGCACTACCGGTTGTGCTTAAGTTTGTAAAACCTGAGCCGTTGGAATTGGTTGAACTACCGGTGCCGCTTCCAGGCACGCCTGCACCCGGATGTATTCCACCATCGCTACCTGTAATTTCAACAGAGTGAATTGTTGCGCCATTCACTTCAAGTTGAAGTGTTCCTGAATTTGCGTCACCAAAAGAATTTGCTACAAAATTAGTCTGTCCGCTACCATGGGTGTCGGCTGACACATCCTCATTTAAATCTCCTGTTATTGCTGTTGCCCCATCCAGAAGGCCGATTCTTAAATTATTGCCGCTTGTTGAAGAACCAAACGTGCCATCAACATCAACAGCGCTAAATCCGGCTGTTGTATTTGAATTAGAATAACCTGATACCGCATTTGATGCGCCGAACGATAACTTACCTGATACACTTGAGTTATTAAAATCTATGTCATCAAGAGAAGGAGCCGGTCCAGGTGCTAATGATTTTAAAACTTCGTTGAATCTATCAATTGCTGTACCTATTTCTGTCGAAGATGTGAAGTCAGCAAAAAGGCCGTCTGCATAGCTACCATCTTCAGCATCACCAATCGTAGAACCTCCTGCTGCTGAACCTGTTATTACGATAGACCCGTTTGATTGTGACGTAATAGAAATATTAGATCCTGCAATTAGATAAGAAGAACCATCTTGTAATTTTGTTAGTGATCCTGTTAATTTATGAAATTTAACATTACTACCTGTTACATTTGTTATTGATAATGTATTTGAGCCTTTATCAAATGTAAAATTTGAGTCTCCGCCAAAAGATAATTCATCATTAAATTGAACTTCTGTATTTGACCCGCCTGGAGAACCACTACCGCCACTGCCACCGGTAGATGATATTCTAATTGATCCATTAGATTGTGTCACTATCGCTACGTTGTTGCCTGCAATCAAATACGAACTTCCATCATGAACGTGTGTCAATGAACCGGTAAGAGCTAAAGCTTTAACATTGCTGCCTGTTAAATTTACGAGCGTTAAAATGTTTGTATTTTTGTTGTAAGTAAAGTCAGAATCGCCGCCAAATGCAGTATCACCGTCATTGAACTGTATTTGTTTGTCAGATCCCGCAACGACGTCGCTAGCTCCAACTGATGAATTAATTATAACTTGACCACTTGACGCTGATGTGATTGTTATATTTGCTCCACCTACCAAATATGAAATTCCATTTGATAAATTTGTAAGTGAACCGGTTAAAAAATTAGCTTTTATCAACGAACCGCTAATATTTGTTGTGGAGTGTATTGAGCCAGTTACGCCTACATGCCCTTTAAAATTAGAACCTGAAATTGTTGCTACTATTGAATCGTCTATCGAAAATTGATCACCTATTTTTTCTAATCCGGTTCCTGCTGTTGTTGCATTTGCTATTGTAATTTGCCCAGATGAGCCTGTCGCAATACTTACTCCTGTTCCTGCTACAATAAAAGGCGAACCGTCAAACAACTGATTCAAAGAACCTGATAAACCGCTTTTGAACTTGACGCCACCAGTAAAAGTTGAACCAGAGATCATAGCAACTTTCGTATCATCTACCTCTATTTCATCTAGTGTTATCTTTAAGCCACCTTGATCTTTGACTTTAACGGCAAAAGTATTGCCATCATGCACGAAAGATAAACCGTCACCAGCAGAATATTCTCTAGAAAAAATAGAAATTTGACCATTTGATTGTGATGTAATTCTTATTCCACCTGATGATATCAAGTATGAATCACCGGTCACTAGCCTAGTTAAAGATCCTGTGAACCCTAGGGAAGCAGTTATTACCCCAGCAGCATACAAATCATTAGAGGTTTTATTGTATAGTAAACCCGCATCCCCTGCTAAAGTCGATCCGCCGTCATTGAACTGTACCTGTGTATCGGAGCCTGCAGCGCCGGGTGCAACACCTGTCGCAGTAATTGTTATGGCACCATCGGCATTTGAAATATTAATATTTGTGCCTGCTGTAAGTGTTGCGACTGCTGGGCCTGATGTTCCACCAATCAACAATTGTCCATTTGATGACATTGCAACAGCTGCTAAAGTATCTGTACCGCTATCTTGAGTTATAATGACAGATTTGTCTGAAAATGATGTTGCACCGGTACCTCCTTGTGCAACTGCCAAACTTGAAACAGATAATTGACCGCTTGATTCTGACAATCCTGTTCCTGCAACAGCAGAAATAAAATCACTAATTGATTCTTTTTTGGTTACATTATCATCATTGTCTATGAAGGCAATATTATCATCAGCAACTGCAACAGTTGCAGCGCTTAACTCATTTAAATCAATTAATAGTTGTCCTGATGCTGCACCTAAACCTGTTCCTGCTACTGCAGTCATTAAGTCTGCAATGCTTTCTTTTCTTGTAGGATCACCTGATGCTCCTTCATCAGAAAATGCAATAAAATCTTCAGCAACATTAATGTCTGCCGCTGTTAATTCATTTATATCAACGATTAATTCACCGTTTGTTGATGTTAAACCATCACCTGCTATAAGGTTGCTTAGCGCAGATATTGTTGTTAACTGATGTGTGCTTCCATCGCTGTCTAAGGTCAAAAAGGAATCATCTTTAGTTGGTGTTACAGAAGAATATTCGTCTATTGCCAAATTTAGCGTAACCGCTCCAGAATTTCCTCCACCCGAAATGCCTGTTCCTGCAATTACGCCTTGAATATCACCAGTGCCTGATCCGGCTGATGTTTCTATTAATATTTGACCATTGGATGCTGAGGTTATTGTGACTCCTGCACCTGCTGCTATATAAGACCTGCCATCTGTCAAACGGGTTAAAGAGCCAGAAAGTCCTTGGTGAAAATTAACATCATTTAAAAAGTCAGGTTCATTTTCTATACCAAAATCAGTTGCATGGGGGAAAACAACTCTTCTTATTATGCCAGTGTCATTGTGTTTTACGTCTACGCGCGGCGTAATTTTTACTTTTTTTCTATCTAACTTAGGCAAAGGATTGTACCTCCTGATCACCTAAGCTATATTGTATACAATAGTACTCAATAAAATACTTTGACATAGCGAACTCAACAAACTAAACTAAACTTTTATTAATATAATTATTACGCAAACAGTATAATTATCTACTTAATTTCTTTTAGCATTTTGTTAATGTCTAATCCTGCACAGTCAATTTTCTTTTTTGTGACGTGGTAATGACTAACAAAACCTTTAAATCTACCTGATGACACCGACCTGTTAACAGATGTTGATGTATTGCCTTGCTTGTCCAAAGGACACTTCAAAGGTATGCCTATAGCATTGTGACATGCTTTCCACAGCGCTTTAAGCGCTTCTTTTTGGACAGGATAGAAATCCATGAAAGGTTCCATTTTCTTCCCATGGCAAGTGGCATTTTCTATTAAAGGCCTTGCACCGAATCCTCTCTTTTTATACCAAGCTTGATATTTCGGATAATAAGCGTTAGCAATCTCTACGCCAATTGATGCATGGTTTGCCTTTCTTGTACTAGCATGCCAAGCAGCGTGATTAATATCCATTAATTGATATATTGTTCCGTCATTGTCAATACAGAAATGAACGCTTACGCCTCTATTGTTCAATACTTTTACACAAGATTCAGAGCTGAGACATACATCCCAATGATTAACAAACATGTTTATCTTTCTTTTTTCAAAATAAGGCGTATACGATTTATGTATTTTTAACCCGCCATCTTCTGACCAAAGCACGACTTTTGGCCAATCGATCTTCGCAAAATTACCATGATTAACTATAAAATTTTCGTCTTTTTCTTTTGCATGAAATGGCTTAAAATCATCTATGTCGGAATATCTTTCTGTATATATTCTTCTGTGGGTCCCGGGCCCGCATAAGCCATCAGGCTTTAAACCATTCTTTTTCTGCCACAATTTAATAGCTGCTATTAAATCGTCATCAAATTCTTTACAACCAAACCAAGAAGGATCCCAACCTAATTTCGCTGCGGATCCTTCATTATAAAACACTTTATCCAACTTAAACTCCTGAGAAATACAACTCAGGTATAATTATTAAGCAAGATTGCTAATATCCTTTTGTACTCTTCATTAAATTTTTGACATTATCTTTGCAAAAACCAAATGTTTTTCTTTGTATAAGCTCATAAATTACGCCTGTGATTGGGTGCGGTTTTGTAAAAACTTGAATTAAATCATCACAAACTAAAGGTTTTTTTGATGCAAACTCTACACCTTGACTTTGCCAATGCTTCATCATTTCTTCAACATTAATTGTTTCATAAGCAATGTGATGGATACCAGGACCGTTTTTTGCAACCCAATTGGCAACAATTGAAGAATCTGTGCCATCACTTACAAATATCTCAGGCGCCATGTGATATTCAGCAGCGCGCATTGGACTATACTTCACGTATTCTTTCATGTTGAGTTGTTTATCTACACGTTCAAGCGGCACCAACACAAGACATTTTGCATTGGTGCCATCTTCAAACTGTATATCAAATCCATGCGGTAGTTCTGAGTCCAAACGATAAAACATTGTTTCACAGAAAAATTTTGCTGCTTTGTTTCTATCTCTGACTCGATATGCCACATGATCTAATCTCATATTTACTCCATATATTATACCTATACACTAGTTAAAGGTAATGTCAACACTTAGATTAACTTTCATCTTAGGTAATCGCAAATGATTTGCCAAGTTAATCTTTTTTGCCTCTTTTGCAGTCAGATACCAATCAGCATGACCTTTTTCATGGATTTGTTTTTTAAAATAATCATCAGGTTGACCACAATTTCTTGCCATCATTTTATATACCTTGTCATTCAAGCGATCTGACTCTTCAGCGCTTGCTTTAACCTCTTCTACTTTTCCTATTGCGCCACTACTGACATCGTGAATCATAACAGTTGCATCAGGATCCATATAACGCATACCTTCTTCACCAAATGAAAAAAGGATTGCACCACAACTCATTGCTTTTCCTTCAACAATTGTTGCGATAGGAAGGTCTGATGCTTTGATTGCTGATATCATTCTCATCAAGCTATAAACTTGCCCACCGTAAGAATCAATAACAACAGGAATTACCTTTTGCCCTGTTGAATGCGCCATTGATATCTTGCTTGAAAATTCTTTGGCACTGTCTTCATCAAATTTGTTAACTGTAATGATTACTGGGTTATCTCTTAATTCAAAATCTTTAATTCTTTTATCTACTTTAAATTGCCAAAGCATACTTTCTCCTTATTATAGTATTATTATACAATAAAAAAAGCACGTTTACACGTGCTTTTAAATTTAAATTTTATTAACCTATCCGCATTTAGAATGACCGCATGCTTTACACATTTCACAGCCTTCTTGATAAACTATGCTGTTTTCTGCCCCGCAGCTTTCACATACCTTAGAACTAGACTTAGTACCGTCTTTTATGTATGTTTTCAAGCAGCGGGAAATTACCTTACTAAACGAAAACAAATCAGCATTTTTATCTTTTTGCATTTGCTCAACAAGAAACTGCACGGGTACTCCATGGCGCAAAGATGTTGAAATAACTCTTGTGTATCCTGCGTGATTGGGATTATCGAACGCAGAAACAACATCTTTTATTTTAAGCTCATCATCATCTGCGCCTACGGTTAAATCATACTTACTATTTTGAGTCTTAAAAACGCGCTTCGTTAAAGTCCCTTTTGAGTGCTTGCGTGGTATTTCTATTTGTTTTGCTTCACCACCTAATACCTCATAAGGCTTTCCTTCTAAGAGCCCTACCATGACTACCCAACGTTCTCCCTTGACACTTGTGTGAAAGACATCACAATCTAATTCATCAGGTCTTTTTGGTGCATCTCTTTGAACAAATTTTTCTTCTTTCTTTTCTTCTGTTGAAACAAGTACTCCTGAGCGAGAACCGTCTCGATAAACTGTTATTCCTTTGCAACCTGTTTCCCATCCTTTCATATAAACATTCTTAACTGTTTCAACATCAATATCAGAAGGAAGATTAGTAGTGTTTGAAATGGCATGACAAACCCATTTTTGTGCTGCTGCTTGAAGTTCTACTTTTGAAACCCAGTCAATTTCGTTTGCTGTGGCATTAGCATATGGGCTATGAGAAACTGCATTGTCAGGATTGTCATCTGCGTGCCACTCACACTCAGAAGTAAATTCCATCCACTCTTTAAATTTATGGTGATACACAAGATACTCTGTCCATTTATCCCCTAGGTCATCAACAAAAGTCACTTCTTCATCATTCTGGACTTTCTTGCGGCGCTTATAATAAAGCATAAAAGCTGGTTCAATACCACTTGTTGTCTGTGTCAAACATGAAACGGATCCAGCTGGTGCTGTTGTTGTATTTGCGATATTTCGACGACCATACTTTCTATAATCTTCTTGGCGTTCAGGTAACAAGCTTGAAATAATCCTCTCCAGAAATGGATGATCTTTTTCTTTTTCGTGCATCCAGCATGTAAAGGCGCCTCGTTCTTTGGCTAGTTGAATTGATGATTCATATGAATTCTGTGCCAACCACTTATAAATTTCTTCTGTTGTTTTAATTGAAAGTGGATCACCATATTGTTGATTTAACATTGCAATACAGTCACCTAATCCTGTTATTCCTAAGCCAGTTCTTCTGCCAACTGCTGCTGCTTGTCTTATTTTATGCCACAATGTAAGCTCAGTTTCTTTAACTTCTTTTGGTTCTGGATCTCTACGAATTTTTTCCATGATCTTTTCAATTTGTTCAATTTCAAGATCAATCATATCATCCATAAGTCGTTGTGCTTTTTGTACAATCTCTGCAAACTTACCCCATTCAAAATATGCCTCTTGTGTCCATGAGTTTTGCACAAAAGATGTAAGGTTAATAAGCATTAGGCGACATGAATCATAAGGAGAAAGTATTATTTCACCACACGGATTTGTTGATGTTGAACCAAAACCCTGCGCTTCATATATATCAGAAGGCGTATTATTCTTAGCAGTGTCCCAAAATAAAACACCGGGTTCTGCAGAAGCATGTGCTGATTCGATTAATGCATCCCAAACTTCTTTTGCCCACACATCTTCATATATGTCAGGATCTTGTGATTCGACAGGCCAGCGTTGTTGATACTTCCATTCTTTCTGGACTGCTTCCATGAACTCGTCTGTCACGCGGACTGAAATGTTTGCACCTGTTACTTTTTTAAGATCGCGCTTGATTTTAATAAAGTCCATAACTTGAGGATGATGCACTGATATTGACAACATTAACGCGCCACGTCGACCGTTTTGTGCTACTTCGCGACATGAATTTGAAAAACGCTCCATAAAGACTTCAATACCGTCTGTTGTTTTTGCAGCATTTGATGTTGGTAGTCCTTTAGGTCTGATTGATGATATATCAAAACCTACACCTCCTCTTCGTTTCATAATTTGAACTTGTTCTTGATCTGTTGTTAAGATTCCAGCATAACTATCGTAAGGTTCTTGAATTACAAAGCAATTAGACAAAGATTGTATTTTATGATCATTACCAATCCCACTCATTGGAGAACCTTGTGGGACAATATATTTAAAATCTTTTAGTAGCCCATATATTTCATGTCTATTCATTGAGTTTGGATATTTATTTTCAATTCTTGCAAATTCCGATGCCAATCTTTTGTGCATATCATCCGGTGTTTTTTCCAAATAATTACCCTCTACATCTTGTAATGCATACTTTCCTGCAAACACACTGGCCGCTAATTCATCGCCATTAAAATACTCTAGACTGGCCGCAAAGACCTCATCATACTTATACATCTTTTCTCCTAATTTCCTGTTATTTCTTTCCACTTAGATTTAAGCATATCCTTCGTTCCTGCATGATTACTTTCTACCATGTCCAGTGCAGATAGTTGAGAAGGATCATCTATTATTTCAATTTTGGAGCGAGCAGTATCTATCCTAATAGGGAATAAGATACCGTCGCTACCTGCGCGATTCTTTGCTACGAAAAGTCGGCCGGCTCCTGTGGCTTTTTCTAATTGTTTTCTGGAAAGTGAAACAACAACATCTGCAACCATTGCTTTGCCATAAGCTTCAGACATGTTGCTTAAACCTACAACTTCCTTGTCTGATGCTTCTCGATTTGCTTGTGATGCTGTCCATATTGGAATCTTCATTTCCATTGCTAAATTTCTTAATTCTTCATAAATAAGCTTTAATTCGTGCCTAAGTGAATCATATTTGCGCGTTGACCTCATGATATCTGCATAGTCTAATACGATAAGGTTAGGTATGAAATCTTTCATTGCTAATTTTTCAATGTGGTTTCGAATTGTCACGATGCTTGCAGATCCTGTTGGGTACTCCTTGATAATTAGGCGCCCGTAATCATTTGCTTCGTATTTTGACAAAATTTCTTCCTTTCTATCTTGGACATCAGATGAGTCAATTCCTGTTAAGTGACTGTCGTATCTTACCCCTACTGCTGTTTCTGTTAATTCAAAAGTGTAATGAATTACATTTTTTCCGCGCATTAGTGATTGAGCACCTACATGCACCAACCAGTGTGATTTTCCAACTCCTGTCGGTGCAGTCACGACACCTATTTCTCCTCTTGCTAGGCCACCATTCAATACTTTTCTTTGATCCAATTGATCAAGGCCTGTAGGGCAACAAATACGTGTTAATTTTGTAAATCTTGCTTCATAATCTTCAAAAAAATCATGACCGGTAGTTGACTGCACACCTTTTGAAACAGCATCTTTCATGATGTTTAAAACTGAATCGTAATTTTCTGCCGTGATTGCTTTGACACAATCTTCTAAAGCTTGGCGCAATACTTGTTTTTTGCAAAAATCAAGAGATTTTTCTTTGACATATTCTAAATCACCTGCATTAGGTGCGTTTTTAACACGAGAAAGAAATTCAATCACCTGCTCTCTTAATATTACATCTTCACCAGATGTTAGTTCGTCTCTAATTATTGAAACCAATAACTGCAATGTGGGGAAATTTTTATATTTGTCATAAAAGCCAAAAAATCGATTGCACAGGTATGATAAATACTTTATTTCAAAGTATTCATGTGTCATTACTTCAATCATTTGTGCTGACCAATTGTGATCAGCAAGCATTGATTGAAATATCTTTTCTTGAAACGTTCGTCCGTATTTTGAAAAGTAGCTTTCAACGTGTTCTATGTTATTCATCAAGTATTATCCTTGTAGTTTTTTAAAAATTATTTTAGATCTTAAAATGTCAAGATTTATTATTGTATGTTCTTTTAATAGTTTGTGTACTTTTATATTATCATATGTTTTTTTAATATTTTCAATCTTTTGTTCAAGCTTATTTGTTTGGTAATGAGCAAGATTATTTGTGCCCAAATAAACAAGTTTAAAATTTCTTGTAATCAGATCTTCGCTTTCTTTTATCCTGTGATATATTTTCTTTTTTGAATTTTTCGCACGTGCAGCATTCTCTATAAAAAATTGAAACATGTTATTGTCAAAATCTTCATTTTGAAACATTTCACCGTATTCTTTTGCTAAAGATTTAAATCCTACACCTTTGACACCGGGAATATTATCAGAATTATCTCCTACGATAGATTTCGCTAGCGCAAAATTAGCAGGATGGATACATGTTCTTTCAAGTACAATTTTATCATTGACAAATTTTTTTAAAGTAGGCGACCAAATTATTGTTTTTTTATCTACTAATTGATAATAATCATGATCTGAAGATAGGATTATTTTTTCTCTGTGTTTTAATTTATATTTGCATAGGTATCCAATAACATCATCAGCTTCAGAATCTTCTACATATAACTGTGTTAACGGAAAACAATCTAAAAGTGATATTAACGTTTTAATTTGATAATTTCTATTTTGTAGCGTGTCAGGAATGTCTTCATAATATCTATTTAATTTGACAGGACGTGATTGTCTTTTGTAGTCAGAAAATATGGTTCTCTTTCTTAAAGATCCTCCGCCTTCCCAAATAATATAAACATCTTTTGGATTACATCTTTCAACAAGGTTACAAAGGTTATTGTAAAACCCTACAATACCGCCGATTTGTTCTCCATTCTGTGACATTGCAGGGTGCACAACATAGTGTCTGATAAAGAGATTGTAGGCATCTACTATTAAACATCTGTCTCTCATATTTTAAGTAGTTTTTCATTAAGAGATTCCATGTCAACTAAAGACTCAGGATCGATATCAACGTGCTCAATTGAGTTCATTATTTTTACCATTGCTGCTTCTATTAATTGGTCTATAAAGTGCTTGTAATCCGGGTCATTCATAACAATGTTAAACTCTTTCTTTCTAAACTTTTTCTCTACCAATAATTCACCAGTTTGAACACAAACAACTTGTAGATTTTTCCATTGACCGCTACCTGACAGCTTTATTGATTTGTTATTAATTACTTCTTCACCATTCTTTCGAAGTAAATCAAATAATTCTTCGTGCTCGACAATGCCTTTACCAAAATGTATTTGAAAATGTACTTTTCTAAAGGGTGGTGCAACTTTATTTTTAACAGTTTTTGCCCAAACTTGAATTCCGACTACATCATCTCCGTCTTTAATTTGTTGTCCTGCGCCTAATTTTATTCTAATTGAAGAATGAAAAGGTATGGCTTTACCACCAGGTGTTGTATCAGGGTCTCCATACATTACACCTACTTTTGTTCTAATTTGATTTAGTATTACAAAAAGACTGTTTGTTTGACCAATTACACCTGTTATTTTTCGCATTCCTTTTGAAATGGCTCTTGCTTGTAAACCAATACTTTCTTTATCGTAGTCTCCTAACAACTCAGCTTTTGGTGAAGAAGCTGCAACTGAATCCCATATGACAGTAACAGGAACATCTTTTTGCAATGCTTTTGCTTTGAGTATTGTTTTTT
>MDTB01101369.1_pt1 | contig 12724 bp, 12 predicted proteins | sample 811161 | NCBI WGS metagenome assembly MDTB01 (sample SAMN05326650, study PRJNA326480) | marine metagenome | isolation source: seawater | place: Mediterranean Sea | collected 2009 | reverse complement strand
TGCAGCACAAAGTTTTGGAGGTTCTATTAGAGATAAAAAAGTTGGTACTTTTGGGGATATTGCTGCAACATCATTTTACCCAGCTAAACCTCTTGGTTGTTATGGAGATGGTGGAGCAATTTTTACCAATGATGATAGTTTGGCAGAAGAATGTAAAGCCATTAGAATTCACGGAACCAAAAAAGATAAATATAATAGTGAAATGATTGGTTTAAATGGTAGGCTAGATAGTATTCAAGCAGCAGTTTTATTAGAAAAATTATCAATATTCGATGAAGAGCTAGAAATGAGAAATATTGTCAATGATAACTATCGTAAATATTTGAATAATGCACAATATCATCCAAAAGAATATCAATCTGCCCATGCTTTATTTTCAATCGTATTAGGATCAAATGAAAAAAGAAATACTTTAATTAATAGACTTCAAAAAAATAAAATTCCATCAGTAGTATATTATAAACTTCCAATACATTTAATGAAAGCTTTCGAGTACTTAGGTTATAAGAAAAAAGATTTTCCTGTTTCCGAAAATTTATCACAAACAATTGTTAGTTTACCAATGCATCCATACCTAACTAGAGCTGATATAGATTGTATTTTTGAAACAATTCAAACAAAATAATGAAATACGTGGTTACAGGAGGTGCAGGATTTATAGGTTCCAATCTTGTTAATAAATTGGTAAAAGACAACCACAAGGTTTATGTAATAGATAATTTTTCAACAGGCAAAAAAGAAAATTGTAACCAAAAAGCTGTTTACTATAATTACGATATTAGTGATGAAAAAAATCAAATAATATTTCAAGATATTATGCAAGGTTCTCGTGCAGTATTCCATTTAGCAGCTCTAGCTAGGGTGCAACCTTCAATTTTAAACCCGGTTAAATATGAAGTAAATAACTCTGTTGGAACAGTAAATATTTTAAAAGCAGCATCAAATGCAAAAGTAAAAAAATTTATTTACAGTTCTTCTTCGTCAGTTTATGGAGATACAACCAATCTTCCATCAAGCGAGGATGATACTTTATCACCAATGTCACCATATGCTAATCAAAAATATTATGGTGAACTCTGTTGTAAAATGTTTTCAAAAATAACTAACATAGAAACGGTTTGTTTAAGGTATTTTAATGTTTTTGGTGAGGGACAAAACTTAGACGGTGCTTATGCCACGGTAGTTGGTATTTTTTTAAATTTAAAAAATAAAAGACTTCCGCTTACAATAAACGGATCTGGAAACCAAAAAAGAGATTTTACGTATGTTGGTGATGTTGTTGATGCAAATATCAGGGCAGCATCTTCAAATAAAATTTTCAAAGGGGATGTATTTAATGTTGGTTCAGGAAGTAATATTTCAATAAATGAATTAGCTTCATTAATTGGAGGTAAAAAAATTTATAATAAAGCTGTAGATGAGCCCTTTGCTAATCTTGCAAGCATTGAAAAAATTAATAAAATCTTAGGATGGAAACCTCAAACATCAATAAAAAGTTGGCTAAAAGATTGGAGTAATCATTAATATTAAATTTCTATTTATTATTAGATATTTATTTAATTTAAAAATACTATAAAGAGCAAATAAATATTGTTAATAAAAATGCCAAGTAAATTAGAAACAAATAAAAATAAACTTTTTTTAAAATCGTTGATAACAACAAAAAGCTTGGTGGATACTAATAATGTTCAAGAATGGATTAAAGATAGAAACAAAAGTGTGTCGGTAAGTGTTAAACAAATTCCTTTAAAAAGCTTAAGTGAATGGAAAATAGATAAATCGTTCTCCAAAATTTATCATAAATCCAAACATTTTTTTTCAATAAAAGGATTAGATATTAAAACCAATTATGGAGGTGATAGGGGGTGGCATCAACCTATTATTGATCAACCTGAAGTAGGAATTTTAGGTTTCTTAACAAAAGAATTTAACGGAATTTTATATTTCCTAGTGCAAGCTAAAATTGAACCCGGAAATATAAATTCTGTACAAATTTCTCCAACACTCCAAGCAACAAAAAGCAATTATACTCAGAAGCATAAAGGTTTATCACCTAAATACTTAGATTATTTTTTAAACGTTAATAAAAGTCAAATTTTATATAATCAACTTCAATCTGAGCAAGGTGCAAGATTTTATAAAAAACAGAATAGAAATATAATCATTAAAACAGAAGATGAGATTGATGTTCAAGAGGAGTTTATGTGGTTAAATTTAGCTCAAATTAAACAACTATCTTTATTTAATAATGTTATAAATATGGATACCCGTACTGTAGTTTCTTGTATAAACTACAAGAATACCAACGACAAATACCTCACAAGTTTAAATGATGCCCAAAATACCATGGATGATATTATGAATTGGGTGAATAGCATGAAAAATTTTTTTTTCTTAGACAGAAAAATCATTCCTCTAAAAGAATTATCTGAATGGGATGTAAATGAAAACGAAATTAAAAGATTTGATAACAAATATTTTAGAGTAGTTGGTGCAGATATCAAAATTGAAAATAGAGAAGTAAAAAATTGGCAACAGCCTTTAATAAAGCCAGAGACTAAAGGCCTTATAGTTCTCTTTATGAAGAAAATAAATAATCAAAAGCATTATTTGATAAATGCGAAAGTAGAATGTGGACATTCAGATATAATAGAGCTAGGGCCGAGTTTAAGCTCATCAAATATCCAAAACATAAAAGATAAAAAAGATGATACTCTTTTTGATATAGTAAACAAGAAAAAATATTTATCAGTTGAGTTTGACACGTTACAATCGGAAGAAGGTGGACGGTTTTATAACGAAGAAAACAGAAATATGCTCATTGAGGTAGATAAAGACTTTAACTACGACCATAAATGTTATAAGTGGGTAACTTTAAATCAATTACTTTACTTACTTAACTATAGTAATTTTATAAATATTCAACTAAGAAGCTTGATTTCTCTAATTAATGAAACATAGAAAAATACGTATAGGCATAATGGGATGTGCCAAAATAGCAGAAGGGTTAATGATCCCTAATATTATTCGTTCAAAATATTTTGAACTACATGCTGTAGCAAGTAGAGATCCAGAAAAAGCAAAACTCTTTGGTGATAGATATGATTGTTTGAACTATTGCGGCTACGAAAAGCTCATAAAAGATAATTCAATTGATTGTATTTATATACCACTTCCCACAGGACTTCATTATGAATGGACAATAAAAGCTCTTAATGGAGGCAAGCATGTGCTTTGTGAAAAATCATTAGCTACTACACCTAATGAAGTATCATTGATGATTAAAACTGCTCAAAAAAATCAGAAAATCCTTTTTGAAAATTTTATGTTTCCTTTTCATAGCCAATTTTCGTTTGTTCAATCAAAAATTGAAAATTTTTTTATAGGAGATTTGAGATTATTTAAATCTACATTTTGTTTTCCAATTTTTGATGAGAATTCAAATATAAGGTATAACAAGTCGCTTGGCGGCGGCGCACTCTTGGATGCTGGGGCCTATACTTTAATGGCTGCACAAATGTTTATGGGAGATAGTTTAAAAATAGAGTCATCTTATTTAAATTTAAAGAATGAAGTTGATTTTCATGGTTCAGCTATTTTAACAAATGAAAATAATGTCATCGGAAACATTTACTTCGGTTTTGATAATTTTTATCAAAATAATATAGAAATTTATGGCACCAAAGGTTCAATAGTTTTAAAAAGAGCATTTACTGCAAAAGAAGATTTTAATCCAAAAATAATACTTGAAAATAATAAAGGTGTTGAAAAAGTTGAACTTCCAGCATGCAATCAAACATTAAAAATGCTAGAAAAATTTTCTCAAATGGTCCACAATAATTTATTAGATTATAATCATACTACAACCCAAAAGCAGGCTAACTTAATTTCTCAAATATTTTCAGATGAAAAATAGAAAAATTTATGTAACAAAACCGACTTTAGCTCCTTTTTCAGAATACAACAATATTCTAAGTTCTGGTTGGGAAAATGGGATTCTTACTCATAATGGTCCTTTGGTTCAGAGGCTAGAAAAAGAAGTTAATGATTTTTTAGGAATCGACAATACAGTTGCGGTAACTAATGGAACAATTGCATTGCAAATAGCAATTAAAGCATTATCTCTAAAAGGTGAAATTATAACATCTCCATTCTCTTGGATTGCTTCAATTGCTGCCATCCAGTGGGAGGGTTGTAAACCCGTTTATGTTGACGCTGACATAGATACTTTTAATATTGATGTATCAAAAATTGAAGATGCGATTACAGAAAATACATGCGCAATTATGCCAGTACATGTTTTTTCTAATCCTTGCGATGTTGAAAAAATAGATAAAATTGCACAAAAATATAATCTCAAAGTTATTTATGATTCAGCGCATGCATTTGGAGTTGCATACAATGGTGCTTCAATTTTCAATTATGGAGATATTTCATGCACGAGTTTTCATGCTACAAAAATATTTAATAGTGGTGAAGGTGGAGCTTGTTTTTCAAAAAGTCCAATTTTAACAGAAAGAATGAAAAAATTAAGATTTTTTGGTCATAATGATGAAGGAGAAATTGTTGATCAAGGAATAAACGGAAAATTGACTGAAGTTCATTCTGCAATAGGTTTGGCAAATTTACCGTACGTAAAAAAGACTATTAATAGAAGAAAAGAAATTTTTTTTAAATACCATAGTTATTTATCTGCAAATAAAGACATAAGATTCCAATCTTTCAATCCAGAAGAGTATAATTATTCTTATATGCCAATTGTATTCTCTAGTGAAAGTCAATTAACTAGAATTGTAAAAAAACTTAATGATGAATCTATCTACCCTAGAAGATATTTTTATCCTTCCTTAAACACTGTTACAACAATTCAAACTTATCAAAAAATGAAAAATTCAGAACTCCTCTCAAAAAACATTTTATGTTTACCATCATACACTACCTTGGGAGATAAAGATATAGAGCTTATATCAAAGATAATTTTAAAAAATGTTTAGTAACATTTAGAAGACTCTTTATTAATTTATGACAATGAAAAAAATAAATAAAAAAATTTTAGAAATTATATTAAAGATTATTGAAGAAAATGATATAAATAATATTGCTTTCGAAGATATATCTGAAAAATCTATTTTAACTGATGATCTAGGTCTTGATTCATTTAATTTGGCTCAATTAACTGTTGAAATTGAAGAAGAGTTTGGGGTTGATATTTTTGAAAACCAAATTCCAACTACTGTTAAAGACATATTAAAGCAAATAAGATGATTTTTTGGAAAGAAGAAAATGTTCAAATCAGTTACGATGAGCTTCTTTATGAAATTAAACAAAAAAAAACAAAATATAGTCTTCCTGGCTATAAATATTTTTTTAACATACTATTAAAGCTATTAAGCGAATGTAAATTTGAATCATTTTCTGATATAGTAAAATATATTTCAAAAAATGCAGATGAATTATCATTTATAATTTCTACTTCGGGAACGACTTCCAAGCCCAAAGATGTCGAAGTAAATATGTTAAATTGTATAAGACATGTTAAAAAAAATGGTTCTAATAAAAAAAGGGTTTGGGGGTTAGGATACCCAGTTGGATCCTTTGCAAGTACGCAAGTTTTTTTCCAAGCTTTCCTAAATAATGAAAAAATCATTTATCTTTTCACTGATAAATTTAAAAATATTGAAAGAATCTTAAATGAAGATAAAATAACTAATTTGTGTTGTACTCCTACGTTTTTAAGTATGATTCTTATTAATATGAACTCTATTAATGAGAGTTTAAAGACATTGACAACAGGTGGAGAGAAAATTCAAAGCAATCTCATAAATTTTTTTAAGCAAAAATTTGTTAATGCGGAATATATTAATGTTTATGCAACAACTGAGACTGGCAGTCTGTTATACTCCAAATCTGAGTATTTCACTATTCCTGAAAAATATAGCAACTTAATAAAAATTAACAAGAACGTTCTATTAGTACACAAAAGCATGTTAAATAATTTAGAAGAAATCCAATTAGAGGGTGAATGGTACAATACCAACGATATAATTGAGCCAGCTGATGATGATAAGTTTAAATTTATTTCAAGAAAAAACGGTTATATCAACTCTGGAGGTTACAGAATTGATCCATCAGAAATAGAGAATATAATTAGTAAAATTCCTGGCGTGGTAAATGTCCATGTATATGGCAAGTCAAATTCAATTTTGGGAACAATTATTTGTGCAGATGTTATAGGCAAAAACTTAGACACAAAAAAAATTAAATCGACGTTGAGACAAAAAATAGATAAACACAAAATACCCCAAATAATTAAAATTGTTAAATCTTTTGATAATGTAAAAATGGGAAAGAAGCAGGTTGTAATATGAAAAATATCTTACTAACTGGAGATTCTAAGGGATTAGGAAAATCTATACGCCAAAAACTAGAAGAAAATAATTTTAATATTATTGGCATCAGTAGAGCAAGTAGCGAAATCAAATATGATTTAAAGAATAGTGAACAGATTAAAGAATTATATTTTAATGAAATTAAACCCTTAGGGCCAATTTATGGTTTTGTAAATAATGCTGCTATAGCATATGATGATATCATAACAAACTTAAATCATGACAATCTTGTTGATATGTATAAAATTAATGTATTTAGTCCAATGCTGCTTACAAAATATGTATTACGTGATATGATATTACATAAAACAAAAGGTAGTATTGTCCATATTTCTTCAATAAGTGCTCACACTGGTTATAAAGGATTAGCAATGTATGCATCAACAAAAGGTGCTCTAGAAGCATTTAGTAAAAATACAGCAAGAGAGTGGGGCAGATTTGGTATTCAATCAAATATTGTATGTCCAGGCTTTATGGATACAAATATGAGTAATAGTTTGAGCGATGAACAGAGGAAAAAAATTTTTAAAAGAAATTCTAAACAAGAAGAGCTTCAAACAGAAGACGTAAGTAGCGTCGTTAATTTTTTAATGATAGAAGATTCCCAAGGTATAACTGGACAAAATATTCATGTTGATAATGGTACTATATAATTAAAAAAAATTTATGAAAAATAATTTATTAATATTTGGTGGAAAGAGTACTGCGCTAGAAATTTATGAAGTAGCCAAAACATTTTTTAAAGAAAATTTTTCAGATATTTTGATGGTTATTCCAGATAAAGAAGAGATAGATAATAAATATAATTATTTACACGATCATAGTTTAGATTCATATATAAAAGAAAATCAATGTTCATATATTGTAGGCTTTACTAATCAAAAGGGTAGATTATTAATTCAAGAACGTATGATTGGTTTAAAAGTTAGCCCTATCAATATCATTCACCCAGAATCAACTATTTCACTTTCCTCATCATTAGGTATTGGTAATTATATTGCAGCTGGTGCGATAATTTCTTCGAATGCTAAAATAAAGAATCATTGCATAGTGAATTATAATTCTACTGTAGGACATGATTCTTTGATTAATCATAATAATATAATTTTACCAGGTGCAAGAATTAGTGGAAACGTAAATATTGGTGAAAGAAGTTTAATTGGTGCTAATGCTTTTATATTTCAGAATACAAATATCGGAAATGATTGTGTAATTGATGCAATGACTTACGTCGATAGAGATATTGATGATAATCATATTTGCTCAAGTAAAGCTAAGCTAAAAACGTACAGAAGAGTTATCCATTAGTAACCAAGATCTAAATAAAATAATACAGTCATTAAAATGGAGTAGTATTGAAAGATTCTCAGCTCAGATACTACAATTTATATTTACTATTTTTCTAGCAAGAATTCTTCTTCCATCCGATTTTGGTCTTATAGGTATGCTATCTATTTTCATTGGTTTAAGTGAAATAATTTCAGATGGAGGATTTTTTAGAGCATTAATTCAAAAGTCCGATATAAAGAACGATGAATATGCCTCAGTTTTTTGGATCAACACTATAATTTCTACAGTAGTTTTTTTGTTACTATTTGTTCTAAGCCCTTACATTTCATCTTTTTATAATGAACCCATTTTAGAGAAAATTTTGCCAGCTTTATCTTTAAACATTATTATAAAAAGTTTATCAATAGTGCATCGAGCAAAGCTAACTATTTCACTAAATTTTAAAGCTCTAAATTTTATTACTATTATATCTGTTTTTATATCAGGCTTAGTAGGTATTTATTTTGCTTTTAAGGGATATGGTGTATGGGCGTTAGTCTATCAAATAACTTTGAGAAATTTAATCTTTTTTTTAATCGTAAATTTTTGGATTAAATGGTTACCATCTTTTATCATTGATGTTAATTCAATTTCAAATTTATTTAAATTCGGTTCTAATCTGCTCATAGTTGGCATTATTGATGTTTTATTTCTAAATATGTATAATATTATAATTGGCAAATATTATTCAAAAACTGATTTAGGTTTTTACACAAGAGCACAGCAAATGAATGATCTAGTTGCAATTAATATGACATCTATAATTCAAAGAGTTGCGTTCACATCTTTGAGTAAAGTAAAGAACGACAATCAAAAAATGCTTGAACAATACAGATCTTATTTAAGAATGGGAAATTTCTTTATCGCACCCATAGCTTTGTTTATATACGTACTATCCGAACCTATTGTTTTAATTTTATTTTCCGAAAAATGGATTGAATCAGCAAAATATTTAAAGCTCATGTCAATAATAGGTTTATTTTATTTTATAAGCTCGATTACTCTAACATTTTTAAGCGCAAATGGATTTTCTAAAGAATTTTTGAAAATAGAATTAATTAAAAAATTATTATTAATGATTGTTTTGATACTAACCTTTAAACACGGAATTGAATTAATTATAATAGGGCAAGTATTTGTTGGAATTATAAGTCTATTTTTGAATACTATTTATAACCATAAATTTACAGACTACACTTTTTTGAATTTATTAAAAGATATATACCAGCCGATTATTATAGCTAGCATTTCAGCACTATTAATCAACATATCTTCTTTTTATATTGACAATAATTTTTCAAAAGTTTTGTTTGGTAGCTTAATTGGATTGATATCTTATATTTTGTTTGCATTTTGTTTTAAATTAAAAGAAACGAAATATATTAAAACTTTTATAAATAGTTAATAATGATCCCAGATAAAATAGCGTCAATAGTTGTAATTTGTTACAATCAAGAAAATTATATTGAAGAAACATTAAGCAGCTTAATAAATCAAAAAACCGATTTTAATTTTCAGATAATAATATCTGATGACTCTAGTACAGACTCTTCCCTTGAAAAATGCTTTAAATTTAAGAATAGATACCCAGATAAAATAAAAATATTGTCTAATAAAACAAATATGGGAATGGTTAAAAATGCAGTTTTGGCGTGGAGTAAGTGCGATACAGAATTTGTTGCTTTTTGTGAGGGTGATGATTATTGGATCGATAAAGATAAACTACAAAAACAAGTAGATTTTTTAAGAAATAATAAGTCTTATGGAATGATTTTTACAGATTGCGATATGCTGGAAGTAGAAAGTAAAAATATAATAAATAAATATTTTAGTAAAAAAAATAAAATGAAAGACGGCAATATTAGCAATGAATTAATTTTGGAATCATTTATTCCAACACCTACAGTTTGTTATAGAACAAAATATGTTAAATCTTTTTTGAATGACATTAATCCCATTGAAAAAGATTGGAAAATGCTAGATACTCCATTAGCTATTTACGTTTCATACCACTCTTTTGCAAAGTATTTACCATATTCTTCAGCAATGTATAGAGCTCATAAAGAATCATCATCAAGCTTCCAAAGCTTTGATTTAAAAATAGAATTTCTTGTCTCAAAAATTAAAATGAAGATGTTTTTGTTAAAAGATTTGATTTATCAAGCAAGATATATAGAAAAGTGCTTTCATCCAGTTTTTTAAGCTTTTTAAGCATTGTTTATAATGATGGTTTTCCTAAAAAATCGAATAAAAAAGTGCAATTAATATTATTTTTCTATGAATCAATTAAACAGATTCTCACAAAAAAATTCTCAAAATAAAATGAATATTGGCATAGTAACAACATGGTTTGAAAGAGGAGCATCGCAGGTTTCAAGGCAATATAGAGATCTTTTAAATAAAAAAAATAATGTTTTCATTTATGCTAGAGGCGGAGAAAAGTATGAAAGAAATAATCCCATATGGGATACTGAAGATGTGACATGGGGTAAAAAAGCTTATTTTCAAACAAACGGTACTCCAATTAAAAGGTCGCATTTTAAAAATTGGATTGAAAAAAATAAAATTGATGTTCTATTTTTTAACGAGCAGCAGTGGTGGATACCTGTTATTTGGGCTAAAGAATGGGGAATTAAAATTGGTAGTTATATTGACTATTACACAAAAGATACCGTCCCTTTTTTTGAAATTTTTGATTTTTTAATATGCAACACTAAAAGACATTACTCAGCTTTTGAATGGCATAAAAACTGTCATTACGTAAAATGGGGCACTGACACTAGTTTATTTTCACCGAACGAAAATTTTTCAAAAAAAAAACGAAAAAATTGTTTTTTTTAACTCTGCTGGTCATAATCCTGATAGAAAGGGAGTTCGAGAATTAATTGAAGCTTTTCATTCTATAAATAATGATTTTGCAGAACTATTAATTCATACTCAAGTAGATTTACTAAAATTTTATCCAGATTTAAAAGAAAAAATTATTAAACTTAAAAATCAAAAAAAATTAAAAATAATACAAAAAACTGTTTCAGCTCCCGGATTATATCATATGGGAGATGTTTATTGTTATATTAGTAAGCTTGATGGAATTGGTCTAACCGTGCCAGAAGCGTTAAGTTGTGGATTACCAGTAATTACTCCAGATCATCCACCTATGAACGAATTTGTTAAAGAAAATATCAATGGAAAGTTAGTTGATGTTGTTGATACATATTTTAGAGAAGATGGATATTTTTGGCCACAGTTAAAAATAGATAATAATAGTTTAATTACTGCATTAGAGTATTATATAAGTCAAAAGAATAATATTTTACAATTGAAGATAGCATCAAGGGAGTATGCTAAAGCAAACTTAAATTGGAAAGATAGATTAAATGAAATAAATGATATTTTTCATAATGTTAAAAGAGATAACTCAAAAAAAATTATTAATGATATTAGATTATACGAAAGAAAGAATTTATTAAAAAATTTTCACCAACTCCCCAGAACAATGGTTAAAACTTTACTAAGATAATTATGTGTGATCCTGTTGGCTTTCTGATATACACCTTTACTTTATTTGGTCTTTATGCTACAGCACTTTTTAGAAACTTCTTTCTTTTATCATTATTTTTATTCGTAACAGTTCTTTTAAGCGCATTTAGAGGAAATGCTGGAATTGATACATATCTATATGTTGACAGATATACTGTTTTAGAGAGTGGTTTTATAGGGATACAAAATATTTCAATTGTTGAGCCTTTAATACCACTATTAATGTGGGTATCAAAAACTTTGGGAGGTAGTTTTATATTATTCTCCATAATATTTGGTGTATTGGTTAGTTTTCTATATTTTAGAATAATTAAAACTATTCCTAATTCAATTTATTTTTCTTTGTGCTGTTTCCCAGTGATATTTTTAGATTCATTATTTAATGGATTGAGGGTAGGTCTAGCATATCCTTTAATTTTTTTAGCCGTATATTACTCATCAATAATTTATTTTGTTCTAGGTTCATTTTCACATATTTCTGCTCTTATTGCCGCACCATTTCAAATTTTTTCAAACAAAAAATTTACTATATTCATTTTTATTTTAATATCATCGTTTATTATTTTTGACTCAGAAATTTATCAATTGATATTTCAAAGATTTGATTCAAAGTTTAATCAGTACCAAAGTATTTTCACTCGAAATGCCTATAGTGGAATAGCTGATTCATCTTTATTATTTGTAGCAAGTTTAATTTTTTTAAGAACAAAAGGTTGCTCAGGGAAAACTTTTTTAAAAGCAATGGTTCCCCTATTTATTATAATTGCTTTGTTACACTTTTTTTTAATATCAAAATTTGTGTTCATGCTTAGAGTAACTAGATTTATAGATATTATTTTTTTTGCTATGATAGCAAAATCAAATCAAAAAATTGATTCCCTTAGTCTTAATATATCAACAATTTTTGGATTTTTTTATATCCTTAATTTCCTAAGACAAATCTCAAATAGTTGTTATTATGATTTTAATAATGGTTTTTTGCCACTAACTAATTATTTATTCAACCTATGAAAATTTTATATCTTACATATGAGAATGTATTTGGTACTCCTATTTTACAAGCTATGGTTTTAAAGCCTTTAAGTATTTTATCAAAAAAATATGATCTTGAGTTCAAAATCACCTCTTCTGTCAAAAGCCACGAGAAAGATGAAATATATTTCGCAAATAAGAAAAATTTTATTAAAAATGACAAAATTGAAGTTAAAGAGTTTGAAAAAAGTTTAACAAGCAAACAATCTATTTTCAGCTTTATTATGGATGTAGTTCCCCAAATTATATTTGCAGTAAAAGAATCTAAGAGCTGCGATATAATACATTGTCGAGGATATGGAGGTGCGTTAATAGGGTATATTGCATCTTTCCTAACATCAAAACCATTTATTTTTGATATGAGAGGACTTCTTCCAGAAGAAACAGTTGACGTAGGGAAAATTAAAGAACAGTCATACAAATTTCATTTGTTA
>MDTB01004995.1_pt1 | contig 12724 bp, 8 predicted proteins | sample 811161 | NCBI WGS metagenome assembly MDTB01 (sample SAMN05326650, study PRJNA326480) | marine metagenome | isolation source: seawater | place: Mediterranean Sea | collected 2009 | reverse complement strand
TCATAGCACTTATACCTCCAAGAGATCTTTGTAGCTTGTCTCTTTGAATGCTCATTTTTAATAATTCTTTTTTTGTAAAACCACGATTTTCAGAAACTAAATCTTGATTAATTTTTTCTAGCTTTTTGATTGAATTTGATATTGTACCCCAATTTGTTAGCATGCCTCCTAACCATCTATAATTAACAAAATATTGGTTAGTATCTTTAGCTAATTCTGATATTGCCTCAGAAGCTTGTTTTTTTGTGGAAATAAACAAAACTTTTCCATTATTCTTTACAGTTTGAAATATTTTTTCAAGTGCAACATTAATTAATTCTAAAGTTTGTGTTAAATCAATTATATGAATTGAGTCTCTTTTTCCAAAAATATATCTCTTCATTTTTGGATTCCATCTAAGTGTTTTGTGGCCTAAATGCACACCTGCTTCAAGAAGTTGTTGTATAGTAACGTTTGGTATTCTCATATTTTTTTCCCGGTTGTACCACCACAATCATTTCCAACAAAGGACCGGAGGCATTTAGCCATCGATTGTGTGAGTATTTATCAGGATGTTTACAGTTTAATTAAGTTTTTAACAAGTCTTTTTTCAAATTATATTTGCTGTAATTCCTTGATTTTTTAGTAAGTCAATGTGAGTCCTATCTACATATCTCTTATTTTTAAGATTGAAAATATATTTGTTTTGATTATCAATTATTTTAATTTTTACGTTCGTTTTGCCTGGTTTATAAAGAATTTTTTCAACTTTTTCCAAAAAATTATCATTATTAATAAATATCTCAATATTTTCTATTGGTTTATTAATTAAACTACTTAGGTGTGAAATTTTTTTTACAGTAAATTTTTTAAACCTATTACTTTCCTCAATCTCATTTTTACTCACTGTAATTATTAAAGACTGTCCTTCTTTGATAATTGTTCTATTAGCCTCAAGTAAATCTGAAAAAATAAATAATTCAAAAACAGAAGTAAGGTCACTAAATCTTACAATTGCATAAGAATTTCCTTTTTGTGTTTTTTTTTCTTGTATTTTTAATACAGTGCCAGAAATATTACACTCTTTTTTGCTTGAGGCATCATTCCTGAAGTCATCAAAATTTAAAATCTCATAATTTTTTAAAATACTATAATATTGATTTAAAGGATGGTCAGAAATAAAAATTCCTAATGATTCAAATTCTTTAGACAATCTTTCATCAAAACTCCAATCTTCTGACTCCAATTTAAAATTAGTATCTTCGCTTTCGTCTATTTCAAATAAATCTATTTGGTTTGCAAGTTTATTTTCATAGATATTTTTTGATTTTGAAATTATTGATGGTATAGACTCGAATAAAGCTTTTCTGTTAGAACTAATTGAGTCGAATGCACCAGCTTTAACAAGACCCTCTAATTGCAATTTATTTATATCCTTTGGGTTAATTCTTTTAATAAAATCATTTATAGATTTAAAATTACCATTGATATTTCTTTCTTTAATTATATTTGATACTGCTTCAAAACCAACGCTTTTAATTGCACCTAATGCATAAAAGTAATTATTTCCATTTGACTGGAAATCTGCATAACATTTATTAATATCAGGTCTAATAATATCTATATTTTGTCTTTTAAGTTCTTCATAAAATTCACTTAATTTATTTTGATTAGATATATCCATTGTCATTGAGGCTGAAAAAAATTCTTTATCATGATAAGTTTTAAGGAAAGCTGTTTGATAAGCAATAATAGCGTATGCGGCTGCGTGACTTTTATTGAAACCATATTCTGCAAAAGGTTCAATTTTTAAAAAAATACTTGCTGCTTTATCTTTACTAATGTTGTTTTTTAGAGCTCCTTCGATAAATCTAATCTTTTGTTTTTCTAATTCTAATCTCTTTTTTTTGCCCATAGCTCTTCGTAAAATATCGGCTTCACCAGCAGTAAAACCTGATAATTTTTGTGCAATTTGCATTACTTGCTCTTGGTAAATAATAACTCCATAAGTAGGCTTTAAAATATCTTCTAATAATGGGTGTAAATAATCTGGTTTTTGCAGACCGTGTTTACAATCATTATAAGTTTTAATATTTGCCATTGGACCAGGTCTATATAAAGCTACAAGTGCAATTATATCCTCTAGATGATTTGGTTTCATTTGCATTAATGCTTCTCTCATCCCAGAACTTTCTAGCTGAAATAAACCAACTGTATTACCTTTAGTTAAAAGATCAAAAACCTTTTGATCATTATAATCAATATTTTCAATAGAAAAATTTTCTTCAGTCTTTTTAATTTTTTTTTCCGTCTTATCTATCACAGTTAAAGTTTTTAAACCTAAAAAGTCAAATTTGATTAAACCTGCGTTTTCCGCCGAATACATATCAAATTGAGTTGACGGTAAAAGAAGATTTGTTGACTGGTCTTTATATAGTGGAACAGTTTCCGTTAATTTTTTATCAGCTATTACAACACCAGCTGCATGAGTTGCAAAATTCCTGTTCAAACCCTCTAACTTTAATGAGAGTTCTGTTAATTTTTTAACTCTTGAGTCCTCATTAATTAATTTTTGTAGTCTTGGTTCGTTATTTATACATTCTGTTAAATTTTGAGGTCTAGAAGGGTCGAAAGGTATCATCTTAGTTATACTATCTACAAAACCATATGGAAATCCTAGTACTCTTCCAACATCCCTAATTACCATTCTTGCCTTAAGCTTACCGAAAGTAATAATGTGTGCCACACTATTTTTATATTTCTTACTTAAATATTCAAAAACAAGATCTCGCTTTTCCTCACAAAAATCAATATCGAAATCTGGCATAGAGATTCGATCAGGATTAAGAAATCTTTCAAATATTAGATTAAATTTTATAGGATCTACGTCTGTAATAAAAAGACACCATGCAACTAGAGAACCAGCACCAGAACCTCTGCCAGGACCAACAGGAATATTTTTATTTTTAGCCCATTTTATATAATCTGATACAATTAAAAAATAACTAGAATACTTCATTTTCGTAATAATTTTTATTTCATGAAGTAGTCGATTTTTATATTTTTTATACTCGTTATTTTGGTCAAGATCTGAATCTTTAACTTTATAAGTATTTGAAAATTTGTTATTCAGACCTTTCATAGACTCTTCTAATAAAATGTCGTTTGCCTCAATGCCTTCTTTAGAACTAATATCTGGCAAAATAGGTCGCGACGATTTTGGTTTAAAATTAATTTTAAATACTAAATTATAATTATTTTCTAATGCCTCAGGTAGATCAATAAATAGGTTATGCATTTCATGATCACTTTTAAGATAATGTTGATCAGAATATTTTGTTCTATTTATATCATTTACATATGTTTTGTTGCCAATACATGTCAATGCATCATGAGCTTCATGCATATCCTTATTAATATAAAAGACCTCATTGGTCGCTATAATAGGTATTTTTAATTCATTAGATAATTTAAGATTAAATTTTTCAAAAGATTTTTCGTGTAAATCATTATGTCTTTGAATTTCAATATAAAAGTCATCTTGAAATTTTTGTTTTATAAACAAATATAATTCCTTAATATCATTATATTTGCCTTTATTAAAAAGTTTACCTACTAAGCCAGCAACTGTCCCTGAAAGAACTATTAAACCTTTAGATTGATTAACCAAATCATTAATATCACAATGCGGAAGTTGCATTGAATTATTATCTAAAAATGACTTTGATGATAATTGTATCATTGATTTATAACCTAGCTCAGATTTAGAAAAAATCGGCAAAAGGCCTACCTCATCTTTAAATTTAAAATTTATTTGTGAGCCTAGGATAGGTTGTGTACCTACCTTGGAAATATTCTCTGAAAATTCAAGAGCACCGCATAAGTTTGAAGTATCAGATATTCCTAAAGCTTTAATTTTATTACTTTTACAAAACTCTGTTAGGTGATCTATTTTTGCTGCACCTTCACATATTGAATATTGAGTATGAATTTTTAGATGATTAAATTTATTATAATTTTCCATTGATTGATTTAATATTACCATCAATCATTTCAATTTTACAATCAGACAAATCAGCAAATTCTCTATTATGAGTTGCAAAAATAATTAACCTATTATTTTTTCTTAGATTAAATAAAGTTTTAAAAACACTTTTAGCAGTTTTATGATCTAGATTGCCTGTTGGTTCGTCAGCCAATAAAATTTTAGGTTTATTAATTATTGCTCTTGCAATGGCTGTTCTTTGATTCTCGCCACCTGATAATTCACTGGGATAATGGTTCATACGACTAGCTAAACCTAAATTTTTAAGTACTTTTCTTCCATTAATTTTTGATTGAGAAACATTATCTGTTAATGCAAGCTCAGCCAAACTTACATTTTCTAAAGTGGTAAAATCATTCAATAAGTTATAATTTTGATAAATTATTCCTATTGAGGAAGATCTAAAAAGATCATTTTTAGATTGATTTGTAAAATCAATTTCAGAATTATTTATAGCAAGAGATCCTGAAGAAGGTTTATCTATTAATGAAATTAAGTTCAATAATGTAGATTTACCTGAACCAGATGGTCCAACAATAGAATAAATTTTTCCTAAATTAAAGTTAATATTTATATTATTCAAAGCTTTTATTTTTTGTTTTTTTAAATAAATTTTGCAAATATTTTTTAATGAAATATAATTATTCATATTTAAGTGATTGTATTGGGTCAAGTTTAGAAGCCTTCATTGCAGGAAAAATTGATACAATAATTGTTGCAATTATTGAACTAGAGGAAATCATTATTATAGATGTTAAGTTAATTTCAGCTGGCATTTTACTTAAAAAATAAATTTCTTCTGGAAATAAAGAGATATTAAATATTTCACTTAAAAATCTTCTAATATTTTCAATATAGAATGAAAAAAGTACTCCTATTAAAACTCCAAATAATGTAGCTGAAATTCCAATATAAAAACCAACAAGAAAGAAGATTTTTGTTATTGATTTATTCAGCACTCCTATTGATTTTAATATAGCTATCTCTTTAGTCTTATTTTTAACGAGAATAGTAAGACCCGATATAATATTAAACGTAGCAACAATTATTATTAATGATAAAATTATAAACATCACATTTCTCTCAACTTTAAGTGCTGAAAATAACGGTTTGTTAAGATCAGCCCAAGAATAAATTAAATAACCACTGAAAATTTTTTCTGTTACACTTTTTGCGTTATCTATGGAAAGTGGGTCTTTAAGAAAAATTTCTAAATTTCGACTATTTTTATTGAGATTTAATAAGCTTTCTAAATTATTAATATCAATAAAAGCGACATTTCTATCAAAGTCTGAAAGTACACTTTCAAAAATTTTTCTAATTTCAAAAACTTCTTGTTTGGGTAAATTTCCAATAATTGTTTGCTCTCCACTAGGTGACATTAATAATACACTATCACCTATAGTTAAATTAAGGTCATAACTAAGCTCTCTACCTATAGCAATTCCGTTGTTTTTAAGTAGGTAGTTATTTGACATTTCTTGTTTATTTAAAATTGGTAAAGATTTTATTTCTTCAGGTCCGTATCCTCTAATAGATATACCCTTAGTAAAGTTTTTATTAATAAGTACGGCTTCACCTGTATTTGTAGACAAATAAACTTCTGCTAAATTGTCTAATTTCTTTAAATTTGCTTTAGTATATTTATCTCCAATTGATTGAATAATTACATGAGAATTAAAACCTACTATTTTTGATACTAGTTCAGACCTAAAACCATTCATAACGGACATTACAATTATTAGTACTGCCACACCTAATGAAATACCAATAAAAGAAAATAAAGATATAATATTTAAAAAACCATCTTTTTTTCTGGTTCTTAAATATCTTAGAGCAATTTTGTTTTCAAGTTTTGAAATCAATTTATTTTACTTTGATTTATAAAATTAACAATTTGACTTATACTTAAATTTTTTGAATTTTCCCCAATACTTATAAATTCAAAAATATCACCTTCTGTTTTATTACCTATTATTATTTGAGATGGAATACCGATTAAATTAAATTTTTTTATTTTCGCAGAAAAACTTTCCTCTGTATCATCTATAATGTAATCAATATTATTTTCTGTGAGTTTTTTTGCTAGATTAATAGCTTTATCCATATTTTTCTTATCACCTTTATTTATTAAAGGTATTATTGCACAGTCATATGGTGAAACTGATTGTGGCCACTTCATCACTTCTTTTTTATTATCATAATTAGCTTCAATTAAGGCACCAACAAGTCTTGAAACGCCAACACCGTAGGATCCCATTTTTACAAATTCTTTTTTCCCTTGATGATCAACACTTGAATTCATTGGCTCAGAGTACTTGTCGCCGAAATAAAAAATATGACCTACTTCAATACCTTTAGTTTTTAATCTAAATTTTTCAGGAACTTTATTGTAAAATTCTTTTTCATTGTACTTTTCGTCTGTCACAGAATAAAAATTTTCAAATTCATTTCTTAAACTATTTAATGATTCTTTTTCTAATTTAGTATTTTTACTATCGACATTAAATATTCTTTTATCTGTATAAATTTTACTTTCTCCAGTATCGGCTAAAATTATAAATTCATGTGAAAGATTTCCTCCTATAGGACCTGTATCTGCAGCCATAGGTATTGCTGATAAATCTAATCTTTTAAATGTTTTTAAATATGCAAGAAAGAATTTATTATAGGAAAATAGAGCTTCCTCATCATTAAGATCAAATGAGTATGCATCTTTCATATAAAACTCTCTACATCTCATGATTCCAAATCGAGGTCTGAGCTCATCTCTAAATTTCCATTGAATGTGATAAAGAAGTTGTGGCAGAGATTTATAAGATTTTATACTTGTTCTAAATATATCTGTAACTAATTCTTCATTAGTAGGTCCGTAAAGCATATCTCTATTTTGTCTGTCTTTAATTCTCAACATTTCCTCTCCATAATCTTTGTATCTTCCACTTTCTTTCCAAATATCTGAAGATTGAATGGTTGGCATTAAAATTTCTTGTGCACCAATTTTATCTTGTTCTTCTCTAACAATTTTTTCAATTTTTTTCATAACCTTAAAACCTAATGGTAACCAAGAATAAATACCTGCAGATGATTGCTTGATCATTCCAGTTCTAAGCATTAATTGATGTGATTTTATTTTAGCTTCTGTAGGATTATTTTTTAATATAGGTATAAACGATTTTGAAAAAAGCATGAATTTATTTAATTCTTTAAATTTGAATAATCAATTAAATTCTGACTAAATTTACGTTGGTAATTGGCTTTTTTCCAGTTTTTTCTTTTGAATATTTTTTGCAAACTACTTTTATAGAATCAATAATATTTGTTTCATGTTTTTTGTTCTTTAAGGAAAAAGTTCTAGTCGCTATGCCAATTGCTTCTTCTAAACCATATTTAAAATCATCGCTTTCAATTACAGGTAATCCAATAAATGTAAGTATAGGTTTATCATGGATGTTTCCTTTCGAATTTATTAATATAGTTACATCTAAAAAACCATTTGAAGATAAATTTTTTCTTTCTTTAATTGATTTTGAATCCTCATCTACGCTAATAGACCCATCGAGATAAAGTTTACCAGATGGCGCTCTATCGTAAACTTCAGGTTTTGGACCTGGATATAGTTTTACAATATCTCCATTCTCAACTAGCACTGATTCAGGTACCTTCATCTCTTTTGCAAAGTTTATGTGTTCGATCATATGGCGATGTTCTCCATGAACTGGAATAATACATTTTGGTCTCACCCAATTATACATTTCTTTTAGATCTTCTCTATTGGGATGTCCTGAAACATGGACAAATTCGTTATCCTCTGAAATAACCTCTAAGCCCTCTTTAACTAAATGATTATGTAGTTTGTACAATTTTTTTTCATTACCTGGAATAATTTTTGATGAAAATATAACTACATCTCCATTTTCAATATGTACATCTGGATGTATAAATTTTGCAATTCTCATCATCGCACCTAATGGCTCACCTTGACTTCCAGTACATAAGTATATTATTTTTTCTCTAGAAAAATTTTTTGCTTCTCTAGGATCTATTGGATCTATAACATCTTTTAAATAGCCACATTTTCTTGCAGCTTTAAATATTTTATGCATCGATCTTCCAACCAAAGAGATATTTCGTCCTGTTTTCTTTGCGCAGTGAAAAACGGTTTCCATCCTCGCTACATTTGAAGCGAATGATGTCACAATGATTTTTTTTTTTAATCTACTCATTATTTTAATCAAACTTTTTCTAACATCTAATTCAGAACCAGTTTTTCCCTGACTAAACACATTTGTAGAGTCGCATATCATCGCTATAACACCTTCTTTGCCAATTTCTTTAAGTCTTTTTATATTTATATCTCCACCAATAAGGGGATCCGTATCAACTTTCCAGTCACCAGTATGAAGAATATTTCCAACTGGAGTTTGAATTCTCAAACCATTAGGTTCTAATATAGAATGAGTGAGGGTTATAAATTCAATTTTAAATGGCCCAATGGACAATGTACTATTTAACTCTACAACTTTAAGAAAGGGTAAAATATCTATTTTTTTTTCTTTAAACTTTTCCGCAATCAAAACAGCAGTAAAAGGAGTTGCATAGATTTTACATTTAAGTTTTGGCCAAATATGTGCAATTGCACCAATATGATCTTCATGTGCATGTGTTAATATTATGCCTAATAAGTCATCTTTTTTATCTACAATAAAACCTGGATCAGGGTAAATTAAATCTATGCCTGGAACAGTGTCGTCAGCAAAAGTTACACCAATATCAACTATTATCCATTTATGTTCATCAGGTTTCCCATAGGCAAAAAGATTCATATTCATTCCAATTTCACCTGATCCGCCTAAGGGACAAAATAATAATTCTTCTTTCATTTAATTTGCTTTCATTAGTACTTTTAAAAGACCGTCTATAGTTAAATCTTTTTTAATAATAGGTTTATTTTTTTTTAAATTTTTAAACATATGAGCCAAACCACCAGTAAAAATTAATTTGAATGGCTTTTTTGTTTGTTTTTTAATCATTAGAATTATATTGTCAATTAAACCTAGATAGCCCCAATAAAAACCTGATTTAACTGCCGAATTGGTATTAGTACCAACGACTTTTGAAACTTTTGATAGGTTGATAGATGGAATCAATGAAGCTTTTTTAATTAGAGTATTTAAAGATAAAGATACTCCTGGTGCAATTACACCTCCATAATATTTATTTTTAATAATTACGTCAAATGTAGTGGCAGTTCCAAAATCAACAACAATATAATTATACCTATTATCAATAACACTAATGGCATTTGCTATTCTATCTGATCCTACCTGAGATCTGTTAACCATAAGTTTAACCAATCTTGTGAAATTTTTATTTTTAAGTTCACTGCATGAAATATTAAATTTCTTTTTTAAAAAACTACTAATTAATTTATATGCTGAGGGTACCACGCTACTAAATAAGGCTAATTTTATTTTTTTTTTTTTTAAAATATTCAATTTTTTATGCATGTATTTTTTAGACATTAAGCTTGTTTTCAAAAATATTTTTTTTATTTTAACAAATTTATTATCTAGTAAAAAAATTTTAATCTCTGTATTTCCGATATCACCAATTAAATACATCTTAGTTGAATCGATTAACTTTTTTTTCATAAATATTAGATAACTTTTTAAATAGTTCTAATCTTTTAACATTTTTTTTTGTAAAGTAATTTAGGTAATTAGTAGGATAATTCTCTAATTTGGGACTTTTATTTATATTTATACCTATGCCCACAACTAAAAATTTCTTTTTCTTGTTAAAAACAGTTTCTTGTAAAATTCCACAAATTTTTTGATTATTAATTAATATATCATTTGGCTGCTTTATTTTGATTTTCAAATTAGTAAGTCTTTGCAAACAATCTCTTACTATGATGGAATTTATTTTTGTTATTTTCTTTAAGTTAACTCTATTATTTATCTGAAAAAAAACTGTCATAAATAAATTACCTTTAAAAGACTCCCAGCTTTTTCCTCTCTGTCCTTTTCCATTTGTTTGAAAATCAGTTATTATTATTCCTTTTTCTATCCCTTTAGATATATACCTCAATGCAGTATAATTAGTACTTTTTATTCTTTTATAATAAAATTTTTTTAGTTTCATTAAATTAAACTGATCTTTGATATTAAATCAATAAGACTGTTTGGATATATGAAATAAACTAAAATAAAGATTGTAGAAATTAATAGTGTAATTTTTAATCCTATGTTGTGATCAGTGTCATATTTTTCAAGTTCATTATCAAAGTATATTATTTTTATTATTCTTAAATAATAGAAGGCTGCAACAACAGTTGAAAGTAATCCAACTATAGCTAAAAAGAACATTGATTGTTCTATTACAGCCATAAATACATAAAATTTTGCAAAGAATCCTGCTAATGGAGGTATGCCTGCTAATGAAAAAAGTACAACTAACAAAGAGAAAGATAGCACTGGATGATTTTTTGATAAACCAGAAAGGTCGTCGATATTTTCATAGTACTTATTGTTTCTTTTAAGCATAAAAAGACAGCTAAATAACGATAAATTCATAATCAAATAAATTGATAAGTAAATGACGGAGCTTTGTATTCCTTGGTTTGTTCCTGTCGATAAACCAGCTAAAGCATAACCCATATGACTTATAGAGCTATAAGCAACTAATCTTTTTAAGTTTTTTTGTCCGATAGCTGCAACGGCACCAAAAAGCATAGAGGCAATGGATAAAAAAATAATTATACTCTGCCATTGATCAATCATATTTATAAACGGTGAATATAAAAATCTTATGAATACAACTAAGGCCGCAATTTTTGGAAGAATTGAAAAGAATAATGTAACTGATGTTGGTGATCCTTGGTAAACATCAGGAGCCCACATATGAAATGGAACAGCAGATATTTTAAATGCTAAACCTACTAAAATAAAAACCATTCCAAAAACAACACCTTGATTTGATTCATTAAAATTTAAAGAAATTTCTGTGAAATTTGTGGATGAAGAAAACCCATATACCAATGAACATCCGTACAACAATAATCCAGAAGATAATGCACTTAAAATAAAATATTTTAAACCAGACTCAGAAGATAATATATTGTCTCTATTGAATGATGCTAAGACGTAAAGAGCTAAAGATTGAAGTTCTAATCCAATATAAAACACTATTAGATCGTTTGAACTAACCATTACCATCATTCCAAGAATGGAACCAAGAATCAATATTGGGTATTCCATATTAAATATTTTTATAGATTTAAGATATTGAGACGAAGTTAATAAAACAAATAACGTAGAGATAACTATTAAGATTTTTATAAAATTTGATAGATAATCAATTTTATAACTTTCATTAAATATTAAAAATTCTTTTTGAGATGGCACGTTTAAAATTAATGGTATTAAAATTATTAAAAAGATTAAACTTAAATTATAAACAATTGTTGAGCTTTTTTTTTTAAAAACACCTAAAACTAATAGAAACATTAGACTAAGAGACAAAAATATTTCAGGTATTACGTAATAAATATCTGTTATCATTTATTATTTGCAAGATTGATTTCCAAACTAGCATTATAATTAGTTATCAAATTACTTACTGATGCTTCTACAGTGTTTAGCAAAGGTTCTGGATAAAATCCAAAAAATAAACTTGGGAAAACCAAAATTAACAAAATAACTAACTCCGTTTTATTTAAATCAATTAAATTTTTCAAATCTTTGTTAATCAATTCTCCAAAAACAACTCTTTTATAAAGCCATAACATGTATGCTGCCCCTAGAATTACTCCGATACTTGCAATTACAGCTACTAAAAAATTGTCTTTAAAAGTACCCATAAGTATTAAAAATTCACCTATAAATCCAGTAGTTCCAGGTAGTCCTAAAGCGCCTAAGGTAAAAATCATTAATATTATAGAATACTTCGGCATTACAGAGACTATTCCTCCATAATGCTTAATTTGTCTCGTGTGCATTCTATCGTAAATTACTCCTACACATAAAAATAATGCTGCGGAAATTATACCATGACTTATCATCTGAAAAATACTTCCCTCTAAACCTTGCTTCGTCATTGTAAATATTCCAAGTGTAACAAAACCCATATGTGCTACTGATGAATATGCAATTAGTTTTTTCATGTCTTCCTGCATTAAAGCAACAAGAGATGCATAAATTATTGCTATAAGACTTAAAACATAAATTAAGTTTACAAAATACTCGGAACCAATCGGAAATAATCCTATTGAAAATCTTATAAAGCCGTAACCTGCCATTTTAAGAAGTATTGCAGCTAACAAAACTGAGCCAGCGGTGGGGGCTTCAACATGAGCATCAGGAAGCCAAGTATGAACGGGCCACATCGGTGTTTTTACTGCAAAAGAACTAAAGAACGCTAACCATAAAAGCTTTTGATATTTTGCGTCTATACCCATTTGATATAGTTTTTCAACGTCTGTGGTACCGGTAATCCAGTAAATAGAAATTATTGCAACAAGCATTAAGACTGAACCTAGAAGCGTATATAAGAAAAATTTAAAAGCTGAATATACTCTTCTTTCCCCTCCCCAAATTCCAATAATTAAAAACATTGGTATTAAACCAGCTTCGAAAAATAAGTAAAAAACTACTAAATCAAGAGAACAAAAAACCCCTATCATCAAACTTTCCATTA
>MDTB01178071.1_pt1 | contig 12725 bp, 11 predicted proteins | sample 811161 | NCBI WGS metagenome assembly MDTB01 (sample SAMN05326650, study PRJNA326480) | marine metagenome | isolation source: seawater | place: Mediterranean Sea | collected 2009 | reverse complement strand
TTTTTATATCATTTCTTTATAATTGCACAAGTTATAATTGATGTTGTGCAAATTATTCTACCAAATTTTTTAATAAAATTAATATGCCCTTTTGACTTTAAATTTTCTAAATATTTATGAAGATTCTGCATTTCAGAAGGTAAAAACCAATCGGCCTTTTCTATTATTCTAACATTTTTAAATATTTTTTTTGCTTTTTTTAAAATTTTTTTTTCATTTGAAAGACTTATCATTGGTAGTTGTAGCACTCCTTTGGGATTAAGATATTTTTTTGCTTGGGAAATAATTTTTATAGTAAGTTTGACCCCATCTTTTCCAGAGTCACATGGTACAAAATCGTTAAACCATGGAGATTTTTTTGCTACCATATTAGAAATCCCAGAAACATCATTAATAATATAATCAAATTTCATATTTTTCCATGGCAAAAATAAATCACCTTTCTTTGTATTTGCAATTAGATTGTTTTTTTTTATATTTTCTATTGTTAGTTTGCATGCAGACTCACTAGAATCTGAACAATAAAGTTTAATTTTTTTTTTGTTCTTTAATATTCCTATTCCAATAATTCCTGAACCACATCCTAAATCTAATACTTCAGAACCATTTTTAATCTTTTTACACGCAACATCAAAGCTTAATTTTGATGTTAAATTTGGTTTAAAAACTTTTTTATTAATTAATATTGAACTATTAATAGTATCAAAATTATACATAATCTAAAATTTTAGCTGGGTTTCCATAAGCAGTTTTTTTTGAAGGCACATTGGTTAATACATTTGATCCAAAAATTATTGAACTCATATTTCCAATCTCTATATTTTCTGCAAAAAGAACATTTGCACCACAAAAAACATTTTTGCCAATTTTAACATTATTTAAAATTGATGATCTTGATCCAAACAAACTAAATGAACCAATTCTTACTTTGTGAGCTACAATGCAAGAATAAGTTAACATTGTGAAATCCTCAATCTTTGTGTCTGAGCAAATTGAAGTATTTGGATATACAATATTACCAAACCCCATTTTAACATTATTTTCAATAATTACTGAAGAATGTACAATATTAGGAAAAAAATCTTTCGTTAATTCCATTTTTTTAAATATTTTTTCTCTTTGATTTTTATTTTTATATGAACCAATTCCAAAAACAAATCGACAATCTAAAAATTTTTTTGCATTTTCTAATCCAACATGAATTGGGATACCTTGGTAGTTTTTTTTAAATAAATTTTTATTATCATCTAATATTCCAACGATTTTATAGCTCACATTATCTTGATTATTTAAAATAATTGGTAATAATTCATCAGCGGTATAGCCTGCACCAACAAGAATAATTTTTTTAGTTTTCATTTAATTTTTTAATTAACTTAATTATTCTTAATTTTCCATTTCCATCAATTAAATTATATAAATTTTTTGGAACTATAAAATTTTTTTTCAATATATATTTCCCAAAAAAACCTTTTAATTTCACCAAATTATTTATTTTATTCTTATAAAGCTTTATAGCTGAAATATTATTTAACATTTTTGAATTATTAATTTGATTTTTTGATTGATTAATTATCAAACTGGGCACTCCAAAAAAAATACATTCCCAAATAAATGATCCTCCACTTGAAATAGCAATATCACTTTTTAGTAAAAGTTTTTTGAGATTAGGTAAATCAAAATGAATATTGATATTTTTTCTTTTTTTTGTGAGTTTCTTTATTAATTTTATCTTTTTATTATTTACTCCAATAACCACATCAAACTTAAATTGATTAAATATTTTATCACCAAAAATTTTTAAAATCTTAATTGTTAAATTAGACCTATCCGATCCACCCATAAATATTAATATTTTTTCAATTTTTTTTGGATTAGTAATTACCCTTTTTTTTTCAAATTTATTAAATTTTAAGATACAGTATTTTAAACCTAGTAGTTTTATTGTTTTTTTTTCTAAGAATTTCTTTTTATTTTTAGAGAAAAAATTTTGATTTAAATATAAATCACAAACATGTTTTCTATCTAGATCATCTATAACAAAAATTTTATCTACATATTGTTTTAATTTTCTTTCCCATTTAAATCCTAATAAATACGAATCAACTATGAGCAAATTAATTTTTTTATTTATCTTCTGAAAAATCTTAATGGTCTGATCTGAGTCAATTTTTTCATAGTTTTTATCTATTTTTTTTTCTTTAACAATATGTAGATTTACATTTAGATCTTTAATTTTTTTAATAAGACCTAAATTTATTTTATCACAAATAAAATAAATATTATTTTTAGTATCTTTTAAATATTTAGCTAATTCTAAGCATCTATATAAATGACCAGTTCCAATTGAATTTGTTGCGTTAACTCTAAAAGCTATATTCACACTAAAATTTTCTAACAGATCTTACTAAATGAAAAGCTTCAGCTGCTTTTATACCAATTGATGATCCTCTATAAAGCGATAAGCTTTCTATCGCTTTAATTGATCTTGCATGAGGCCATGGACGCATTTCATCTTTATAAAGTTTTAATAAACTTAATTTTTTCTTTAATGAATTTGTAATGTCTACATAGTAGTTTGGGGCAAATAAATCATTTGAATTATCGATCCAATTACTGCTTGAGGGTATTTCAAATGTTAATATTTTTTTTACTGTCTGCTTCGGAAAAGGCCTACAAGCAACAATAGTTGCATTATTAACAATCTTATGATCGATATTTAAATCTGAATGATGGTGGGTATAAACAACATCTGGTTTAAATTTTTTTATAACTTCTTCAATCTTTTTAACAATATATAATTGATTCACTTCATCTAATTGGTTATCTGGAAATTTAAAAAATTTTATGAAATTTAATTTAAGAGATGATGAAATTTTTTTTGATATTGAGTGAAGTTTTTTTATTTTTTCCTCATTAATTTTTTTTAAACCACCTCTAGAAGAGATCCCTTCTGAAACTATTATTATACCCACTTTATCTCTTTTTTTAATATGCTCTATAATTGTTCCTCCACATCCTAACAATTCATCATCTGGATGTGCTGCTACTATAAGAATTTTTGACATTAGTTTAGCCTCTGAAAATCCATAATACTAGGTTTTGACTTTAGAAATTTACTTATTTCATGTCCATCTTCACAAAGTCTTATCATTTTAAAAATTTTTTCTAAATTGTTAAAATACTTTTCTAATATTTTATCGTCATGCTTTATACAACAATATACACTATTGGATGCTAAAAAATTATTTTTGAGCATCTCTTGAGTTATTAAAGCTTTATAAAGTAGGTTTTTTTCACTTTTAAAAGTAAAATTTGATAATGAAGGAATTCCATTTATATCAATTTTTAAACCCGTAATATTTGCTAGATCAGACCATCCTTTTTGTATTTTTTTACCTATTCTGCTTATTTCTTTCCAAGTTTTTTCCTTTTCCATAACTTCAATTGTTTGAAGTGCTGCAGTAGGCCCTATTCTTTCAGTCCAAAATGTACTGCTTATAAATGTTTTTTGAGAATGCTCCATTATTTCAGATTTACCAAGAATAGCTGTAATCGCATAACCATTACCAAGAGCTTTACCAAAAATTACCATATCTGGGTTTATGCCTGTTGATTTATAAAGTCCCCCAAAAGACTCCCTAAACCCTGTAGTGCATTCGTCAAAAATAAGAATAATTTTTTTTTTATCAGCAATTCTTCTAACCTTTTTAAGAAAGTTAATATTCGGTTTAGTGTTTCTACAAACCTCCATTTTTATAGTTCCAATATTATGTTTATTGACTATTTTTTCTAATGATTCAAAATCTCCGTAATTAAAAGGGAAAACAGTTTTTTTCAACTTTTTTGGTACACCTTTAACTTCCAATCCTTTTATAAGATGTTTGTCTAATTTATCTGATTTATTTAAATTTGCAGATAAATACCAATCATGCCAACCATGATATCCACAAATTGCAATATTATCTTTTGATGATGCGGCTCTAGATATTCTAATTGCTATTGAATTTGCTTCTCCACCACTTCTTGCAAATTTCACCATATCAAATGTTGAATGAATATTTACCAATTTCTCTGCCAACTCTACTTCCTCAGGGCAGTTAAGTGTAGACATGTTTCCATTACTAATTACTTTTCGTACTGCTTGATCAACTTTACTATTGCCATAACCAAGAACATTTGTGCCTATTCCCATCAAAGAAAAATCAATAAACTTATTTCCATCTAGATCAATAATTTTACAACCTTTTGCTGATTTAAAATATGTTGGCCAATATTGTGGTGAATACCTATTAGGGTTTTTTGATAATAGCATATTTCCTCCGGATATTACTTTCTGAGCATCCTTCCATAAATTTTGGCCTTTTTTAGTTTTATTATCTAAAATATTCCTTTTGTTTAAGTCATCTTGAAAAATTTTTTTATGTATATTTTTTTTAAAAATACTTTGTATAGAAAAATGTATATTTGGATGAAAAAATTTAAATACTTTTTTTATTTTCTTATAATCATCTTTGGTATCTAAAGAAAGTTTAACTCCAAAATTATCTAAGATACTCACACTTAATTTTTTTAGATTTTTTTCTCTTTTAATAAAGGGTGTAACATGCTCTTGATCAAAAGAAGATTTAGCTTTTAATTTTGCTTTTTTAAGTATTCTAAAATTAAATATTTCAACATCAAATCCATCTGAATAATTTGGTGCTTTTGCATTATTAAGATAGTCAACTTTTTTTTTTGAATATAAATTAATTAAATTGTCAATTATCTTAGGATCAATAAAAGGGCAATCACCTGTTATTCTAATTACATCAGAAGCCTTAAATTTTACTGCAGTTTTATAAAACCTATCTAAAACATTATTTTCACTTCCTCTAAAAATTTTAACATCTAATTTCTTAAGATATTCAAATAGCTTTTTATTTTTTTTATTAGCTGGAATAGAAACTACAATCTGATCAATTTTTTTTGATTTTCTTAATCTTTTTAACATCACTTCTAATACTGAAGATTTGCCTATTTTTTGAATAACTTTACCTGGAAATCTTTTCGATGTTAACCTAGCTTGAATTATAGCAACAAATTTTTTATTTTTCATATTTATAAATTTCTTAAAAAAACGAACTAATTAATTTACAAAACTTAAGTATATCTTTTCTTTTTAAGTCAAAATAAACCGGAATACTTATTGATGTTTTTCCATATTTTTCAGAAACTGGAAATTGATTTTTTTTAAACCCTTGATTTTTAAAGTATTGACTTAAATGTAATGGCATGTAGTGAAGATTTATGTGATAGTTATACTTTCTCAACTTATTAAATATAAATTTGTAACTGTATTTTGTTTTAGTTAAATCTAACTGAATAACAAATAAATGATAACTCGATAAATTGTATTTCTCAATTTTTTGAAATTTTATGGGCAAATTATCAAGATTATTTTTATAAATTGAAGCTACTAAGTTTCTCTTTGCTACAAATTTCTTTAATCTTTTAATTTGACTTAGACCTAAAGCGGCTGAGATATCGCTCATTCTATAATTATATCCACTAGAAATATGTTTATAATACCAGGGTTTGTCGTTATTTTTAATTTCTCTGATTAAACCATTTGCTCTATAAACTTTCATCTTTTCAGCTAAGTTTTTATTATTTGTTAGAGCCATACCACCCTCTCCTGTAGTAATTATCTTTACAGGATGAAAACTGAATACAGTAATATCTGACCATTTACAACTACCCACAGGTTCTTTTAAATGCTTTCCACCTATTGAGTGAGAAGCATCTTCTATGATTTTAAATTTATATTTTTTCGCTAATAAAAAAATTTTTTTTTGTTCTGTGGGCTGACCAGCAAAATGAACCGGTATTAATATTTTAGGTAACATTCTTCTTTTTTTTGCTAACCTTAATTTTTCTTCGAGTTTTTCTATTGAAATATTCCAAGTATCTGGATCTATATCTACAAAATCTACTTTAGCTCCACAATTAATTGCACAATTAACTGATGCAACGAATGTATTTGGCACTGTCCAAACTATATCTTTTGGCTTTAAGTTAAGAGATAAACATGCCAAATGAAGTGCACTTGTAGCGCTGTTACAAGCTACCGAAAATTTTGCTTTTACTAATTCTAAAATTTTTTTTTCAAAAATATTTACTTTAGGTCCCTGAGTTAAGAAGTTAGATTTTAAAACTTTTACAACTTCGGCAATGTCCTTATTATTAATACTTTGCCTGCTGTAAGGTATCATCTATAAATATTTTTTATTCCATTCCTTAATTTCTTCTACTGAAAGAAATTTTTTATTTGTTCCTGACTCGTATTCAAAATTTTGTTTCACTTTTTTACCTTTTTCACCAATTTTGTTTAAAATAAAACTTACTTTTTTATCAAAGTTTTGAGGTGAAGGAAAAATTACATAGTGATCATCAAATTCTAAAGTATCATGGCTAAACTCACTTGGACACATAAGTTCATGTATTTTTTCACCAGGTCTCAATCCAATTATCTTTGTTTTTAACTTAGGAGCCATTGCTTTAGCTAAATCAATGATTTTAATTGATGGAATTTTTGGTATGAAAGTTTCTCCTCCTGACATTCTACTAAAGCTTTTCAAAACAAACTCAACTCCCTGGTTTAAAGTAATCCAAAATCTAGTCATTCTTTCATCTGTAATTGGTAAATATTTATTACCTTCATCAATTAAACTTTTGAATTTAGGTACTACCGAACCTCTTGATCCTAAAACATTTCCATACCTAACTACAGAAAAACTTGTTTTTTGCGAACCAACTATATTATTTGCTGCAATAAATATTTTATCAGATGCTAATTTAGTTGCACCATATAAGTTTATTGGATTGGCAGCTTTGTCAGTAGACAAAGCAATAGCTTTTTTAACTTTATGAAAAATTGAAGCCTGAATAATATTTTCAGCTCCATAAATATTAGTCTTTACAAATTCCATTGGATTATATTCAGCACCAGGAACATGTTTAAGAGCTGCCGCATGAATAACATAGTCAACACCGTTCATTGCCATTTTCAATCTATCAAGATCTCTTACATCTCCTAAATAAAATCTTAAGAATGGATACTTCGAACGTGGGAAACGTTCTTGCATAAGGAATTGTTTATATTCATCTCTTGAATAAATAACAATTTTTTTTGGTTTGTATTTTTTTAGTACAACATCAAGAAATCTATTTCCAAAAGACCCCGTTCCACCTGAGACAAATAAAGTTTGATTATTAAACATAAAATATGACAATTAGCCATAGTTTAGAAAATTTTACAACCTTAAAAAAGTAATTTAGCACTTTTAATGTATTTATGTTTTTTGCTTTCAATTTTTAAAAAAAAAATCAAACTTTCCTTTTTTTTATTTAATAATTTAAAGCCAGCACCTTTAAATGCGCCTAAAGATTTAAGATTAGATTTTCTGATTCCTGCAATGAAATATTTTTTTTCAAAAAAATAATACATATAAAAACTTGCAAGTGAAATAAATACCTTTCCGAAGCCCTTTCCAACAAAATTTTTGTTGAATAAAAAAATACCTATATTAACCCTTTTTTTATGAAAATTTTGAAAACCACTAGTTCCTAATAATTTATCTCTATAAAAAAAACCAATTAGTTTATTATTTTTGCTTTTATTTATTTTATTAACAATTTTTTTTTGTTGTTTTATATTTAATTTTTTTGGAATAGTAACTAAAAACTTTTCTCTTTTTAATGCATTTATATATTCTAAATTAATATCTGTTAATTTTAAATTTCTAACAGTAAAAGTTTTCTTTTTATATTGAAATTTTATTTTTTGTTTTTCCATTTTCTTGGATCTATATTATTTTTTTTAAAAAAAGAATTAATTCTATAAATATATTTTGTATCAACCTTTTTAAATAAATTACAATTAATAATTTCATTTAGTTGATAATGATTGTCTACTCCAATTATAAATTTATTTATCTGTTTTATATTATTTATAAATGAAAGCTGAAGTCTTAATGGATTAATATTTAGCTCCATTAAAAAATCGTGATATTTTTTATGAGATTTAATTAAATTGAGAGTTAGTTTGTTTTTTTTAATCTTTTTATTAATTAAAAGTCCTTGTAAAAAAATTGATCTTGCTATCAATCTTTCCTTATTTAATTTTAATTTTAAAAATTTCTGATCTAAAATATTAAATGGAACCTGATAAACTGGTTTAAATCCAAGTTTAGATGTTTGATAAATTTCTTTATTATCATAAATTGAAAATCCTAAGTTTTTAATTGGATAAATTTTTTTTAAATTTTTAAAGAAAGAAATATTTTTTTTGAATAAATTTATATCTTTGGTGTTGTGTATAAAAAGTGTATGGATATCAGTTTTTAAATTTCCAAATGAATTCGCTATATTCTTTAAGACAAATTTTTCTAAATTTTTTTTTTTATTAAAAGTTGGTATTTTAGTAAAAATATTAACCTTATTTGAAAGACCATGAGCTGAAATAAATTCTCCAATTATTTTTTCAGATTTGTACCCCGGAGCAGTATCTATGTCTCTAATACCATTTTTAAATGCTGTTTCTAAGATATTATAGGCATTTTTTTTTTGATTTTTGTCATTTATGTTTGATATTCCATAATTTGTGTCCAATTGTGCTGTCCCTAGAATTAATTTATTTGTATTTATTTTTGACATTTCTATTTATATTTTATTTAAGAAAAAAAATATGAAAAATATAAAAATATTATTAGGAGATCCAAGGCATTATACTGTTGGTCCTCATTCAAACTATGTTCCTATTAATATAGGGTATATAGGCTCATATTTGTTAAAAAAAATTAACAATATCGAAGTTGAATTAAAGCTTGCGGTCACACCTGATGAAATTTTTAAAATTACTAAAAATTGGAAACCGGATGTTATTGGTATGTCTAATTATTGTTGGAATGCTGAACTTTCAAACTTAATATGTGAGAATGCAAAAAAATTAAACTCAAATACATTATGTATTTTGGGTGGGCCTGAATTCCCAGCTGGAACTGGGGCAAGGAAAATAATTAATACCAGTAAAGAACCTACTTACGACAAGTGTTTAAATTATTTACTGGAGAGACCAGCTGTAGACTATTTTGCTTTTTGCGATGGTGAGACCACATTTGTTGAGCTTGTAGAAAATTTTATAAAAAAAAATTTTTCAGTAAAGCTCATGAAGGCCAATGATGATCCAATCAAGGGCTGTGCATCGGTATCTAATAATAAAAAAAAGTTGTTAGTAGGTGAATATATTAACAGATTAGGTATGGAGGGATCGATAAAATCTGAAGGTAGAGATGTTATTCCTTCTCCTTATTTGTCAGGCCTTTTAGATAAATTTTTAGATGGAAAAATGATGGCTGCTTTTGAAACTGCGAGAGGTTGTCCTTTTCTATGTACTTTTTGTGATCAAGGATTAGATGAGAGTAAAATAACTGCTTTTAGTTCAAAAAGACTTGCACAGGAAATGATGTATGTAGGTGAAAAAATTTCAAAAATTGAAAAAGGTTCAAAAACAATTTCTATTTTTGATTCTAATTGGGGTTTATTTGAGAAAGATCTTGAATTAGCAGATGAAATTGCAAAAGTTATGGAAAAATATGATTGGCCACAATATATATTTTGTAGCACACCAAAAAACAAAAGAGAGAATCTTTTAAAAATCAATGACAAACTAAAGAATAGAGTCTCAGTTGGGCTCGCTATGCAGTCAATGGATGGAAATGTGCTCAGTAATATAAAAAGAAAAAATTTAGATTATGAGAAACAAATAAATCATATCAAAGAAATTCAAAAAAGAGATAAACAGGCAAATACAGAGTTAATTATTCCTCTACCAGGAGAAAGTAAAAAAACATATTTTGAAGGATTAAAATTTTTAATGGATAATAATGTAATGACAAGCACATATACTTTAATGATGCTATGTGGAGCAGAGCTTGGGAGAGATGAAGCAATAGATAAATTTAAAATTAAATCAAGATTTAGAATTTTACCAAAGCAATTTGGTAATTACTCAGGCAAAAAAGTATTTGAAATTGAACAAGTTTGTGTAGGAACTAATACTATGAGTTATGATGACTATTTAGACTGTAGAAACTTTAGTTTTTTTGTAAGATTGTTTGCCCAACAAATTTTTACACCTATCCATAAATTAACAAAAAAACTAGGTATTAGTTGGTTTTACTTTATAAAAGAAATTTACAATATTGTTAAAAACAAAGATTTTTCAGGAAAACTAAAAGATATTTATGAAGGTTTTTGTTTAGAATCGCACCAAGAACTTTTTAACTCTAAAGAGGATGCTATCAAATTTTATTCTAATCAAAAAAATTATGATGCTTTAGTACAGGGTGATGTAGGAGAGAATCTTTCTGAAAAATACACTTCTAAAGCAATATTGGCCTTTCAAGACATATTAACTACTGTGTTCTATGTTTTGGAGAATAAATTGATTAATGAAAATAAAAGCGAATTAATATCGATATTAAAGTCTGGTGAATTATGGCTTAAAAATTTATATATGATTGAAGAGATATTCAATGACAAAAAAAAATTAGATGAATTAAAATGTTATGAACTAGATATCAATTTTGATTTTCCAAGCTGGATAAAAGATGAAAAATTATCAAATGAAGAATTTCAAAAAAGATGCAGATATATGATAGAATATGATTCAGAAAAAATTAATTACTTTCGCAATGAAAAAAAATCAATTTTTAAAAGTTATAATGAAAATAGAGCGTTGAGCAGGTTCATAAGAGCTCATATGTCAAAGGGTCCAGTATTTTTTGAAAAGAAAATTAAACAAATCCACTAATTCAATTATTATAATTTTTTCAATAAATCCTTATAATAAACATCTTGATAAAAAGTCTTTTTCTTTAATTTTCGAATAAGTTTACTACAAAATATAAAGTCATCACCTTGTTTGCCAGCTTTAGTTCCTTCTCTTAAGATTTGCTTGTCTAATATTTTACTAAATCTTAAAGTATTAAAAAAATTATTTTCTAAAAAATAAGTAACTTTTTTTGCTTTCAAAGTTATTTTGATATTAAGTTTTTTAATTTTTTTTATATTTGATAATTTTTCGAAATATTCTTTTTTATTTTTGCTTTCTATTGTAAAACCCAAGCCAGTGTACGATGCAGTGCCTGCCAAAATAGGATACTTTCCATTACAGGCAAACTCTAAGCCTATATTGCCTCTGCCAGTAATAACATGATCACATATTTTTACTAAATCTGACGTATTAATCATATCAACTCTACATAATCTAATTAATTTATTATTAGAATATTTAGACATTAACTGTTCAACAGAACCTTCCTCTTCAAACCAACCTGAAGATGGATGAGGTCTTACTAGCCATAAAATATTGGGTATATTCTCCTTATTAATATGTCTTAAGGTTTCAACGAACTGTTGATAATAATCTCTGAAAACAAAAAAAGTTCCATTTCCATGAGGAGAGTCCGAAAAGCAATGAGGGGCAAAAAGAATTATTTTATCAATTTTTGAATTATTTAAATTGAATTTTTTTAATAATTTTTCCCGATTAAACAAAATCTTATTTTGATTAGCAATTTTTAAATCTCTTGGTGCCGTTTGAACAGTATTGAGATTGCCTTTAAATCTATTTTTAAGAAATAAATTTAATTTATTTAAGCTAATATTGCTATTTAGAACTTCTTTTTTTTTCCCTTGAGAAAATAAATTATATTTACCAAATAAAATATTCCTTTTGTCATATTTGTAATAATTGTAGGGACCAGGTTCAATTACGGTAATTTTTTTTTCAAGACCAATCCTTAAAGCTATTCCGTCATTATCAGCATAAGTTGACGTTGATACAAATATATATTTTGGTGAAAAGATTGAAATTATTTTATAGATATTTACTGTCCTAAAAATAGCTTTGAAAAGTATGTTAAGAAAATAAAAATCTATTTTTGGGTTTAAATATCTCCTGCCTTTTCGGACGTAGCTGTCATAAATTAAATCCCCTATTATAATATTTTTTACCTTAAATTCTTTAATAAACCATTCAAAACCATTAATTATTATTTTTGGAATAGTAATCACAAATATAATTAAAGAATTTAATAATACAAAAATATCATTCAAAACTGAATAATAAGAAAACCCTACAAAAAAATTTTTAAATCCAAAACTTTCATATAATTTTTTAAAATTTGATTTAAGATTATCAGTGATAACAATAGTTTTTAAATTATACTTATTACCTACTGCAACTGCAGCTAAAGAGCTATAAATTGCTGAAACATATCTTTTGCGATCAATAATTAAGGCATTGCCCTTGAATTTTGTCTTATGAAAAATTAGATTTTTATTGAACTTTAAAAATTCAAGAAAATATTTAGACATTTTATAGTTATTATATGTAAAGCTAGTTAAATTATAAGTGTCTTAGATTAAAAGATCAGGGAATTCAAATTTTAGTTACTAAATAATTATAAATAAATTCTGTTTCAACCAAATTTGATTTATATCATATCCTTAAAATTTTTTTCAGTGCATAAATCAAGCCAATTGAGCTATTAGTACTGGTAAGCTACACACATTACTGTGCTTCCACATCCAGCCTATCAACGTGGTGGTCTACCACGGCTCTATAGGAAGAACTTGTTTTGAGGTGAGTTTCCCGCTTAGATGCTTTCAGCAGTTAT
>MDTB01043126.1_pt1 | contig 12725 bp, 13 predicted proteins | sample 811161 | NCBI WGS metagenome assembly MDTB01 (sample SAMN05326650, study PRJNA326480) | marine metagenome | isolation source: seawater | place: Mediterranean Sea | collected 2009 | reverse complement strand
TATCAATCCATTACAAAAATTAATTGGCGAAGAACAATTCGCTCTTGCTGCTTAGTTCAGCAACGTCTCTACCTAGACACCTACTATAGACTAGAGGCGACGACCAGTAGGCATAGCTCAAATGTTTGTCTTCGCATTTGAGTCGTATCTTAGAAGACATGGAAATTAAAGAGTGTGCTTCTTCACGCTTTAAGGACGACAATAAATAAAAAGCTAAACATGTAGATGCCCCTTGTGAAAACAAGAGACACGCGGGTTCGACTCCCGCCACCTCCACCATTTTTAACAAATAGTGGCGTTCGTCTCACCACGGTGGTCCGATTCCGCTGTGCGGATCGGTCATGTCGCTCAGTAGTTTGACTGCCTTCGCTCGGAACGACTCCCGCCACCACTACCATTTTTTAGAATCTATATGGTTCTTTATGGTGAAATATGGGAATAAAATCATCTCATGGCTCTCTAATTTTTTAAGAAATTAAAAACTTAGCTGTATGCCCAAATCAAATAATGAGCCTAGTAAAGATTCCTGTTCTGTAGAAAAATATAAAGATCTACGACCGATATTTCTAATATTGGCGCTATTGGGCTTTTTGTGTATCAATTGCCCTTTCTTATACTTTGCATTGATTGAAAGAAAAGTATTTGAGGTAGGAATGAGTAATGGGTTAGCTTTAATTTTTATTACCGAAGCTTTTTTGCTGCTCGCATTTTTTGCATTCCTCATCGCTAAGACAGAACAGAAGAAGCCCGGATGGATTTTCTTCGTTTGTATGTCCATAATCGGGAGCTTGGCTTTTAGCATACCCTTACAGCTTTACTTAATGACAAAACCAAATAAATGCGAACAAGAGGGGATAGACAAGGACTGAGCAGACCTCTCGGTTTTTATATCTAAAGTATCTCGACGATCTTGAAGCAACTAAGGCAACTGCGGGTGAACTTTAAGGCAGAGGCTACGCTCCGATTTAAAAGGAGGTACCCTTTGGGTACCCTACAGTAAAAGGCAATAGGAGGGAGCCAAAATTTTGCGCTGAAGAATCCTCATAAATGTCAAATAGCTCATCAATGTAGGGGGGTCTCTCAACAACGAAATAATACATACCCATGATACCTATAGACTCAAATGGAAGACATAGATCGATAATGCTATTTTTATCAAGCAAGCGGTTCACCCCTTTCAGAACCTCTAAATCGTGTTTGTTGCTATGAACAGAGAATAAGATTCTTTCAAAGAGCCCTTCTTGGGGTATGACCTGTTCCATTGTCTTTTTATTAATTGGAGTTGCGTATTTTATATATTCAAATTCCTCGTCAAGAGATTGACTAATTGCCTTTGGTGGTGACATCTCAACTCGATCAACATATGCGGCATTTTTGTAACTATCTTTATAATTTTCGAGTACTTTTTTCTGCATTTTCCTATAGCGACCACTGTCAAAATTTTTGTTTAGCAGGCCAATTTCAATTTGCTCGCACAACTTAATTTCTGGTATATCACTATTCAAAAAGCCTCGATGAAAGGACTGTTCACAAACAGTCTTGAAGTCAGGCGCGTACTCTACAATGAATGAGTGTAAAGCATACATTTCAGAACAAACTCTGTAAAAATTGTGTTCCGTGTAATATGCTTTGATCGCCTTGCCGTTGCTCAAATCTTCCACCAGCTTCATGAGTAAACCCTTGGAAGAACTCACAACATCAGGATTTCGCCTGTCAATAAATGCATATTGCTCTAAGCTCATTCGTAAATCCTCTAGCGAGTTTACTGCATCCACTTGAAGAGCGAATGACTCTTTCAGCAAGTCTTGGTAATACTCACTAAAATCAACCGACTTAAATAAGCCAGCAATAGAGCGCAGGTACTCAGCTCTTTGAGCGTGTGCATATGAGGGAAGCTCATTGATTTTGGCATGGATACATCCGATTCCCGAGGCAATCAGGTCTGCACCCCGCCCAATGCGATGATGGATAAAGTCATCCGGAATGCGATTATAAGCATCGGAAAAATCAAGAATATTTTGAGTCGCCACAAGCTCGAGATACTGCCAAGTATTTATAATGTGGTCTAAGTCTTGTCGCTGGCTAGTGACTAGAGTAGATTTATCTAGATATTTAACGATTGAATAATTAAGCCCCATTGATCCAGTAATTATTTCATCGATCCTAACAATAATTGCTAATTTTTCCCGAAGCGCATTTACAGTAATATTGATTTCTGCAGGCAAATTATCAAAGTCGAGCTCGTCTTTGTGCTTTATATAATCCAAGCGATCATCGAAGTAATCACCACAATTGCGGGCAATGCTGTCTAACTTAAGTGCGATCGCAGTGCCGAGTTCTGACCCCGCTTTTTTGTATGCACCGGAGCTCCCAATGATACCGCCGTATACCTGACAAGCGGTGAAGCGTAAGGATAGTTCCTTTATGTCAAAGTTCAGTGAATCATCAACACAGTACGAAGCATAGCTTTCAAAGTGTTTAAGCAGCTGAACCTCGAACTGAAAAATTAATTCTTTCTGCTCTGGACTTAGCACTGCCATATTTTGGTTTACTAAGTTTACAAGCTTTTTGTACAGGGGAAGTTGTATCATTCCCTCCGATAATTCATTTCTACATTTCAGAAGGTTGGCATCAATCTTTATCTTAACAGAACTACTCGAGGCAACCCTTTCTAGCTCGTTTATAGTCTCTTCATAAACTTCTAACTTTGAGGGGCGCATTTTCTGAAGAAACTCAGTCAGCTCTATTGCCTGAACAGAACGGGTGCTGTCGGAAGTTGACACCGCCTTTTTAGCAAGTTTCTCAGCATATTGATCCAAGAGGTTCGCAAGGCTCTCATGCCTTTCAGAGTGCTTTATTTCAAGGCTATCTGGTGGTAGTTGCTGGTAAACTTCTAGATAAGCAACCAAGGTATTTATACACAAGGCAGGATTTCGCGTAGCTTTGATAGCCTCAGATAATTCTTGATATTTTGCATCTAATTGCCTCTTTAAGGCGTAGCTGGCTGAAAGGCTACTACTCGTAAAACAAGAAAGTAGAAACAATGCGATTACCGTCTTCAGATGCATTGGATTAGACCTAAAGCTCTAAGTCTTCGAAATTCAAAGCGGATGATTCATCAGTACCTTCGTCACTCGCTCCCTCACTAGAGCCTAAGTCAGAAAAATCGGGTTCTGATACGAGTTTTTCGATGCTCTCTTGGATAGCTAATAAGTACTTGTCGCCCACATCTCTGTAAGGAGCTGGAGAAAAATAATATGGATAGGCGCTCTTGAACTCATATATTTTTTCCAGTAGCCTGAGTTGACTCAAGTTCAAATCTTTTAAGGATGAATCCCTCGGAAAACTTACGCTATCATAGGCACCGTAGCCACCCGATAATATCGGCAAAAAAGCATTTAATCGAATTTTCTTATTTATCCTCGAATCGCTAGATCCAAGTATCCTAAACTTTTCTGATAGGCCATCACCATGACCATAATTAGAATTACTGTATCTAAAAGCATAAGGTTGATCAAATTCATCAAATTCAAGTAGCGCTTCCAATAAAATTTCATAGAGGGGAATTAGGAATTCCGCAGCTTCTGTGGCTTTTTCGACTGCACTCGGTGGCAGTTGGTACCCAGTGGTGAGTGCGCCAATATAGGCGGGATCATAGGGAACCACAAAATACTTGTAGAGCTCAATTCCACTAACTTTGGTACTAGCAGGCAACGACAGTGCTTTGTGGGCATCCAAGATTAAATCGAAGGGCTCATGACCGAGTTGCACAAGTGCCTTATATATTACAAAATCTTCGATAGGTTCATTTTTGTTGAAGCTCAAAATCAGGGGTTTGTACTTCTCTGACTCCAGCATTTTGATCATCAATTCGAGATGCGACTCGATTTTGCTCTTATTTTTTAAAACAAACTCAGCATGCTTTTCTACGATCAATGCTTGATTTCCACCTTCGCTGTATCCAAAAGCTGAGTAGACAGTTGAAATAAGTAAAGCAGAGGAGAAAAGGAAAGTTTTCTTACATTTATTTAAGAATGTTATCATAATAATGACAGGGAGGTTTGATGTGTGTAATGAAAATAAATACCCTTCCTTACAGACACTTATATCGCTGTTTTTGCAATATAAAAATACCCAAATCTACCGCTTCGGTAGTCGGAGTATATTTCATCGATTTTTAGAAGTATTGTAAGTACCTGACTTCGAAACCTTAGTGTACCCTAAGGCTTTCTACCCTAAGATTTTTATCCTGAGACTTATTACCCTAAGGCTTATAACTGACAGCTATTATTCCCGTCACCTTCTTTATTGCCACTGCAGTCGGATGTAGCGAGCAATTGGATGAAGGCGGAACGCTCTTTAAAGAGTAAGAAGAGGGCGAGTACGGCAACTAGAGCCACATCCATGTGAAAGCCGTCTTTGGCGATAAGGGCATTGTAAGCAACAATGTTGACGATAATGGGTATCAATAAAAGTAAGCCGATCTTGCGAGTCTTGGGGAGGGCAACGAGCAGACCTCCGAGTACTTCCAGAAATTTAATAAAGGCAAGTGTTCCCGAAGTGTAGAGGGCTCCGATGTATGCGGCAGCGGTACTGCCTTCGGGTGGTGCGTCAACGGGGATGAATTGAAAAAAGAAATTGAGTCCGAAGAATATGAAGATGGCTCCGAGAAGCAATCCGGATAGAGACGTTACTATTTTGCACATGATAATTAAGGGAGTTTTAAGGTAAATTAAATTTATGATTACTGAATTGAATCAACGCGCGAATCTTTGTTTATTTTTTCATTCTTGTCAATGCACTCCCTTCTGAAAAAAATAGGAGAGTCCGAGGGGGAAAGGGTGCTGTCTATATTTTCCTGCACGGGCTTTGGATTTGGGGGATTTAGGAGTTAGTGCATTGTTAATGGTTTTAAAATAACTAGACTTTTATTAACTTATAACTATTTTAATTGTTTAATATGATTTTACGATTTCTGTTACTTTTCATTTTTCTGGGTTCTCTGCAATTAAAGGCTGAGTATGGATTTTTAAAAGAAAATGAGAGCCTTTATTTAAGGGAGGGCGAAATCTTTTCTGTTATCGGCTTCAGCGGTGATAGCGATACGGACTTTGCCTTTATTCTTACTTTTGAAGATAACAGCGATGTCTTTTTTCCTCTAGAAGTTCTCGGAAATGAATTAGCCTTATCCGTTGCCCGCAAGTCGAGTGCCGTCCGAGAAGAAGATTTAGCTAGATTAGCAACTGAGATGGTTCGTGAAAAAGGCTTGAAAAATACCCGCTTTGAAAGACGAATGGGGCTTTCGGGCTCTTTGATGTTTGTTCGCATTGATCAAGGAAAAATAAGCGGTGAATTTTCAGAGAAACAGCTGAGGGAGAGCATTCAAGCGAACAATATCAACAGTCAACGGATTATTGGTCCCTGCACGATTAAAAATAAAATGACGTATCTGTCCTATAAGTTGGAGCGTGCAGATCCTTAGTTTTATCTCAGAGCCTCAGCCGGTCTCACAGTCGGTCTTTGAGTAGGTCCGCTTTCTTTTTAAAGCTTGTTATTAACTTGGGCTCTTGAAACTTTAGTTTTTTCTGTATACTCTCTTCATGTGAAGAGCTTCCTCAAAGAGACAAAGATATGCGTGGTTTGCCAGCGTCCCTTTACTTGGCGAAAAAAATGGGCACAGGTGTGGGATGCCGTACAGTACTGCTCCAAGTCCTGTCGAAGTAATCGCAATAACAGAAAGTATCGTTTGAAATATGAATGAGGCAGTAGCGGCAACCAACAGTAGGGAGGGCAAGGCATGCGTTCCCGATGATTTAATTCGCATGGCACTGAGTGATCAGGTTTCTTTTGAGGCTATTTTTAAAAAGTATGGCTTGAGAGAGGCAGAAGTGAAACGAGTGATGAAAGCTAACTTGAAAATAGGCAGTTATATCCAATGGCGGAAACGAGTAAAAAAACGCCCCTATAAGCATAAGAAGCAGTTTTTATCGACGCGTGAACTCAGAGCCAAGGGCGAATAATTTATGCGTTCAATCGACTGAAAGCAGATACGATAATCCCCGTTGGGATAGCGATGATGGCGATGCCGACGATTGCCACTACTGTAGTGAAGAGTTTGCCCATTGGCGTAATTGGGTAGGCGTCTCCATAACCTATGGTGGTTAAGGTGACAACTGCCCACCACAGGGCATCGATAATTGAACCAAAGTGCTCGGGCTGAGCCTCTCGCTCACAATAGTAGATTCCTACAGCAGAAAGATATACCGTGGTTATAGATACGGTCAAAAATACAAATAAGTCATCTTTGACTTGGTAGAGTACCAGACCGTACTTTTTTAATACCTTACTAAAGCGCGTCAGTTTAAAGAGTCTAAATAAACGAACGATTCTCAAGGATTGAAATCCGAAGCCTAGATTTAGGTAGAAGGGAAGGATGGCACACAGATCCAATATGCCGTAGAAAGAAAAAAAATAGCGGCTTTTGGGTTTGGAGTAATAGAGGCGCAGACCGTACTCGAGGGTGAAGACAACCAGAATAAAAATCTCTAGGATGTTCAGACCCTTTCTAATGCTTTCATTTAAATTAGGCGAGCTCTCGAGGGTGAAGGAAAGTACGCTGACAATAATCAGGGTGTGAATAAACGCCTCCGCTTTCTTGATCATGGCTGAGAGTATAGGTTTTTATTTCAGTTACTCAATCTTTTTAAAATTCTCTTTTTATAAGACTAATTAGTAATTAAGTAGTGCTAATTTTTTTATGGATTGCTGGGTTTAATAGTGACAAATTCACGTCTTTTTTTATTTTAATCGAATGAGTATTTTCACCCTTTACCAAAAGTATTTACAGTTTTTTTTCGCCTCTCTTAATTCTCTAAAAGGGGCTAGCGTTGATTTTTGGATTCAATTAAAATCAATAGTTTATCAGAGCAGACGATCCTTCTGTGTCTTCAAAACCTCTAAAATCTTCAAAATCTATGGTCTGTACCGAAATGCTCGCCAGCTGTCCAAAATCTTTCCGTCTTCGGCTATTCTTCTGCTCGTTCTCTTTCAGAGTAGTACGCTCTTTTCTCAGTATGATAGCGAAAATAATGAAGCGGAAGAAACGCTAAAATTTTCCATTCAAATGGGAGATTACACACGATACATTCAAGAAATTTATGGGGTCTACGCATTTGAGTCGGTTCCACCAAAAATCTTAGATGATTTACACGAATTAGACCGTATCGTTTACAATATCCTGCATGGAACAGATCGCCAGGCAGAATACGCACAAAAACTAGAGGAAATCAAGCGGCGTGATGTTCATTTAGTCACTACGCGATTACTGAAGTATATTAAAGATTTTGAGTCTCTTGAGGATGTTTTACAGCGTTCTAAAGTTTTTCATGAAGCTTACGTAGATGCTCGTTATCCAGTTGATAGTAGCTTGATCTCTCGATTAAACACTCAGCTAGCAAACATTCGCCTGAATAATGATATGGATGGATTCCATTCTAGAGTGCGTTCCTTTGAACAGGAGATTGATCGCTTGCTTCAAAAGTACCGTGTGTCTTCTACTTCGAGCGAAGCACAAAGAGCGAGAAATCAGATTAACTATGATTATGTGAAAAATTTTCGCTATCAAAAAGTGCTTCCCTTAGTTTGGGTTTATGAAGATATATCCGGCCGTAAAATGGACAATCCGATGAACTTGGTTCAGCAAAAGACTCCCAAAGAACTATTCGCAGAATTTTCGCAGGAAAAATTTCCGCTCTTAGTTGACTATTTTACATCGAAAAAGAATTTTATCGTGGGTGTTGAGCACAATTCCTTTGAATTAGCCATTGATAATTATGCGTATTACTTCGTCTTACATGTGAAAATGTTTAATCGAGATTTCTATTTTGATATCAGCGATTACGCGGAAAAAATGCACTCAATTAATATGCTTGAGCTCTATTGAACCCAGTGTATCGGAAAGAGTGGCGTGTCGAGTTAGAGAACGGCTAGTTATTTGAATTTATTTGAGGGGCGTGCTCTGAGTGTTTCGCTTAAAATAGAGCCGTGCCAGAAGGAAAACGCCTAAGGTGGACAAGGCGAAATAGCTTGGGAATGCGATAAGGCTAATTTGAAAAACTTGATTGAGCGAGGCGTGAACGAGTTCATCGGAGATAGCTGTAACTAAAAACGAATAAAGGATGCTAACCATACCATATTTTGAAAAAGATAGCATACTTTGAACGCTCAAGACAGTTGCTCGATGAGTCTCTTCGCAAGCCTCATGAATATAGCAACTGTTGAAGTAGAGAATTAACTGATAGGTGCAATAGAGAAGTATGACGGGTACTATGCCAAAATAGCGAATGCTCAAAGCAATGGTGCTGTAGGCAATGAATAAATTAAAGTAACATAAGGAGAAATTAGTCTTAAATGTAAAGCGCTTGAAACAGAATTTGCCCAAAGAAGGGATAAGGGCGGCAAAGAGGGCTAATCCAGAGCCAATTATCCCAAAATAGACAATTGGGATATCGATAACCTTCCAATACTGTTGCATTAAGGTGAGAAATTGTAAGATGATGCTTTCAGAAAACATCAAAATAATCAGAAGGAGCAGGACAATCTGCGATTGACGAATCCATTTAATGGACAAGAAGGCTTTTTGAAAGGCTCCTTTGAACGCTTCTCGGAATGAGCCGCTTGCTTGTCCCGCTTCTTTAAATTGAAAAGCATTATAAAGAACAAAGAGGGCAGCGATTTGATTGAGAATAATCGGTAGTTTAATGCAATCGGCTTGGGTGACTGTTCCAGTATAGCCAAAAAACTGGCTGATAACTTGGATTATAGTTGGATCGTAAATCATTGCACCAACGAGGAGAACAAAGACAAAATAAAGAGAAGTGTATCGCTGTGCCTTTTCCAAAGTCGTCGACCAAGTAGCCCCCAAGTTCGCCTTTTCAAGTGAATCGTAGACTAGAGCCTCATCTGCTCCACTCGAAGCGGCTTCGCAAAGCCCGCTGACTATTCGGTTAGCGAGAAAAAAGAAAAAAAGCGTTTGCCCACCGTCAATCGGAGCAAAGAGCCAGATGATTAGTTCTAAATTGAGCAAGAAGGCGGAAAGGATGACAATTTTACGCCTTCCGATGGTGTCGGCAAGTCCCCCCAAGGGAATTTCGAAGAGAACAATGGTCAGTGCCCAAATTGAATTTAAAATAGCAAATTGAGACAGGCTCAGTCCAAAATCTAAAAAGAGTAGGGTGAAAACGGGGTAGTAGTAACGCGCTCGAAAAAATACACGGTACAAGATGAAGGTGCGTGCATTGGCTTTTGCGGTGGTCGACGAATCCATGGTTTAGGCTACAAATTTGCTATTATTGTGCCCAATCTGGACGGACTTGGTGGAGAATTTTTTTCGAGTATCGATTCGGGGCAATGGATCTTTGAATGTCTTCAGAAAATGCTTCGCTGTGCTTCTCAAGATCTTTGACAATATGCGGGAAGGTATCAGCTAGGTCTGTGTTTTCTCCAGGGTCCTCTTTTAAATTGTAAAGTTTTGTTCTAGGGTGTTTGACAATTGACTTTGGATTGTAGTACTCGGGGGATTGACTCTGATAAAAATGAGCTTTCCAATCACCCTTTCTCATAGCATATATTTGCCCTCTGGGTTCTATGAATGAGCTGAAATAATAAAAGTCTTTTCGGGGGCTTTCAGATTTATGGAATAAAACGGGACTCAAGTCGTGAGAATCAGTTGCTTGCTCAGATGCATCTGAAATATCCGCTATACTGAGAATGGTATTGTATATGTCCAAAGTACTTCCGAGGGCATCGATTTCACCAGTTGGAATTTTGTTCGGCCACCAAAAGAGTGTGGGTACTTTTTGCCCTCCTTCAGAAGCGTAAAATTTAGAGCCTTTGAGCGGCTCAGCTCGCCCACCTTGGAGATTGAATGTTTGGTCGGGACCATTGTCCGAGGTGAAGATAACCAAGCTATTGTCTGCGAGTGCACTTGCTTTTAAGTATGCCAAGATCTGCCCAACGGAGGCATCAATTTCGGCAATCGCTTGAGCGTAGCTATTCCCTGAGACCGTCGATTGAATTGAATCGGAGACAAAGATGGGAACATGGGGCAGGTGGTGGGCAATAAAGAGAAAGAAGGGTGTCTCTTCCTCAATTGATTGGGTGATGCAGCTCAAGGACTGCTCGGTGTAGCGACGAGTTAGGGTGCTTTGATCAGCAGGGTATTCAATAAGGGCATCACCTTCCATTAAGGGAATCCAATTGTCGATTTTGTTTGCGTGGTTTCGCATCCCATCTTCGGTCATCCCATCCCTGAAGACTGCGGTATCCGAGACTTTCATATCTGGATCGACTCGCATATCATTGGAATAAGGGATTCCGTAGAAATAATCAAATCCTTGGTCGATAGGAAGGTAGCCAGCTTTGTGGCCAAGGTGCCACTTGCCAATGCAGTAAGTGCGGTATCCATTCTCTTTAAGGACTTCAGCAAGGGTCACCGAGTCGTGGGGAAGACCCTCTGCCGACCACTCGAAAAATACATGTGCATCGGTTCCCGTTCGAACTGGATAGAGTCCGGTCAGTAGTGCAGCTCGGCTTGGAGAGCAAATATGTGATGCTGAATAAAATTCAGTCCAACGCTGCCCCTCTCGTGCCATTTGATCCAAGTGCGGACTTTGGTTTCTATCGTTTCCATAACACGCCAAGTCACTGTAGCCTAAGTCATCGGCGAGAATGAGTATAATATTAGGGGGTACTCTTTCTGCCGATAGAATACAGGGCGTTGAGAAGAGCGTTGAAAAGAGCGCAAGTGAGGCAAGTAGGCGAAGCATGGGTGTTTCCGTGAAATGATTGAGAAGCTTTATCAATAGAATGAATTCAGAATCACGGGATTTCCACTCTCGCCCGCTTCCATAATTGCATTGAGCAGCTGGATATCTCTTCGTCCCATTGCACCCGAAGTGAGATTGGGTTCACGCTGAAGAATAGCGAGACATTGCCCGTCAATTTGTCGCCTTTGCTGAAAGATCGGTTGAAATTCCATTTTTCCATCCGGAGTGACTCCTGATAAGCCTTCGTAACTGTAGGCGGGTTCGAGGGAGAGTTCGCCTTTTTCGGTGTGTAAACGCAGAAAGTTCTCTTGTTTTCCGTAGCTCGCACTGTGTTGGGAAACCCAGCTATTGGGCCAGGTTAATTCCCAATTCCAATGCTCGGGAATTTCCTTGAAAATTGATTTCCGTTCCGTTGTGTGTCGAGCAGTGACGCTGACTGGGTGCATTTGAGTTGAATAAAAAGCTGATTGAACAACATAGACGCCAATATCAAAAAGGGCACCTCCTGGGTTCATAGCAGGATTCATTCGCCAATCGCCGTCCTTTGCCCAACGCCCGTGATCGTAAGAAAATCCACCTTGCATTCCTGATAAGAATCCAAACTCTTTATTTTCCATGGCATCCATTAGGCGAACATTGTAGGGATCCCAATAGAGGCGATAGCCAATTTGAAGTGTTTTGTTTGCCGATTCGGCTGCTTTGATCATGCGGTCGCAGTCAGTGACGCTGGGAGCCATTGGTTTTTCACATATGACATGTTTTCCCGCCTCAAAACTCCTCACCGTGAATTCGGTATGGGTGCCTGTGGGAGTGACAATATAAACGCAATCGATCGATGGATTATTTGCAATTTCTTCTAAGTTTGAATAGGTGTACACATTACTATCTGGAATAGAATACTTTTTTTGCCAAGCGGGGATCTTGTGGTGCGAACCAGTAATGATGCCCGTCAATTGAGCATAGTTTGATTGAGCGATTGCGGGAGCAATCCAGTGTTCTGCGTAGTTTCCGAGTCCGAGAACAGCTATTTTGATTGGTTTGACATTCATGCTTTGTCGTGTGCTTTGACTGAAGACTTTCTGATTTAAAATGAGGCCTAAGCTAGAGTAAGCACTCAGTTGGATCAGCTTTCTTCTCGATAGGTTCATGGCTTGGTAGTTTGGGGTCGATTAGAGTCTGTACATTTTATTGTACTTATGAAGTAATTTTAATTAGGTTCAATGAGATTATTATTTTTTTATGATGTTTCGTAGCTATTATTCTTTTGTTTTGTTTTCGTTCTTCATGCCTCTTTCGGTGCTGAGTTTGCAGGCGGAGGAAACGGGTCTGGGCAATACCATCCTTCGTTTCAATACCAATGTAGCACTCGCTGATGGCACTTCTAGTTTTGATATTGAACTCTTTGACCAATCGGCCTCCTCGGCAACTCGGACCACTCCAATTACAGTGGCAAATTTTTTAAGCTATATCCTCGATGGCAGTTATACAAATAGCCTGATTCATCGTTCGGTTTCAGGGTTCGTCGTTCAGGGTGGGGGCTTTAAATGGCCTCAAGTCCCTGAAATCGAAGCGGGCGGTGTCCCCTTGCCCATATCCACAAAAGCACCCATTATAAATGAAGCGGGTAATGCAAACCTCATAGGAACAATTGCTATGGCTAAGCTATCCGGGGATCCCGATAGTGCCACCTCTCAGTGGTTTATTAACTTAGCTGATAATGAGACATTGGATAACCAGAACGGGGGCTTTACCGTTTTTGGTAAAGTTATTTCGGGGATGGAATTAGTTTTGGCCATCGGCGCTAATACGACTTATAACTTTTCTTCTTATTTTTATTACAACACTCCCTTTAATGAGCTACCGTTGCGGTCACCGTTTCAATCGATTGAGCTCGATGGT
>MDTB01069262.1_pt1 | contig 12726 bp, 8 predicted proteins | sample 811161 | NCBI WGS metagenome assembly MDTB01 (sample SAMN05326650, study PRJNA326480) | marine metagenome | isolation source: seawater | place: Mediterranean Sea | collected 2009 | reverse complement strand
GATTGTGAAAATATTATTTTAGAGAACACTATAAATGTTATAATTAGAATTAAATTTGGCTTCATTTATTGTTTTTTTTGTAATATTTTTTTCAAATTTAAATATTATTTAGAATTATTATAAATAATGTAAATAATTAATTTTATGAAGACTTTAATATTAATAAATTTTATTTTTTTTACATCTGTTTTTTCTCAATCTGATCGTCAGTATATTAAACAAATAAAAAATGATGTTAAATTTTTATCTTCTGATGAACTAGAAGGAAGGAAATCAGGTTCAATTGGTGAAAAGAAAGCTTATAGTTACATAATCAAAAGATTTTTAGATCTTGGTCTTGAACCTAAGGGAGAAGACTCATATAAACAAAGTTTTTCTGTATCAAAAAATAAAATAAAGTATTCAAATTTAAATTCACCAATTTTTTTTGACAGTCTAGTTTATGCTACAAATGTAATCTCTTATAAAGATAATAATGCTTTAAAAACAATCGTTATAGGTGCTCATTATGATCATATTGGATATGGTATTGAGAGTTCTTTATCACCTGATTTAAACACTATACATAACGGTGCTGATGATAATGCTTCTGGAGTTGCTTTACTTTTATATTTAGCTGAAATAATTAATAATAAAAACTATAATTATTTGTACATAGCCTTTTCAGGTGAAGAAGAAGGTTTATGGGGTTCTTCTTATTTTACAAAAAATCCTACAATAGATATCAAAAATATATCTTTCATGATAAATCTTGATATGGTTGGTAGACTTGATAAAAAATCAACATTAGCAATTAATGGTACAGGAACATCTAAGGAATGGGATTCTTTAATTGAAGAATCAAATACTTATTCATTTGATTTAGTTAAATCAGAATCTGGTTTAGGTGCATCTGATCATACATCATTTTACTTAATTGATATACCATCAATACATTTTTTTACTGGACAACATGATGATTACCATAAATATACGGATGATTATAATAAGCTTAATTTTCAAGGGATTAAAAGGATTGCTGATTATATAAATACAATAATAAATAATAGTAATTCCTTTTCTAAAACAGGATTAACTTTTCAAAAAACAAAAGATTCATCAAGTTCTCACATGAGTTTTAGTGTGACTCTTGGTGTGATGCCAGATTATTTATATGACAAAAAAGGAATGAAAATTGATAAAGTTAGAGACGGTAGAGTAGCTGATAAATCAGGTTTTTTAGATGGTGATATTGTTATTCAAATGGATACAATTATTATTGAAGATATGATGACATATATGGAGGCATTAGGTAAGTTTAATAAAGGAGATACAATTATTATAAAATTATTAAGAAATAAAAAAGAAATGGAGTTAGAGGTTACTTTTTAATTCCATTTAGAATCTAAATAATTTAGTCTTTTTATAATCCAATCTTGTAAATAATTAACTTCCTCTTTATATGATTTAAAGTTATATTTATTTGGCCAAATATCTTGACCTAAAATTTCCCATTTTTCAAAGTTTTTTACAGCTGAAACTTTAATTTCTTTATATAGATTTTCTATGTAATTATTTACAGATTTATTTGATAAAATATTCTTTCGTAATTCTTGATATCTTTCACTCAATTTTTCTTGAATTATTTTACTATTCCATAGTGTATGCCAAAATTCCGGTATATATCCTTTAATTTCACTTTCAATAATAAACCCTTCATAATTAAATCCACCATTATAATTTGCCAATCCAAATGATAAGTCAAAATCCCATATAATATCCATACTAACTTTATTATTAATAAAAGATAAATATGTACTTAATCTATAGGCATCAATATTTTTACTTAGTTCATTTAATATTATATAGTCAATAAAAGAATCTATATTTATTTTATATTTTGTTGAAATATTTCTTTGATTATCTTCAAATAAGTGATTCAATATATATTGTTCGAAATTATATATCTTATCATGTTTATTATTTAAAATACTATCATTAATAAATTCAATTTTATAACCATTTTTATTATTTAATAAATAACCATCAAATGGACCTCTATCAATTTGTATTAAAAAATCTGATGATATAGTATCTGTAATTTGCTTTCTAAATTGTTGTTCAGGATGCTCTGTAATTAAATAAACACCCTCATATAAATTATTAATAATTAAATGAACATATTGAGATGCAATATTTTTATTTCGGAATGAAGAAAATAAATCAATAGCAATTTTATTTCTCAAGAGACTTTTATCACTGTATGAACTAATTAATACATTTTTTTTAAGAACTAAATCATTTAACTTATTTTTTTCATCAAATATTATATTAAACTGTTTTTTTGGAAAAGAAAGTGATGTATTTCCTCTTATTTTCATTTTTGATAATATTAGTTGATCATTTTTTTTACTGATTATTTTAGTTGATGTAAATGTATATGTTGATGTATCTAAAGAATTATTATGAGTATTTATTTTAATGACAGGAATTTTAGTTAAAATTAAATTATCAATTGTTTTTTTAATAATATTAGGTGAACTAATAAAATCTGAAACTCCCTTGTTTTTATTTTTTTGAATTAAAATATATAGTGGGTCTTCACTATGTAATGGGATTTGATGTAATACTTGACTTTTCCATAACTCTGAATTAGAATAATAATATTCTTTATTTATTTTTTCACTTCCTTTATAATATGTGTTTTCCTTATTATTATATATTAAATGATTATTTTGAAATACAAAAAAAGGGTATCCATCTTTAATCATTAAATTTTTAAATATTGATTTTTTATTAACGTCAATTTTTATTAATGCAAAAATGCTGTCATTTTTACTTTCTTTTATTGTTTCTAGATTTAAATATTCATTATTAATAAAATTATTACCATCTTCTATACTTATATTATTTACTAATAAAATACTGTACTGTGTATTTGGGTCAATTTTATTATTTACTAAAATATAGATTGAAAGTAGGGTAGCGCAAATAAATAAAATCTTTTTAACTCTTCGAATCATTTTTAATGAATTTATTTAATTTTTAATTTCGATAGATTTAAATTATTATAATTAATAATAGAATTATAAAAGTAATTTCTTTTTTCATTTACCTCTTCTCTTCCTATTATAATGTTTTGATTTGCTTGGACTGTATGATTTTTATTGAAAATGAATATAATTTCTTCATCATTTAACAACTTAAATCCATCTAAATTAAAATCAACATTAGATTCATTATGAATTGATATTTTATTCTGTGAAATAGTATATTTAATTAAGTTTGGAATTATAAATGATGAATTTTTATTTGGAATTACTTGTATTGAATCTAATTTATTCTTGTTTGATAATATCTTTTTATTGCTCTCAATTATTTTAGAAAACTCATCTTTATAGATACCATTTGAATTATCCTTTATTTGATCCAATTCAGAATATAATGTTCCTCCTAATTTATAATCCTCATGTTTTTTGTATAATTTAACCCCAGTTTTATTAAATGATATAATATTATTTTTTGAATTTACTATAGAGCTATCTTTTACGGCAATTCCTATATTGTTTCCTAGTATATAATTATTAGATACTTCAATATCTATTGATTTTCCATTAAATTGTGGGTTTTTTGAAATAAATTCATTTGCCCAATCTGTTCCAATAGAAATTCCTTTATCATAATTATTAATTAAAAAATTGCTTTTAATTTTAATATTTGAACAATCATTTAAATCAATTGCATCATCAGGTGAATTCATAACAATATTATTAATTATAAAGCCCTGATCTACGTTTATAAGCTCAATAGCATCAGGTGTGTTATAAAACTCACTATTTTCTATTCTTGCATTAGAATAACTTATATTGATTCCCTCACCTTTATTATTTCCTTTCAATAGTATATTGTTAATATTAATATTTCCGTGCCATCCCCATATAATTGATGGTCTTTTATCACCAATCTCCATAGGTCTATTATGAATTTCGATTTCAATATTGTTAATATTTAAATTTGAATATTTACTATTAATCAATCCATCCTGGATATTTATGTATTCTAATTGAGAATTACTGTTTAAAAAGTATAGAGAATTAAAATAACTATTTGGATTTAATGGTAATATATTAATTCTGTCATTTTCATTACCTAACGCAAATAAATTGCCATGACATATGATTTCTGTATTTTCACCCATTAAAATTGTTGTTCCAGGCTCAATAAATACAGTCACATTTTCTTTAATTTTTAAATTATTATTTATTATATATGGTGAATTTTCTTTTTTAAATCTAAAATCACTATTAATTGTATTATTTAATATAGTTCCCTTCTTGAGAAGAAATGAGTTTTTTGTGTTAAAACCTTCTGTTTCATCAAATTCATTTATTGCAGTTACTTTCCAATAATATTTTTCAAATGGAATTTTGTCTTCAATTACATAGTAAAGGTTATCGGTTATATACTTATATGTATTTTCGTCAGGAAATAAAAAATCATTAGAAATCAATAATTCATAATTTACTTTAGAATCAGATTTAGATTTATCCCAAGATATTTTAAATGGAATAGAAATCTCTTCAGATGTTTTATGAACCTTGAAAGGATATGGTGATCTAGATATATATTTAATTAATTTTTCACTTCTATTTTTTAAAAATTTTTTTTCTTTTTCAATAGTATTTATCCATTCTTTTTCTGATGATATTTGATTTGTCGAATCATTAAGAATTTCATTTTTTAAATATTTTATTGCACTATTAAAAATAGGGTTGTAGAAACTTTCATCGATAATATTACCAATAAATGAAATTCTTTTTTTAACATCAATCATTATTTGTTCATTAAGAAAACATTTTTCAATTAAGACATTATCACTTTCCCAATCACTAGAAGTTTGACTATAAATATATGGTTTCCAGTTATAGTAAGAAATAGTTTTATCTAAATCCCAAGGGAATAATATCCATTTTCCATTATTGTCAAAATCTCTATATAAATAGTAATTATGATAGTATGTACTACCATTTGCTATAAATGCATTAATTGCTAAAAAATCAATTAACTTCGGATAATTAAAATTATCTTTTATATAATTAAAAAAATCTTCATCATTTATATTTGATAAATCATAAATTAAATTTTCTAAACTAATCCAGCTAGTTTTTTTATTTGTTTTTTTTTCCCATTTTGATGGAACTTCATTTAAAGTATAAAGGCATGCACCATCCTTTGTAGCTTTATATAAATCACCATTTGGATTAAATCCATTTTTTTTTAAAAAATCTTTATCCATATTTTCAACTTCCAAAAATAATCCATGAAAATCTTCATTGATATATACCTTAGAAAATGAAGTTGTGAAACATGGATAGTTCATTTTTTTAAATATATTACTAGAGAGATGACTTCTTAAAAATGATAAATCTGAATATTCAGCATTTAGGTTAATTACCTTTTTAGTGTTTATAGAAATAGAATCTAATATTTTTATTTTTAATGATTTTTTATCTAGATCTCTTGATGAGTCGCCTCTAATTCTCATCCCTGCTTTTCCTATTTTATTTTTATTTTTAAAATTTATAGAAATGTAATTGTTATCTCTATAGTCTATAAACATTTTATTTAAATCCTGTTGGTTACAATAAATGTGATATTCTTCAGTTTGAATTTTAGGAATTAATTTATTTTTTTTCTCAGTAGAACAGCTAAAAAATAAAATAAACATTAAAAATATTTTAATCTCTTTTAAAGACATTTACTTAATATTATATATAATTATTAATTTTGAAACTACAAACTGATATTATTGTGCAATATATAAGTTTTTTAAACAAAATATTTTTCAATTGAAATTATTATGAAAAAAAGCATTTTATCCTTTCCTGACCATATAATAGATGCATTGCAAATAAAAAATAATATTTCTTCTCCTCAAGAAAATTACTCATCTGTTATAATTTCTGGACAAGGAGGCTCTGCAATAGGTGGTTTTTTAATATTGGACTTATTAGACTCTAAGAAGAGTGAAATTCCATTGATTGTTAATCAAGGTTATGATTTACCTTACTGGGCAAATAATAAAACACTATTAATTATTTCATCATATTCAGGAAATACTGAAGAAACTATTAATGTTTATAAACAAGGAATTAAAAATAATTGTTATATAATATGTTTGACCTCAGGTGGAAAATTATTAGAAATGGCGATAAAAAATAATATTGAATATTGTCTTTTACCAAGTGGATTTCAGCCAAGAGCAGCAATAGGTTATTCAATTGTACAATTATTTAATATTTTAAATGATAAGAAAATTTGTATTTCACATAATAGTCAAAATTTAGATAGTTTTAAAAATGTCGCTTTTTTTTTAAAAGATAATCAGTCAAATATTAAAAAAGAGGCAAAAAAAATTTCTGACTTAATTGATAACAATATTTCAATTATGTACTGTTCTTCACTTTTTTCTTCATCTGCATTAAGATTTAAGCAGCAAATTAATGAAAACTCAAAATCTCATTGTTGGTTTAATATTATACCAGAAATGAATCATAACGAAATTGTAGGATGGTCTAAGGAATATAATAGTATTTTAACTTTTTTTATTAATAGTTCATTTGACACTAAAAAAAATATAAACAGAATATCTTTGACTCAAAAGCATATCAAACATTACTCTAAAACTCATTTTATTTCTCCTAAAGGTGAAGATGTTTTTTCACAAATATTTTATTTAATTCATTTATTTGATTTTGTTTCTTTATTCCTGGCAAATAAAAAAAATGTAGACCCATCAAAAATTTTGCCAATAGATAAATTAAAGTTAGGTTTAAAAAATAATAATGATTAAAGCATTAATTTTTGATTTTGATGGAGTAATTATGAATTCTGACCCCTTTCATTATAGCTCATGGAAATATATTTTAAAAAAATATTTTAATAAAAAATTTAATATTTCTGATTATAATTTAATTAAAGGAATAGGAAGAGAAATGGCTTTAAGTAAATTAATAAAATTGTATAATATTAAATCTTTAAATAATAAACTTAAAGATGAAATTTTAATTCAAAAAAATATTATTTTTTTAAAATTAATTGAAAATATAAACAAGGATAATTTAATTCCTGGTGTTGAAGAATTTATTCTAAGAAATAAATCAAATTACATGATTGCTTTAGCTTCTGCTAGTAAAAATGCAGCTTTAATTTCCAAAAAAATTGGAATAAACCCTTTATTTGATATAATTATTGATGCTAATGATACAATAAATAAAAAACCAAATCCTGAAGTTTTTTTAAAATGTTGTTCTGAATTAAAAGTTGAAACAAAAAATTGTATTGTTTTTGAGGATTCAATAAATGGAGTAAAAGCATCAAAAAACGGAGGGTTTTTAACTTGTGGAGTAGGTAATATTGAAATAATTGATTATGTTGATTATTATATAAGTAATTTTTTAGATTTTAATTTAAATGATATTAATAGCTGATAGTGGTTCAACAAAATGTCATTGGGCTTATCTTGCTCAAAATAAAAAAACCGTTTTTTACAATACTATTGGTTTAAATCCACATTTTTTATCAAATTCAGAAATTTTAAATGAACTTAATCAAAGTGATTTATTTTCTATAAGAAAATCGGTTAATAAAGTTTTTTTTTATGGAGCTGGTTGTTCTTTAGAAAATTTTAAAAGAGTTATTTATAATTCTTTTAAAGATTTTTTTATTAATGCTAAAATTCATGTGGAACATGATTTAATGGGTGCTTGTAGATCAACTTTAAAAATTAACAATATAAACTGTATAATTGGAACAGGTTCAATAGCATGCCTTTATGATGGATTAATTGCTAGTCCCTCAATTCCATCTTTAGGTTTTATTATTGGCGATGAAGGTAGTGGTAATTATTTTGGTAAAAAATTAATTAATTTATATTTTACAAATAGACTTCCTCTTAAAATTAAAGATGATTTTGAGAAAAAATATCAACTTTCTCACGAAATTTTATTGAAAAATATATATCAAAATAATAGAGCAAATTCCTATTTATCTAGTTTTTTCCCCTTTCTACTTAAGTATGAATACTTTGATCAAATATTAGATGAAGGTGTTGAGTTGTTTTTAAAAACACATGTTTTTTGTATTGATAAATATCAAGATTATGATATAAATTTTATAGGTTCTGTTGCTTATTTTTTAAAAGATATAATAATTAAAAAATCTTTTGAATATAATTTCTCAGCAGTTTCATTTATTAAAAATCCAATAAATGAACTTGTTAAATATCATTCTTAATTATTCTAAATCTTTTTCATTCATACTATTGACAAATAACATATTTCCCATTTTTTCAAAACCACCGAAAATATTTGATTTATTTTTCTTTGTTAGTTTATTCATTCCTATAATTGTTAAGTCAGCTTTTTGAGATTTTTCATTAATTATTTCCTTTACTTTATTTTTTCGTCCCTTGCTAATGAATTGAATATTTCTTTCTGAAATTGGCAATCTACCTTCTGTAATTAATTTTAAAAATTTTGATTTTTCTATTTTAAGTTCTCCCTCAGTATATAAATTAAATATTTTAATTAACCCATCATTCCAATCTGGATGCCCTAACATTATATAACTAATTAAAATCATTAAATTAGAATTTTTATAATCTTGTGCAGAAATCCAAATATGAATTTCTTTCTTCTTTCCGAAACCTCTTTCACAAGTACTTAATGTAAGTATATCAACTTCTATTTCCTTTAGTAAATCATAATTATTAATTATTTTTTGAAGCTCAAGTAAATTTTCCCTTTTATATTCAAATAAAATTAAATTGTGTCCTTTTCCTGATGTTGATGGCAACTGTATAGTTTGTGCAAGGGCTGATGTATATGATGGGCTTACTATGGTGTCTATATATAAATTTTTACTACTACCTTTTCCTAACTTAATTAGTTTTTTTACATCTTTCTTTGACTGTTTATATGTTTGTTTAGTTAATTTACCTTTAATGAAGTGTATATATGTACCAAAACCATATTTCAAAGATATCCAGCTCATAAAATCAAAAGCATCACTTTTTGAAAAAGAGTTATCTGAAATACATATTGTAAAGGGTCTCCATTGTTTTTCTTTTATATCATCATCTTGACGTTGTAAAAAAAGCTGAATTTTTTGATTAATTTGGAATATTACTCCTTTAAATAATCTTTCAATTCCAGAATTTTTTTGTTGATTTTTACTTATTATTAAGTAAAATATACCCATTGTTAAAATAGCTATTATAGAAAAAATGAAATTTATCTTAAACATTAACCAGAAGGATAGAAACGCACCTATTAAAGAAATATACCAACGTGATTTAAATGTTGGTCTGTAATATGGATCTGCACTAAAATGTTCTAATAAGGAAATTAAACAAATTGTTCCATATGTTATCATGAAAAACATTGTAATAATTGTTGCAACCTGATTAATATCACCAATTGATACAAATGTCATTCCTATAATACACGTAATTATCGAAGCATTAAATGGTTCATTTGTTTTTACATTACCTTTTGATAACCATCTATTAATTTTTTCTGATGGAAATATATTATCATTTCCTATAGCTTGTAAAACTCTTGGTGCAACCATTATAGCACCTAAAGCAGATGATATTGTAGCGCAAGCAAGACCAATTGGTACAATTGGTAATAAATCCCCAAATAAAGAAATATCATTCATTATCATTGGATTCGTTGTTGCTTGATTTTTTAATTCTGAAAGTGGGGCAGAGTGTACTAATTTAAGAGATACTAAAATATATATTATTATTCCTGTTAGTGATGCCAATATTGTCCCCCTTGGAATAGATTTTCTTGGATTTTTTAGATCACCTGATAATCCCAAGCCTGCAGTTATTCCAGTAAATGCAGGAAATATAATTGCAAAAACAGCAAAAAATTCTAATGAATTTATATTTTGAAAACTATAGTCAATATCCCAATTTCCCTTTTCTTTAATTGGTTCACCAAGAAAAAATAAAATTAGTGTAAAAACTAGAATAACTACAACATAATTAATAGTTTTTACACCGACTTTTGCTCCTTTTGTAAGCATTAAAAAAGAAAACATTAACATAGAAAAAATTCCAAAATAGTATTTTAAATCTTCAGATGAAATATTATTAATAATCTCATTTTGAACAAGATAGTCACAAAGAGGTCTACTTGCTTCTGATAAGGCAATTACATAAAATGCTACACTTATCGAGTGTGATAAGTATAATGCTAGTCCAATTGTTCCCCCAATATTTAAGCCAAATGATCTTGAAATTATGTAATATGACCCTCCACCCTCAACTTTTTTATTTGTTGCAATTTCAGCAATCGCTAAAGCAGTTGGAATAGTTATTAAGTGTCCTAATATTATAATTGCAAGTGATCCAATAAATCCAGTTTCACCAACAGCAAATCCAAATCTCAGGAATAAAATTGCTCCTAGTATTGTCGAAGCTGCAGTCATATAGACAGGCAGAGTTCCAAATTTTCTGATTATTTTTGACAAAAATTAGATAAATTTTAACCAAATTTATGTAAATAAAATTAAAAAGCTTGAACAAAATTATTCCATTTCAATATCTAGTTGCTCATTTATTTTTTGTTGTTGGGTGGTTTAGTTTATATTCTCCTGGAATATTTTCTTATTCTTTAATGATTTTTGGTTTCGTAATTCTGCCTATTCTCGAAATATTTTTACCTAAAGTTTCATTTAACAGCTTTTTTGATATTGATAAAACAAAGAATAGTTTTTTATATGATTTAATTTTATACTTAACAATTCCCTTTCAATTTTTTTCTATAATCCTATTTTTATATGTAATAAATCATTTTAATTTATCTATATATGAAATAATAGGAAAAACGTTATGCATGGGAATATTATGTGGACATTCTATAAATGTTGCTCATGAACTAGGACACAGAAAAAATAATTTTGAGCAATTTTTATCAAAAATCTTATTATTATCTAGTTTATATATGCATTTTTTTATAGAGCATAATAGAGGTCATCATTTGAAAGTTGCAACTAAAATAGATCCTGCATCAGCGAAAAAAAGTGAGTGGCTATATATCTTTTTTATAAGATCAATAGTTTACCAATATATTTCTTCATGGAAAATTGAATTTAAACGTCTTAAAATAAAAAGATTATCTTTTTTTTCGTTAAGTAACCAAATGATTCGATTTACTTTAATCCAATTATTATTACTATTTACCATATATATATTGTTAAATATATATTCAGTATCATTATTTATTATTGCTGCGTTCTTTGGAATTATCCTTCTTGAGACTATTAATTACGTTGAGCACTATGGTTTAATTAGAAACTTGAAAGATAATGGACGTTATGAATCAATATCAGAATTTCATTCATGGAATTCAAATTATCCTTTAGGAAGACTTTTTTTCTTTCAATTAACACTTCACTCTGATCATCATATGAAATCAACTAAGAAGTATCAAAAATTAACTAGTTGGGAAAGTGCTCCACATCATCCAACGGGTTATCCTGGAATGATGCTTCTCGCATTTATTCCCCCATTATTTTTTTATTGCATGAATGATTTAGTTGACTATTATAATTCAATTAAAATTGAATCAAAAAAACATTTTTAACAACTGATAATTTTTTTACCTATTTTTTAAATTATATTTGCTCCTATAAAGCATGTTAAATGAAAAATATATTCACATTTTTTTTAATTCCATTTTTAATTTTCTCTCAAGATTATAGTCAGTATTTTCAAATGAACTCAAGTAAAAATGGAAAAGTATATGGTAAAATAAAAGATTCTGAATCTTCAAATTTTTTAGAATTCGCTACAATTACTGTAGTTAACCCTGAGCTTTCCCAACCTATTGATGGTACTATTACTGATTCAAAAGGGTCATTTCTAATTGACTCTTTATCAATTGGGAATTATCAGCTATCTGTATCCTTTGTTGGTTATGAATCTCAGTTTATAGATTTTGATCTTAATGATGAAAATCCTATTAAAAATTTTAAAATTATTAAACTTAATCCTTCAAAAGAACTTTTAGATGAAGCTGAACTAATTGATGAAAAACCAATTTATGAAAGTAGTTTTGAAAAAATTATTTATAATCCTGAAAATGATTTAAGTCAATCTTCTAGTGATGCCTTAGATGTCCTTAGACAAACACCACTTCTTTCAGTTGATATTGATGGAAATGTTTCATTAAGAGGTACTCAAAACATTAAATTTTTAATTAATGGTAAAGAATCATCTTTTTTAAAGGGATCTAAAGTATCTGATGTTTTACAAATGATTCCCTCAGAGCAAATAAAAAAAGTTGAAGTAATTACAAGTCCAACTGCAAAATATGACGGTGAAGGTGATTCTGGAATTGTAAATATTGTTACTAAGCAAGATAAACTAAAAGGTTTCACTGGAAATGTAAGAACTTATAATGGAACTAGAGTTAATAGATCTGGTTTAAGTATGAGTTATGGAAATGATAAGTTTGGAATTTCTGGTGGTTTTGGAGCTAGATATGGATGGCCAAGAGAAGGAAAATCTTCCTATTATAGAGAGGTTTTTGATTCACTTGGCATTATAACTAATACTTTATCATCTACTGGTATATCAATGGGTAATTGGGTTAGTTATAATACATATCTTGATGCTTACTATGAAATAAATCCACAACTTAATTTATTATCTTCATTTTGGTATAGTGG
>MDTB01064510.1_pt1 | contig 12726 bp, 18 predicted proteins | sample 811161 | NCBI WGS metagenome assembly MDTB01 (sample SAMN05326650, study PRJNA326480) | marine metagenome | isolation source: seawater | place: Mediterranean Sea | collected 2009 | reverse complement strand
TCAATGTTGAATTCATCTGCTTCTGGGAATGGTTGATACTCCGGTGCTTTGGCTATACTGTCTAAACGTGATATAAGTGTTTTAATGTCTTCGTAGGTGTTCATATGCAGTATTTATTAATACAGGTTCTCTAGCAACCACATGTAAAATGGTGATTCAAAAACCAATGTCCAGGTGCCATTATGCCCCATAGCAGTGACATTTTTAAAAGACTTATCTGGAGTTTCGCCTTTTTGCACCTGTTGTGAGTACCATGGTTCGGGATATTCTGGAGCATAAAGTCCTTCATAAACTAATGAACCTATATCAATTTCGTCAATTTCTATGCTTTTGATATGTAACAATTGATCTTTTATAATTTTTTTATCATTGTCTAGAATTGTTTGTGTGGTGTCTTTTCCTGTACGTTTGATAGTTAAATTGTATTTTTGTCCTTCTTCTAGTTGTTCTTCAAATTCAATTAAGGTAGGATTTTTTTCTGTGCCTGTAATTGTATCTTTGTAAAATGATTTATTGTTTACGAATATCTCAGCACCTGGCGCCTTGTCCCAATATGTGCTATATAATTTTATTTTAAATTTTAGTTTTTCAGACGCCATACGTAAATTCTAAACCTGCTTTAGTACCGATATACGGTTTATTTACGTCCGATCTTGACAGTTCTATTGTCATCGTGGTTCCCTCCACAACTACCTTTAGATACTTGTCCGATTTGGATAAAACATCAGCAGTTTTAGTTTTTCCGTTGTCTGTGCAAGTTATTGTTATCTGTTCCATGCTTAGTATAATTGTATACTATAATGGCAGATTGTCAATTGATTAATTGTTATATAGGATTTTACTTACTGCGCCGGCAGTATTTGATGTGCATTTTGCCCTTACCCAAACAAAGTTTCCTGTAAAATTTACAGAACTTATTGTGGTACTTTGATCCGTGGTGAATGTTGTGCCATCAATATCAAAGTAATCATCTTCTGTGGGAGTAGTTGACAATGATCCTTGCATTTTGATTGATCCTGTGCAAGTAGTTGTTACATGATAAGAAACTGTGTGATTTCCATCCGTTTGTGAATAATAGCCATCGCCCTTGAATTTGTCAGTGACAAATCCAACATATGTCAAAACTGTGTCGGTAGATCCATCGCTGGTCTCTGCTGTTACTGTTTCTTCCACAGTAATAAAAGTTCCTGCTGTGTCAACACTTTTGACTGTAAAAGTGCTGTTATTGTTAGAGGTACCTGTAATAGTGACTAGATCACGTACTGATAAATTTGATAGGTCAGTAGACGCCGCTGATATTTTATTTGTACCGCCAGACGCCGTAAAAGTGCAACCTTCTGAAACAGTTATCGCTGATTTAAAAGATTTTTGTCCAGATATTGTTAGACTTGTTTGTGCCATATACTACTATTTATTGTTCTTTGCGGGTCTTGAATCTTTCGGTTTTTGGGGCAAGGCCATACACAGCCGCCAACTCTACGGGTAACATACCATCAATTAATTTTATTTTTTCATACTTGATTTTTCTCATGGGCACTTTGTAGTCTAAAGACTTTTCCTCGTCCGCCAAGCAATAGTTGTCAAATAAATGTTTTACCCTTAGCGTAATTTTTTTATTAACCGGTGATCCCATAAAGGACTTTGTTACTTCTGCTTCTATTAGACTGTCCACTTTAAAAATTTTTTTATCTTTTAATTTAGTTATTACGTCTATCATTTATACCTTCACAAATTTAATTACTCTATCGACAATATCTTTGGATATCATGTAGATTGGCGTAAGGGCCTTTTCATCTTTTACATAAAAATAAGAATTCACGTCAGCACTCCAAAAGCCATTAAGACTAAGATATGCCTTCAAATTTTTATTTGTTACAGTGGCGTTGTCATCATTTTGCGTCAGATATGACCTTAGCAGTCTCCTTTGTGCGTCACTCAACCTTGTATACATTTTTCTTTTTGTATGGACTTGATAATTGTATTTGCCTAACGGCAATCTCTTACAGACCACCACATCATTTGTAGAGATTGAAAGTTTTGGATCAGTTGATGTTATGTCCACCCAAAAGTCCCAAAATTTGCTAATGGATTCTAAAATTATTTTTTTACTGCTATAAAAGATACAACTTCTGTTTTGTATTCTAAATTTCATCTGTGATCTGTGTTCCATTAAATATTTCGCAAATCTTACAATATCTGAACTTTGATCCTTATATCTTATTGCTCTGGAAATATAATAGTCGCTTGTTGGGTACAAAATGTTTAGTCCTGGTAATCTAAAAGTTGCTTTGTGTGAATACCTGCCAAAATACAATCTATTATGATGTTTTCGCATTGGCCTTTACTGTCTTAGGTTTGTCTTTTGACACAGGTTTTTTGTAATCAATTTTTATTTTATCATCTTTTATTGCAACTTCTACTCTGCCACCTTCTTGTAGTTCACCAAACAGTATCATTTTTGATAACGGATTCTTAATTTCGTCATCGATAATTCTGCTTAATGGCCTTGCTCCTAGTTTTGCATCAAACCCTTTGTCAATCAAATAGTCCACTGCATCATCTGAGGCATTTACTTCTACACCTTTTTCAATAGTCATTGTGTTAAGTTCTTGTAAAAACTTACCAACAATCTTCTTCATTGTATCCTTTCCTAATTTACTGAACTTGATTACAGCATCCAACCTATTTCTAAATTCTGGAGGGAAGAATCTTTTCATTGCATCATCATCTTCGGTTCTCTGTGTATCACCAAATCCTAATGTTGCTTTTTCCATTTCCTCGGCACCCAAGTTTGAGGTTAGGATCAAGGTTATATTTCTGCAGTCTGCCTTTTTACCATTAGAGCCAGTAACTGTTCCGTAGTCCATTACTTGTAAAAGCATGTTCGAAACATCTCTGTGTGCTTTTTCAACTTCGTCAAACAGCACAACTGCGTGTGGATTTTTTTCTACTTCATTAATAAACATACCACCACCCATGTTACTATCTTCGTAACCAACATATCCTGGTGGTGATCCAATCAATTTTGCAATTGAATGCTTTTCTTGGTACTCAGACATGTCAAACCTTAGTAATTCAACTCCTAATGTTTTAGCAAGTTGCCTTGCAGTCTCAGTTTTTCCGCAACCCGTAGGACCTAAAAACAGAAAACTACCAACAGGTTTGTTTAAACTTTTAAGGCCTGCCCTAGCAACTAAAATTTTATCAGTGATAGTGTTTATTGCCTCGTCCTGTCCAAACACCTGCAGTTTCATTTTTTCTTCTAATGTTTTTAAATTAGTTGCTTGTTTTTGTGATAGTTGTTCAATTGAAATGCCTGTGACTTTGCTCACCTCATGTATGATTTCGTCATGATCAATTTTTCCATTTTTGATGCCTTTTAATCTTAGTCTGGCACAGGCAGAGTCCATTAGATCTATTGCCTTGTCTGGTAATTTTTTATCAGCGATAAATTTACTAGAATATTCTACAGCGTCTTCACATGCTTCGTCCGTGATAGTGCAACCATGGAACTTTTCATAATATTGTTTTACGCCTTTGATAATCTTGTTACAAGTTTCGTTTGTTGGCTCTCCAATTTGCACTCTTTGAAATCTTCTCATCAGAGCACGATCTTTATCAAAAAATTTCCTAAATTCTTCCCATGTTGTTGAAGCGATTACTTTTATTGACCCTTTGGTCAATACCGGCTTGATCATCTGTGCTAGATCTACTCCTCCTTGTCCTGTTGAACCTGCACCAACCATCATATGGGCCTCGTCAACGAAAAGTATAGTTTTGCCTTTCTTCTCAAGTGCATTCAAAATTAGTTTTAACCTTTCTTCAAAATCTCCTCTAAACTTTGATCCAGCAATCATACCAGACACATCAAGACTGTAAACTATATGATTTTTCAAATATTCCGGCACATCATCTTTGTTTTTGGCTATGCGTCTTGCCAATCCTTCGACCACAGCAGTCTTACCCACTCCTGGGTCACCAACTAATAAAACATTATTTTTATTTCTTCTTGCAAGAGTTTGTTTAATAGTAAGAAGTTCTTCTTCTCTGCCGATAACAGGATCAATTTTTTTATCAAAATACTTTTGATTCAAATTCTCTGTATAATTTCTTAATATCTTATCGGCTTGGTCTGGCCTTAATTTTTGTTCAGGACCAGAGCCACCAAAAGCAGATTCATCAATAATGTTTTCTGCTGAAACCATATCTGTAATATCATCTTTGTTGACATTAAACTTTTTCAATAAAAATGCACTGTAACTTCTTTTTTCTGCAAAAATACTTAAGAGTATATCAATTGGTTTAAGATCTTGCCTTCCTTGAAATAGTGCTTGAGTAAAGGCTCTATTCATTAGTCTTTCTAATGAAGCAGTTTTTCTTGGATTAACGGGTTTTAATTTGTCTTTTACAATAATGTCTTTTACTTCGTCATCAAGATAGTTTTCTAGGTCCTTTATTAATGCTCCAACATTTACTTTAAAGTCTACTAAAATTGTACCTATGTTTTTATCTTTTACTAAGGCAAGTAACAAGTGTTCTATTGTGACGTATTCGTGCCTTCTTGACTCGGCCTCTTTTACTGCTTGTTCGAATATGTGTTCTAGGTCGTCTGTTGATTCAATCATTTTTTTGCTTTCTTTTTAGCCATGTCCCATTTTAATTTTGAGACCCGTTTGTCAAATGTGATACCATCTATATGATCTAGTTCATGCTGAAAACATTTACTTTCTAAATTATCTAAATATTGCATACAAATTTCTCCTTTAACATTCTGCCATCTTACAGTGACTTTTTTTGGTCGTCTAACTTTTAACCATACACCTGGAAAACTTAAACAACCTTCAACATCCTCAACAGTTTCTTCAGAACTTCTAACTATCAATGGATTCCATAGTATAACAGGTTTTTTAAAAACGTCAAATGATTCATAGCCAATACAGAAAAAACGCTTGGTAATGCCTAGTTGGTTTGCGGCCAATCCAATGCCTTTGGATGCAACCATAAGATTGATAATATCCTTTTCAAATCTTTCAATGTCGCTATAACCTTGGATACCTTGTTCAAGATCCACAGCAGTGCTGACAGTGTTAAGAGTGTGATAAGGATTTATAAAAATTTGCATCATAATCTATTTAAACATTAGTGTATAAGTCCATGCCTATTCCTTCTTATTTGATCCGCCATGTCGTGATTTACATCTCTGTGCCCTTCTTCATCCTTTCGTACTGCTATGACAACATCACGTAATGTTGCATCTTGACTTAGGTTGTAATAATCAATAGCAATTTTAGGTGCCTTTATATTTTCTGACCTACCTTCATCTATTTCTTTAAGATATTCCGTGTAACTTATACAGGCTTGTTCTTCAAAATAACCTACCATCCTATGGGCACACTGCGGAAAAAATATGTATAAGAACATATAGAAGTGCCAGAAAATGAATTGCGCTGTGATAATCATCCAACGTTCAAACCAATTGGGTTTTGCAATTCTAATAAAAATCATTAGATGCATACGTTCATTTTCTGCTTCTGCTAATAAAGTTTTGATCCACCCTCGGTCATCTGGCTTCATTTTACGTAAACTTCTTAAATGATTCCACATACCTGCGACCATACCAGGGACACCAGCAATGGTCTCTAATACAACTGCTCTGTGTCCATACCTTTTCTTAAAGAAGGTATCTGCTGTCCACCTTAAGAACATTGTGATTCTATATGCCACTTTATCTGAAAAGTTTACTGGTGTTTTCATAAGTCTTTTATTTTATTTAATTCCGATTCATTAAGTTTGGGTATTGTTACATGTATTTTGATATACATGTTACCACGTATCGACAAAGTCTCATGGACCGGCATTCCTTTGCTTTTTAATTGTAAAACACTTCCTGGTTGAGTACCAGCAGGCACATGCACCTTGACGACATTGTCCTGTAAATCACGTATAGTAAATTCACAACCTCTCATGGCCTGAAAAGCATCTATCTTTTTGTCCGTCCATAGATCATTTCCTTTTCGTGTAAAGCCATCAGAATCTAAGACTGTAACTCGGATCAATAAATTTCCTCTTGGCAAATTTTTATCAGTGTCATCACCCAGTCCAGCATATTTGAACACAACTCCACTTTGCACTCCTGCTCCTATCTTCACATCTACTATCTCATCTCGACCACTAGGGAGTTTTACACTTATTGTTCTTTTAACACTTTGCATCACTTCTTTAATACTAAGATTAATCCTTATTGACACATCTTTATTGTTTCTTGGCCTTGCCCTGTAATTAGGTCTACGTCTCATTCCACCCATGCCACTCATAAATTCTTCAAAGAAATCACCTCCAAAAAATTCATCAAAGTTTCCTGATGTAAATCGGAAACCAGAACCTTGGCCGCCAAAGTTACTACCATACTTTCTCAGTGTGTCGTATTCTTGCCTTTTATTTTTGTTTTTTAGGGTATCGTATGCTTCGTTGGCCTCTTTAAATTTTAATTCATTTCCACCTCGGTCAGGGTGATGCTTTACGGCCAGTTTTCTAAATGCCTTTTTTATCTCATCCGCAGATGCATTCTCGGATACCCCAAGAATTTTATAATAATCTTTCATTAATTAATTTTACTACAGATTGGAAATCTGTCAATATTATTTGATTTTTTTGCTAGATCCAGTGTACAATCCGAACCATGCCGCCCCGGCACCTACCACAATACTAATCAATCCTGACTGTTCCATTGTTGGACTTGGTAAGTTCATGTACCAAATGACACACTTGTATAGTAGGACAATATAAACTGTTAAGAATATTCTTGGAAATATTCTCCAGGCATCAACGGCTCTGGCCAAATGAATTAATTTAGCAAAAGGATTTGGACCAAGGTCTTTCACACTTGAGTCTACTTCAAGTTCAAGTTTTACTTTTTTACTTGCTTGGTTTTTATCGGCTGGAACTACTAATTTGTCTTCTTTCAATTCGGCCATTATTCTATACCTTCAATCTTGCTATTTCTTTTTCTATGACCATTCCATGCCACAAAGCCACCTATTCTTAGAGAATAGTATGATAGATAATTCATAACATAAAATCCATTTACATTAATGTTAATGTCTCTGAATATTTGATCTGCTCTTGCTTGGCTTATAATACCCATTGTAGATTTTTTGTTTTTACATAAAAGTGTTTGATACTTGTATGCATAGTCATGTACAAGTCCGCCCACTAGTAAAACTCCAACTGGAGAAAAGAATGTTCTTAAAAATTTAGGAATACTTGCACCGTCAAAACTAAATCCTGCCGGAATAACATAATCTATCCCGTCTATTGTGTAGTGCCAGTCTTTTGTAATTTGCCAATTACGTGTTGAAAGCAACCACATCACAATACCTTTCCAAAAACCTTTGCCCTTGGTAGCAATTTTTATTGGTTGTAGGTGTGGTAGTTCTGTGTAAGAAAATTTTAGTTTTGTTTTCTTTCTTGAGTCTGTGAAGTTGATGATTGCGCCAATTATTACAACTGCTATCAGTACAGTCCATTGCCAAAATTTTGTTGCTAGTGCTACTATTAATTCCATAAGTTCCTTATTTTATAGGAGTATTTAGCAAATATACTATGCTAAAAAAGTAAACACGGTACAAAACACCTTTTCATTATGGGTGTTAGTGCCGCAGTGTAATTGTGTTCGGTCAAAAGTAAAGGCAGAACCTTCCTGCCAATCCACTATTTTTTCAACAGTGAGACCGTGAAGGTTTTCATAAGGAATGTGATCCATGTATTTTTTGTGTATGTTTTTATCGAATGGCTGATCATTAAGGTTTTTTATCTTGCTGTAATCGTAGTGCCTTCCGTCTACCTTTTTTCTTTTTTCTATAAGTTCGTCCAGCAATGCCCTAATTTTTGAATCATTGGTTTTGTATTCTCTCATATCGGGTATATATATTTTTTCTGTCCCCAATTCCAACGTATATTCATATTGTGGAATTTCTTCCTTGCTAAACTTACCGCTGGGACCATACCAGTGGTTGTCAAAAATAACAGTGGACGATGGTCCTGAAATTTTTATGGGAAATATTATAACCTTGTAAAGGTTGTCTTCACCGTTAGCACTGTCCACGTGTAATCTAAACGCACCCTTGGCCTTGAAAAATATTACCTCTTCAACTTTATAGGCTTTGTCTAGTACATGGTCCAATGCACTTTTAATAGTGGCCCTAGGCCAGTCTTTGTCCTCAAACTTTGGAGTCTTTGAAGTGACATCTGGTCTAACGTCAAGATATTGATCTTTTTGGTCTAGCCAGTTGCAAATTTGTTGTCTTTGGCTTGAAGAAATGACATCATCAATTACTCTTGTTGCCATTTTCTCCTTCATAGTATTTTTTATATTCCTGCAATAGATTATTCGTCTCTTGTAATTTTTGTCTAATCTGAGCAAAATTTCTTGCTAACACTTGGAAGTCTTTGTCAGTGATGCCAAACAGCACAGGATCTATTCCGGCCTCTTCAAGTTTCTTGAATACTTCTTCGGCATTTTCACTTGTTATTATGATCCATTTTATCTGTTCCATCTGCAAAGGCGTAGGCATAGGGTAGTCTAATTTTTCTCTCGGCTTTTCAACTGAGAATATCTTAATCTTTTTCTCCCCACCAATGCTACAACCGGTCAGTAAAAGTATAGATAATATTGCCAAAATTTTATTCATAGTGTACAAAGTTTGGATTTGCAAGTGCAGGGCACTCAGGATTAATTTGTGACTTCAGGGTGGCCTTCAATTCTTCTTCGGTGTGTTCTGCACCTGAGGACAACTCAATACATCGGGCCGCGTTCTTGCCACCTTTGTTAATGATTCTTTCCATTGACTCTGTCCTTTTGATTGAAAGTTTTCCTATGTCTCTATTCTTCTTTGTGAATCTTTTATCAAGATCATCTAGGTCTTTTTTGAATGTGCCTACCAGCAAATTAAGTTTTTTATTGCTCTCCATTATTGCTTGAAAATCTTTTTTCTGTTGTTCAAGGACTTTTGTTTGTTCTGAGATTGCAGTTTCTAGTTTTACTTGATTTGCTTTCAACACAGCATTGTCGGACCTTAGTTTCATCACATACATGCCTGCTCCTGCCAGTCCAGTAATCATAAGGACTGTTATTAGCATCTTAATTTTTCCAAATATCATGATAATATTTATCGGCGCATATTATGAATTAAATATTGTGCATGAAACAACAAAAAGTTTTATCCCCATTACGTGATAAAGAGTACGGCGGAGCATGGAGTATTCATGACATTGAATCTGTAAATTTTATAAAGAATATACACATAAAGCAAGGAAATCGTAAAAAGTTTTTAACAGAGTATAAGGACTGGATCCAAGAAGGAAAAAAATTTTCGGGCCTCGAAAATTACAAGCATGTTGATTTCAGTGCTGGTACCACAGAAACTTTCATGAATTTTTATATAGGCCACCTAGACAAAAGACTAAGATTATATAAAGGTGAATATTTTTTCCATTGGCTTGTGGCCCGCAATTATTTTAACAATGTTTTAGTGCTTGATCATAACGACATAGCCAAGGGAGATGTTGTTGTAATGAGTTGTCCATTCTCAAACACAGGCAACATACCGGAAAATTTTTATTCAATACTCGACAGATGCGAGGCGTTGCAGGTTCCGGTCATGCTAGATATGGCTTATATAAACATATCAAATATACAAGAACTTAATTTAGAATATAAGTGTATTGAGGTAATATGCACATCGTTAAGCAAGGTGTTTCCTGTAGAACATAACAGAATAGGCATACGTCTAAGACAAAATTTTTATGATGATACTTTGTTTGCATACAATGAAAACAATTACGTAAATTTGCAAAGTATTCACATTGGGCACGAACTAATTAAGAAATTCAAAAATAATTGGCTTTATGACAAATATAAAAACATGCAATCGGATGAGTGCAAAAAATTAGGCTTGGATACATCGTCTTGCGTAATATTTGGACTTGATAAGAATAACAAATATCCTGAATACGAAAGAGGCACAAAAGTTAATCGTTTATGTTTTAGTAGAAAATGGGATAGAAGAATTATTCTATAAGACCAGGCTTGTATACTGTCTTTCCGTTTTCTTTCATTGCTGTCAGTATAGATTTTCTATTTCCTTCTAACTTGTATGAAACGTGTACCCAACCAGAATCGGGTATGCCTGGGGTGTAAAATTCTAATATTAGTTGATCGAAATCTAAATTTTCTGCTATCCAACTTGCTACATCATAATTGCTGGTGCCTGGACATTCTATATCCACGGCTTCACCTTTGCAGTGTTGTGAATTACTTGAACCGCCTACTGCCTCATTCAAGGCAGGGCCTCTATAGCCTGAATTGATAACAGTGACTCCAAAATTATTTCTTACAGGTTGCACAACTTTCTCAAAGAGCACTTTTGCGTTGTTTAAATGTACATCACCTGGAGTATTATCTATGCCTTGCCTAATTGCTGTTTGGCTTTTTGTAAATTCTTGTAAAGTAAAGTTCTTTGATAATCTTACCATTTGTACTTACTTAATACCGCAGACTCCCCAGCGTTGCTGAAAATGAATTTGTTTTCATTAGTCTTGGTAATATCGTAAGGTCCAAAGTATTTGGTAAGATGCATGACTTCGGCTATTGAATTGGAATCGATCATGAATGACTTGGTTTCATTTATTATTGAATCTGTTGACCCAAAATTGTGTATTTCAAATTTCAAAGTTTCTTTTTGCCCATTTTTTTTGATGCTCATGATGTTTTCTTCCAGTTTCATTTCCATCATGTCAAATTTATCAAAAAATTTTCTTGTTTCGCCCATTCTTAAACCCTGTATTTTTTGTGTATAAGAATCAGCAGAATTAGGCAATGCCATTAAATTTTCTCCTATAGCATCAACTGGTACAGATCCTTTATGATAGGTATAGGTAAAATTTTCTATGTTTGTTAATTTTTTAAGATCATTCAAAAATTCTGTTATAGCAGGGGCCAATTTTTCATCTCTAGGAAATTCTATAAAAACTTTATATTTTCCGTCCTCCATTGTGCCTGGAGTAGCGTCAGCATCTAGTATTGTTTTGTATCCTTTTTCTGCAAACGTCTCTAAATCTTTTGCTCCATTTTGACTGTTGCAAGTAAAAGATAAAACACAAACATCTTTGTCTTCTCCCATTTTGCTCTTAAATTGATCTACTGTAAATTGTTTTTCAACTATTCCTTCTAGATCACCTGCTTTCAATCCTTCTTGTATATTCATCTAGATTTCTTCACTTTCTTCTTGAGTGGCTTCTTGGCCTTTTGTGCTGTACTTGAAATTGGCAATAAGTTCTTTTGGCATACGTATTTCTACTACCCATATGTCATGTCCGTCAATTTTACCTTTTACGGTTCCTGGTCTATAATCGTCAGGCTTCTTTATAGGTCTTGGTTTGAATAAGACATCTTTTTTAAAAGTTACTTTACATCCCCTATCAAGTAATCTTTTTCCACCGCTAGGGTCTGGCATTTGATCTTCGGGCCACATAAAACTACAGGTGACAAAATGCCTAGAATCTATAGGGCCTTCTAATAATTCTCCATTGTCCCAATTTTTAAAAACATACACGTCCAGTTCATCTATGACTCTTTCGAAATCTTTTAATATTCCTAGACTAGGCGATATTGCGTATAACGACTGTACATTACGGATTATGTCTAAAACATCATGCATGATTATATTTAGTTCAAAAATGCCTAGCGGCAATTATGCTATTATTACTCCGCATGTTGCCCTGTAAATACTTTTATCAAATGTCTCGAAATAAAGACAAAAATTATCACCAAAAAAATCAAAGGAAATCTTATGCTATTTTATAACAGCCTACAAATGCGGCCATTGTTTCAGAGGAAACTTTGGAGAATGATGAAGAAAAAAAGGGTCTACGATAAAAGGATCCGATTATACATGTTGAACGAAAATTGGTTAAAAATAAGAAAACAAAAAGATAGGCGTAGAAGGAGAATTTTGACAAAAATATGGAAGGCAAAAAGATTGGCAATGTTAAAACATAGATATAGTAATTATTTTTAGATCTAACTCTTCATGAATTCAGAAATAGCATCTCCATAATATTTTTGGAAATGCGCATAAACTTTTCCGTATTCTATATTTTCATCTACCCCAGGTAGGTTGCACTTTAACACTTTTTGATTTTTTAAATCTAAAACTATTGCGGCTTCAGCCATTTTTCCTGCGCCAATTTTTTTCTTAGACATCTCAACTAATTCGTCAAATTTTTTATCCGGTTTAGCCTTATATTTTACAACTAGATATCTTTTTTTATTGTGTTTAGTACCCATTGCCCAACCAATTCCAAATTGCCCGCACTGCCAATAACAGATACATTAGTTCCATCAACGCCCTCGGCGTGTCTTTATCTTTGATCCCCATGTATATCCAAATTGAACAACTGCACGTTGCTATGGCCCAACCCATCCATTGTGTATCAACGTTGGCGTTTGATAATATGAATGCACCGATCATGGCCAAAAGGAAACCCAGCCATCTCCATCCATCTATGTTTTTGTAGTATCGTATCTTCATAACACCATTGTCAAGATCACAAGTACAACGCCAACGACGGCCAAGAAGTATGCTGGTGCCTTTATCAATGGAAGGTTGTCAAGAAATAAAATAAGTTTTTTCATTACCACCAACCTAATATTCTTCCATTGCCAAT
>MDTB01052969.1_pt1 | contig 12726 bp, 10 predicted proteins | sample 811161 | NCBI WGS metagenome assembly MDTB01 (sample SAMN05326650, study PRJNA326480) | marine metagenome | isolation source: seawater | place: Mediterranean Sea | collected 2009 | reverse complement strand
CTTTCCGTTCTAATAATACCTGTCCAAGAAGTCTTAGGGCTCGAGAATAGCGTGCTAATTTAACGATTCGAAAAATACGGAGTAATCGTATAGTTCTAACCACCCGCATGTCCACGCCGATTAGACCTAAAAAAAATGGTATAATAGCTAAGGCATCGATTATTGCTAAAGGTGAAAGTGCAAAGCGAATGCGGCCACGAACAGGATTATCCGAGTAACGTGGATTGGTAGTGCACGACCATAATCTCAAAATATATTCTATGGTGAAAATTGTTAATGAAAAAAGCTCAAATGAATTAAAAAGTTCATAAAATTGTTCGTGAACTGAATCGATAGTCTCTAGTATCAGGGCTATTATGTTCAGAAATATGAGTAGAACAATAGCGGCGTCAATGACTCGTCCTTTATCGTCGCCAGGCTCGAGGAGATAGTAGATGTTTTCACGAACTTTCATGCTGTGCTCCTTATTCGATTTTCATCACGGATCGCTTACTTCGGTAGTTTCGAAGGCATAGGCAGTAACTTTGTATCTCTCCGTTAATTATTGCAACTTCATAGTCCTTCATTCAATTATTGTTACGGCTTTACAGCAACTCTAAAGAATTCTTTAGATTCGGCAATCTTGATAGCTTTCGGTAGCTCGGATAGAGGGAGTGGCGATCGAACAAGATCTTTATAAGGGTAACAATGTTGCGTTTGCTGTAAGAACTTAATTGCTTTCTCTAAATGCTTAGGACTGTAATTATGGACTCCGCGTATACGCAGGCATTTGCGGATGATTTGTTCGCCAGTGATAGATAAAATACTATCCGGAGTTACCATGCCTACAAATATGTAATAGCCACCTGTTCGTAGCGCAGAAACACCCGCCCTTATCACTTTAGAGGAACCCGTTACTTCGATAGCTAAATCTACTCCGTTGGAGTCATGAGAATATATTTCGTCAACGTTTTCGATAGGTATGCCACCAAATTGCTTACTAAATTCGCGTCGTGAGGTCATCTCATCCATACAGTAAATACGAGAGATCCCTTGTTGGTGGAGTAGAGCGCAAGCATAAATGCCCAGTAAACCGGCACCTTGTATTAGCACAGAATTACACGGATTCGGTAGACTTGTAATTGCGTTTACCATAGTTGCGAGAGCGCAGTTTGCAGGAGCTACTATGGCGTCACATAAATCTTCAGGTACTTCGACGACGCGAGTTCCGTTTCGAATGACGATGTGACTGGCATAACATCCGTTTAAACCTGTACCATCGTCCAGTGTAGCATGACCATACTTGAAAAGGTGATGACATTTTTCAGGTAGGGCATAATCCGAACAGGCAATGCAATTGTCGCAGCTGTCTGCAATAGACCAGGTAATACGTTGTCCTTTTTTCCAATTAGAGCGTTGTTTTCCTGTTTCCACAACACGTCCGACGGCCTCATGACCCAATATACACGGAGTTGCTTCTTCACGATGACCTGATAGAGTATGCAAATCTGATCCGCAAATAGTTGCTAAGGAAATGCTAACTAATATTTCCCCATAGCCAAGTATATCGGGGAGAGCTGTTTCCTCTTTCTCTAAAGGTAGACCTGCACCTAAAAAAACTTGAGCATATGCCATAGTATCAGTTTTTTTTCTTGCGCCAATACTTCTCTAAATTATCTTTGGGTTCCCATCCTAAGAGTCTTCGTGCCTTATAATTGCGGTAACGCCCATGGGGGGTATCTGTCGTTATAAAGAAAATTTCACATCGTGATGGTAGAGAGCTTAAATCTGTTTCTAAACCTTTTCGTATTGCCCGAGCAGCATCTCTGAAAGTTACGGAAAATGGATTAGTATTGCTTCCGAGTTCGTTCGGGTTTGGTTCTGGTTCCCTGAAGCTAAGAAACAACATTGTAAGTACGTTGAGGTTATAATTATCACTAAATACCTGACAAATCTCCTGACCTATGGATTTGCTGTGAGCATATAGATTAAGGCCAGAATGCAGCGGAATCTCTTCCGAGATCTCGAAATCAAAATTTTCGTAAGTAGGTCCTACTTGTGTGAAATGTGGTCCGGTGTTTATGAAACGAGTATGTCCCAGTTCTGTTGCTGTCTTGATTGCGTTGTAAGTTCCCAATGTATTTACATCAAACGCTACTTTTCGATCTGGACGAAGGACTGAACAATTGATAATAACATCTGTGCCCTCGGCGGCTTTGCGGACTTGGTCAATATCACTTACGTCAACACACATAGTTTCGTGCCCGCTGTCTATTTCCACAATATCTGTGATACGAAGGCTGTAGTCATTTTCTAATTCTTTTACTACATGCGGACCCAAAAAACCATTACCACCTAAAAGAAGAGCTTTCATTGATGACTCGCAAAAGTTTGTAGTGGAACAAATTCGAGTAAATTGCATATTCGCTTGGATGAAAAGCGAGAAAGTTTGGAAACCGATTGCAGGTGTAGGACGCGATATGGGATTTCTGCAGAAATCCCCGAGTCTGCCTTGTCAACTAACTTAGAGATTGCTTCAGCAGCATCTGACTCTTCCAGCCACATAGGGTCATATTCTTTATTTGCGATCTCTCCTTCTTTTATTAAATGACCTAAGCGAAGTATGGTTACATTCAGAGCGTTGCTATGGGCAAACTCTCGGGCTACAAATTCGGTTAAATGCGCACCAAGAACTTGAGGATTCGTACTGGGCAACGGCTTCCAATCTTCGGTCACTGTCATATCTTTGTCGTAAGGTATCATCAGGTCAAGTGTGCTTATTATGATCACTTCCGATACATTAGCTGCTGCTGCGGCAAGGAGTAAGTTATATTGGCGACGCGTAGTTACGTCTATCCATTCTGTTTCATGATCTGTGGTTTGTTGAGTATAGGGTAGACAAATTAGAATATCCACATTTTGTAGCAAATCGTCAGTTTCCTCGTTGTGACTTAATTCAGAGGTGATAAACGCGCAGTCTGTCTCAATTTGGAAGTTATTCGTTAATCGAAGGTCGTGCTTTTCTTTGAGAATATTTGACAATACCAAGGTAAAGGGATGACAAGCTCCTGTAAGAAGAAGTTTCATTTTATATAGTTCCTGTTAGAGGACTTGTTGGTCTATATTCATCGGAACGATGTCGTGAATTTTACTATCCAAAAGTGCAGATGGAGATTGCATTTCGAGAACGGCATTCGTATGCAGTTCTTGTATGCTTCTACATCCCGCAGTTGCTAAAGTAGCTCGTAGCATCTGAATTATTGTTGGCAGCTTGTCGAAAATTGAGCCTACATGAGGGACGTATCCTGCGATGCCCTCTTCGAAGAAATTTTCTTTTGTTTGCGCATAACGTCTCATATTATGAGCACGCATGCTTCCCTCCATCCAATATTCCTTAACTATTTCACCTGACGCATTTCGCATCAAGCTACCGTGGCTTTCAGTGTAGCGTGCGAAGAAATTACCCATCATTAACGTGTCGGCTCCCAAGGCTAAAGCTACTGCCATTTCTGCGGGACCGGAAATACCGCCATCAGCAACAAGCGGAACGTATTGGCCACTTTCGGCAGCAAAATCTTGTCGTGTTTTACCCACTTCTATCAGAGTCGTGCCTTGTCCGCGGCCCGTAGCTTTTACTTCCTGAGTTGTGCATCCTGAGCCTATACCCATTCCTACCTTCACTGCATCTGCACCAGCGTCTACCAAAAAGCGGAAGCCTTCACTCGTTATGACATTACCTCCAACTACGGGTGTATTTGAGTGTTGCTTGATGAATTCAATCATTTCACGCTGATATTCTGTGTGCCCATCCGAAGCATCAATAAAAAGGACATCCACACCGTTAGCGATGAGCTCCTGTGCACGTTCACGATCTTCTGCGTGAGTGGAAACGGCGGCACCTACGAGGAGGCGTTTTTGTTCATCGATTGATTCATTTGGATGCCTCAAGTGTTTGTCTAAATCTTTTTTAAAAACAACCGCTTGTAAGATTCCGTCCTTTGAAAGAATTGGAAGAAATCCTCTTCCAAGTTCAATCATTAAATCATTTGCGGCTCTTAATTCAGTTACTTCGGTTCCAAACTGTACATCCGTTTTCATCCGTTCACTGACTTGAACAGAAAGATCACGGCGTTCATCAAAGTCCTTGTCTGTTAAAATACCAATGAGTCTATCGTGAAAACTACCACTCTCAGTGACGGGAAAGGTTGTGTATCCAGTGTCGTGGATTATCGATATTACATCAGCGATACATTGACTTGGTGAAAGCGTCATTATATCGGTCTGAAAGCCAGCTTTAAACCTTTTGACTTGATTGACTTTGCTGCATTGTTCCCTGATTGATTGGCTCACGGGTAATACGCCAATACCACCTAACTGAGCAAGGGATATTGCCATATCAACGCCTGTTACAGCTTGCATTGCCGCACTTGAAAAAGGTGTACTCAATTCTATAAAGTGTTCGTTTTTTCGGCACAAGCGTGTTGCAAGTTGAACGTCTTTCACGTTCGAATCTTTTGGGGTATAGCCGGGAAGAATACGGAATTCTTTCAAGCTATGTGAAGGGCTGGTTAATACCTTGGCCATATATTGCACTCCATACTATGGAGGAAGTTCATGAAGGAAGATTTACAATAAAAATAATAGGTATAGGGGGATTATTATACAACAGCGATTCAATTGAATTCTTTGTTTGTTTTGTGCATTTTCGTATAATCAATAAATACAAATTCCTAATCTGGAGGTATTATGGTATACAAAAGATTTTATCCGCAATCTCGAAGATCAAGTGGTTTGGGTGCATTTATTCTCGGGCTTGCTCTTGGCGTCGTATTAGGAGCGGTGGCAGGTATTATCTCCGCTCCACATCGGGGTGATGTTACACGACGAAGATTATCGAAGAAAGCGGAGTCTACGCGAGATCAGATCGTTGAGGCCGTTGAGGATTTTGTTGATGGTGAGGCGAATGATGATTCTATAGAGAGTAAAGCTGCACTATAGGGAAGTTGTTTTTCTATTCTGATGATTGAGAGTATGCATTTTTGAATATATACCATTCTGTGCTATCAACTCGTCGTGACGACCACGCTCTCTTATTGTCCCGTGATGAAGCACTAAGATTTGGTTAGCGTTTTGGATGGTAGAAAGTCGGTGAGCGATTACAATAGATGTCCTCCCTTTCATTAATTTGCTTATTGCGTCCTGAATAAGTTGCTCTGTTTCCGTATCTATCGCTGAGGTTGCTTCGTCTAGTACTAGTATCTCTGGATTAAAAGCGAGGGCACGAGCGAAAGATAACAGTTGTTGCTGACCCCCAGAAAGCGTAGACCCTCTTTCGGCAATTTTATGTTCATACTTGTGTTCGAGTTCATTGATAAAGCTATCAGCGTTTACGACACTCGCAGCCCGCTTGACATTTTCTAACCTGATTTTATCATTTCCAAGCCTTATGTTATCCTTAACTGACCCCGAAAACAGAAAAACGTCTTGTTGGACTATGCTTATTCTTTCTCGCAGTTGCCCCGTGTTCCATTTCCGGATATCGATTCCATCGACACGAATTGTACCCTTTTGGATTTCATAAAAGCGACACAACAAACTTACGATCGTTGTCTTACCCGAGCCTGTGGAACCAACTAACGCTAAACTTTGCCCTGCTTCAACCTTGAAACTTACATCGCGTAGTATCCAATCCTTAGATGATTCGTCGTATTTGAAGTAAACATTTTCGAATTCAATGCTGCTGGCTCCTAAACTTTTCGTTAATTCTTGACGAGTTCCCCCAGAGTTTTCTATAGGAGTTTCGATGAGCTCGAAAATACGTTCAGAGGAGGCCATTGCGCTTTGGAGTAATGCATAGCGGTCGCTTATATCCATAATTGGCCGAAAAAAGCGGCGTATGTATTGCAGGAAGGCCACTAGTACGCCAAACGCGATACGCTCAGACATAACCGCGGAGGACCCTAACCAAACAACACTCGCTACTCCGAGTGTGCCAATCAATTCGGTAAACGGAAAAAAGAGGGCATAGAAAAAGATTTCTCGTTCTTCTGCTCGTCTGTATGGTAGATGTTCTTTGTCAAAGTCTTCCAAATTACGTTTTTCGCGACCGAACAATTGTACTACTTCCATCCCTGTAATATTTTCTTGAAGATAAGAATTGAGTCTGGCTAATCGAACTCGTAGCTCCCGATAAGCTACCATAGCCTTGTTTTGCAAATAAAATGTTGATATGGCTAAGACGGGAACAACGATACAACATATCAGGGTGAGTTTAGGGTCGATGTAAAACATGAAGCATAGGATTGTTACTAACATGAACAGATCCATAAAAACGGAGACTATTCCTTCGCTAAAAAATTCGTTGAGAGCCTCCACGTCGTTGGAACAACGAGTCATTATGCGGCCTAACGGTGTGTGATCGAAATAATTGAGCGGGAGTTTTTGCAGATGAGCAAAAATATCTTGACGCATGTCGAGCATTACGTGCTGTCCCATAGTTTCGGTTATCAGTGTTTGGGCATATTGAGTGATATATTGAGCTATGATGCACATAAAAAAAGCAGCGACGATCCATTTCAGTCCCTCATAGTTCCCAGTGCCGATGTAGTCGTCGACTGCAATTTGAGTTAACCATGGTCCAATTTGGCTGAAGAAGGCTGCAAAGGCGATCGTTATGAATGATAATACCACGCGTCTTTTATGAGGACGCAGATACGAGAGTAATTTGATAAGTAATCGTCCGTTGAACGAGCGATGCTGTATTTCTTCTTCCGTATTTAGATCTTTGCTCATAGATCTTCTATCTCACTGGCAAGTTTTTGGCGCCTACATAAATCGGAATAGAGACCTTCTCTGTTTACGAGCGTTTGCTGGGAACCTTGCTCTATGATACGCCCTTTATCAAGTATTATTATATGGTCGCAATGACGAAGCGTAGAAACACGATGAGCAATTATCAACGTTGTTCGTCCACGCATCAGAGTGCCAAAATATCTTAAAATAGCCTCTTCTGTTTGTGTGTCTACTGCAGACAATGCGTCATCGAGTATTAAAATTTTCGGTTGACGAATTAGCGCGCGTGCTATGGTGGAACGTTGTTTTTGTCCGCCAGATAAAGTGATTCCTCTTTCTCCGACAATGGTATCGAACCGTAATTCAAATTCGTCAACGTCTTTGCGGAGTTGAGCCCATTCGGCTGCCTGGATGATCTTGTCTTTAGAAGCATCCTCGTAACCGTATTCGATGTTGGATGTTATGGTATCAGAGAAAAGAAATGGGGTTTGCGAAACGTATCCTATATTGCTGCGTAATTGATCAAGGGGCCATTGTTCGATTGGATAGCCGTCTATATATAATCTTTCTGTTGGTGACTGTACAAGGCGTGGGATAAGCCGAGCCAAGGTCGTCTTTCCTGATCCAACACGCCCCATTATCCCCACTGTTTTACCAGCAGGAATTTTAAGATTAATATGGTGAAGGATTTGCGTGTCGTTATAGGAAAAATTTAGGTTGCGAAATTCAATTTCACCACGGATAGTACGGTTGCGAGAGGTTAATCGACTGTGTTGAATCTGAGGCGTGACGTCCATGATTTCATTAATGCGGTGCATTGCTACGAGCGCGCGTTGAAAGCGATCGATTACCCAGGCGGAATACATGATGGGTCGAATAAGTTGCGTCAAATAGGCGTTGAATGCCACGAAAGACCCAAGAGAAAACGAACCCTCAATGACACCTTTGCCACCGAACCAAAGATTAAGCCCTAAGCAAATAGAGGCAACCATGTGGGTCAGGGGCCGATATGAGGCATGAGTTTGAATAAGGCGGCTATTTTTTTCTAAGTAGGTTTTATTGAGCTTTTCAAAGGCTAAATTTTGTTCTTTTCCTTGCACGAATGCTTTTATAACTCGTATCCCTGCGAGGTTTTCCTGAATGAAATTGCTCATGTGGCCAAAAAAATCTTGAATTGCAAGAAAGCGATTATGTACTATCGTTGCCATGCGTCCAAGTAAGAGCATAAAAACGGGAACAGGTATAATCACTATCAGTGCCAATTTCCAGTCTATAAAGCACATCCAAAATATGCTGAAAATAAAAATTAGGCCAGATTCTACAATACCTCGAACGCCATATGTGAAAAATATACGAACGGAATTTAAGTCGTTGGTAGCTCTCGACATTAAATCACCGGTATGTTGCGTCTGATAATATGCCAACGACTGCTTAAGCAAGTGGGAGAAATATGCGGTGCGGATATCATATTCGATACGAGCAGATGCACGACCTAACCAAATGCGCATTGAAAAACTGCAAGTTGCAACGACTAATGCCAACCCACACACAGCAAGAACACTTTGGAAAATTTGATCCGAGGAATCAGTTTTCCCGATCTGTTTTGTATCCAAAACATCGATAGCATCTTTTACAAGCATGGGTATATAATTTCCGGCTGCCTGAGCGATTGCTATCGCGAGAATCCCGAGCAACAGTAGTCTTTTATAAGGATTTGCATATTTTTTGTAGGGTCCAAACACGTTTAATGCCCGATCAAATTATTGAATTCTTCAATTTTGGTTGTTATAAATGACTTATGCCGTTCGAATGAATCAAGTGGAAACATCACTATCTTCCATTGTCAAGTTGCATAGCTACAGGCCGAGTGTGTAATTCGCAATGCATCCCTGCTCCATTGATTTTGGTCGAGACTATAATTGAGCGGTCTCGAATATTAATCACAGAAAACAAAATTTAATCTAATATTTGACAGAAGGATTCGATGGCGGAATATAGAGGTGTAGCTCTATGTAAACAAGGGGTCTGCGATAACCACTATTATTCTGATGGCAGCAACATTCTCATTAACTTGGGGCGAATTGTTCTCAGAGCTGCGCCACGATGACTGATTGAGTTTTTGGTCGTTTTAGAAAGTTCCGCCATTGTACACCGATGTGACGTGACAAAAAAGACTGGATCGTAGCCGAATCCTCCATCTCCTATCAATGAAGTCGTTATGTGTCCTTCGCAATAGCCTACGGATTCGCATTGGTCGCCGTTCGGAGTAACAGCAACCAATGCGCAGCAAAAGCGTGCTTTTCGATCTTTTAGCGAGGAGAAAGCCTTAAGTTTTTTCAGCAGAAACATGCACCGACCATTGTCGTCTAAATCGGGTGGACCGAAACGAGCTGAATGAATACCGGGGTGTCCATGTAACGCTTTAACTTCAAGTCCAGAATCATCCGCTAAAGCTGTCATGCCTGTTTCTTTTGCAAAGGCTATAGCTTTCAATTGAGCATTTTCAAAAAAGTTGTTGCCTGTTTCTTCAACATCAAGCTTCATGTTTAAATCGTCGGGAGAGTATACGGATATCGGTTGTAAAAGAGAACGGATTTCTCGGACTTTTCCTGCATTATTGCTGGCAACTATAAGATTCAATTGAAGACTTTTTTTCGTTACTTGATTTATTAGGGAGATTTTTTTAAACGTTCGATTTCTTCAAGCTGGGCGGTAGCATAGTCTTTGAATCGACTGCTTTCTTTTGCTTTAAGATACCAGGTTTTTGCCTCCTGAAATTCACCAAGTTTGAAATGTGTATCGCCCAATAGGCTCTGTGCCGCAACTAACTCTTTCTTCTTGCGTAAAGCTTGCTCAGAAGAAGATCTAGCCTCACGATAATTGCCTATGCCGTAAAGAGCCTCACCCAGACGGAAATGAGCCTCCGCGTTGGTATGATCTATATCTACAGCTTTTCTAAGTGGGGCAATAGCCTCATGCTGACGTCCCATCTGAGTTAGTGCTGTACCAAGAAGTAAATAGCCATCAGCATAAGCTGGGTTTATTCTCGTCGCTTTCTTCATTAATGGGATCACACCGTCGATGTCTTCCGTTGCAAATTTGGTAAGAGCAAGGCCACCGTAAGCAGCAGTATACGTACTGTCAATTTCAATGGTTTTCAAGTAGCTTTTGGTAGCAGTAAGAAATTCACGTTTACGATGATATATGTCTGCTAATTTTTTGTGAGCCTTCATGAAATTTGGATTGATTTGGGTAGCCTTAACTAGTGACTGGATGGCATCATCTTCGCGGTTTGATTTGAGGTAGGCTAAGCCTATTTGATAAAAAAGTGTAACTTTATCAACCTCGGAGGCTAGTTCAAGAGCTTGTTCGTATCGGCGTATCGCTTCCCTATATTTACCGCGCTGGTAGCTAAATGCTGCAGCTTTTGGATAGACAAGAGATAAAGCTTTTTCAGACTTTACTGGTAGAAAGCCTAAGGACACTGCTTTTTCAAAGGATTTGATAGAGCGGTCAAAATCAGTGAGCGTATGGTAACAATGGCCGAGAAGGTAGTAAGCCTCACCATAATTTGGAGAGGCTGTCACAGCCCGTTCAAATTCTATAACTGCGTCACGGTATTTCCTTTTTTTGTGAAGTTCATAACCATTTGCGTAATATCCACGAGCCTGATCACTAAGATCTGCCTGAGCATTGATTATCCCGACAAAAAGTAGTTGAGTGGCGAAACAGATTATACCGACTGACAAAGTATTTCTTGACATGTTTGCACTTGTGATGAATAAGTTAAGGTGGTTTTATTTGACTTGACTCTTAAAGCGAATCGATCTTTCTCTTGATTTCATCAAAAGAAGGATACCTGCTCTCTTCTATTTTTGAAAAGAAAAGTTCGTTATTCACTTCAATTTCAAAGCGTCCTCCATCTGATGGAACTAAGCTTAAATCTTTTATAGTTTTTTTGTACTCGATAAGTAATCGTTCCGCCATCCTAGCGGCTTTTTCTTCGTAACCTCAGGCAGAGCAATACGTTATTCTAATTTCCATCGTGGATCCCTTTGAGAATATGAGTGTTTTGGTAAAATACTGTCGACCAATATAGGTCGTTTCGTCTATAATAGTATGTGCGGCAGAGGTTGTCAAAAAGCTGTGGGAAATTTTAGTATAGAAGCAAAATTCTATGTGTATTCTATTTTATGAAACACAAATAAGAAGAAATTTTTACTTTGTTATAAGTGGGCGCTTTAAAAGTATTTCTTACTTCATTGATATTTTTTTCGGTAGTGGACTAGTTACAGAGCAATAGTTAATTTTAGTGTTCCTGTGGTATTGGGGAGGAGCTTGAAGTGCGATTATTTTGGAACTTTTCCATGTGGGTATTGCCTTGGTTGGTCGGGTCTTTGGGATGTGGCCCTGATCCGGCTTATCACATCGAAAAATTGAAAAGTCTGGACTCGGATGTGCGCACAAAAGCGGCTAACGCGCTCATACGTTTTGATGCGGACGTGGTGATACCGATGTTGCTTTCCGAATCAAATTCGGTTTATACTCGAGTACGTTTTGAAGTAGTGTGGTTGCTCGGACGTTTCCGCGATCATCGAGGTATTCCCGCTCTGATTGCCGCATTGGGAGATCGGTCTCCTAATGTCGCAGCTAGGGCAGCTCTTGCACTTGGTATGATGCGCAGCACGGAAGCTCTGCCGCATCTTTTAGGATATGTGCGAGATCCTTCCGAAGTTACCAGACAATACGTTCTGAGTGCCCTCGGACCGTGCCACTCGTACGAAGTAGTTCCAGCATTAAGCGATTCGGCTCATAAGGTTGTCCTGCTGGCACTTGAAGATTCGAAACCTAAATGGAGAATGGCAGCGTTACAGAGTCTTCGCGAGTTTGGTTATAAAGACGGGTTCGAACCTGTGTTGAGAATGGCAGATGATCCGTCGTCCGAAGTCCGGCACGTTGCTATTCAGGCTTTGGGCCAGATGGCATCTGGAGTGCACATAAAACCTGCAGGTGCAGATCCGATTGTGTCGCTAACAGTTTCTCAACGGGAGTCGATTGTCCGCGTACTGTCACAATCGCTGTCGGTGGATGAATTGCAAAGTATCCGAACGAAAGCAGTGCGAGCTCTTGCTTCAATTGGGGGTGAACTCGCAAAAGATCTTATTGGTAAATTAAGTGAACGGGGTACAGAAGAGGATCTAAACGAAACACGCCGTGCTTTAGCGAAAATGCGTTGATTTAAGCAGCAAAATGACTCTAATCTTAATTTGTATGGAACGGGATTTAAATGAAAAAATTGAAGCTGGGATTACCTTCAGGGAGTCTGCAAGATTCGACATTCGATCTATTTGAAAGAGCTGGATACAGGATTCGCCTTTCGTCACGGTCTTACATTCCGACAATAAACGATCCCGAGATGGACGGGCTTATGTTTCGTGCTCAAGAAATGGCCCAGTATGTCGCGAGAGGAGTTGTAGATATCGGACTAACGGGCAAAGACTGGATATTAGAAAACGATGCCGATGTTGTTGAAATAGGAGAATTGATATACAGCAAGGCTACCTCAAAGCCCGTTCGTTGGGTGATTGCCGTGCCGGAGGAGTCTTCGGTGCAAACCGTTCAGGATTTACACGGAAAAAGGATCGCAACTGAATTAGTCGGCGCAACTCGACGGCATCTTGAGGAACATGGTGTCGAGGCAGAGGTGGAATTTTCTTGGGGAACTACTGAGGTGAAAGCGAGAATTCCTGGCTTAGTCGATGCAATTGTCGAACTGACTGAAACGGGGTCCTCTCTAAGAGCGAATCGTCTCAGAATTATAGATACAGTGTGTGAATCCACCACTAGGCTGATTGCTAATAAGGACGCCTGGGCGGACAAATGGAAGCGAGAAAGAGCGGAAAATTTATTTATTCTGATCAAAGGCGCCTTAGAGGCGGAGACTAAGGTAGGTCT
>MDTB01175608.1_pt1 | contig 12727 bp, 11 predicted proteins | sample 811161 | NCBI WGS metagenome assembly MDTB01 (sample SAMN05326650, study PRJNA326480) | marine metagenome | isolation source: seawater | place: Mediterranean Sea | collected 2009 | reverse complement strand
TTTTATTGACTTATGCTTTGGATAAAGTTTTTTCACATACCAATCACAAAATAGTTCAGCTTCTTTAAATAATTTTTTATTGCTATATTTTTCTAACTTATAGTATTGCCCTTTAAAATTTCTAATTTTATTTTTTTTAATTTTTTGTATTTTATTTAATAAAATAATTATATCTTTAAAAATCTTAATCTTATTTGATCCTTTTTTTTTTAATATCTTGGAAAAAGTCAAATTACCAAAATCTTCTATTTCTATATAATTTCTTTTGTAATTTTCATTTAATAATTTTGGCGCCAAAATATTACTTTTATTTAATAAACTATTTATAGCATCATAAATAAGTAAATTTTTTTCTTTTTCTCTATAAGCAAAAACAATAATTGAATTTTTTTTATTAGATCTTAGTCTATAAAAAGTTCTAAAAGATGCATCACCTTTTATCTTATTTAATTTTTTATTATTTAATTTCATTTAACTTTCAAGACCGCTGATTGTCAAAAATCTTTTTTCAGTATCTTCTCCGTACTCAAATTTAAGCTCTATTTTTTTTTCTACTTTTTTTTTTATTTTTTCTGGCCATTCAATCAAAGTTAGTACATTTTTATAATTTTCTAATAATCCAATATTATTTATTTCATTTGAGTCTTTTAATCTAAATAAATCATAATGTTCGATTATAAAATCTCCTACATCATATTCATTTACTAAATTAAAAGTAGGACTTAAAATTTCAGTTAATTTTAGATTTTTATTTTTTTGATAATTATTTATTAAATATCTTACAAAAGTTGTTTTTCCAACTCCAATTTCTCCTTGTAAAAAAACAATATCACCCTTTTTAAAAACTTTAGAAAATTTTTTAGCTATTTCAGCTATTTTAACTTCTAATGAAATTTCTATTTTTCCGCTATTAGTAGCGATAGGCATTAGGTTTAAATGGTCCTTCTGTTCCAACAGATATATAATCTGCTTGATCCTTTGACAATTTTGTAAGCTTCGCTCCAACCTTTTTCAAGTGTAACATTGCTACTTTCTCATCAAGATTTTTTGGTAACACATATACCTTTTTTTCATAATTTTTATGGTTATTCCAAAGTTCTATCTGGGCTATTACTTGATTAGTGAAAGATGCACTCATAACGAAACTTGGGTGGCCTGTAGCACAACCTAGATTAACTAATCTTCCCTCAGCTAAAAGGATGATTCTTTTTCCTCCATTCAATTCTATTTCATGAACCTGAGGTTTTACCTCTGTCCATTTATAATTTTTTAGTGCATCAACTTGAATTTCGTTATCGAAGTGTCCAATATTACATAATATTGCTCTATCTTTCATATTCCTCATATGGTCAGCAGTTACTATATCTTTATTCCCAGTAGCAGTAACAACTATATCAGCCTTACTAATTGCTTCATCCATCAAAACTACTTCGTAACCCTCCATAGCAGCTTGTAAGGCACAAATTGGATCAGCTTCAGTCACCATTACACGTGCACCACTCTGTCTTAATGAAGCAGCACTACCTTTGCCTACATCTCCAAATCCAGCAACAATTGCTACCTTTCCTGACATCATTACATCTGTTGCCCTTCTAATTCCGTCTACTAAACTTTCTCTACATCCATAAAGGTTGTCAAATTTTGATTTAGTTACTGAGTCGTTAACATTAATTGCTGGTATCATTAAAGTCTTATCTTTTTCCATTTTATTTAATGCTTTAATTCCAGTCGTAGTTTCTTCAGAAACACCTTTTATACCTTTTAATAAATCTTTATATTCCTTATGCATAATTGCTGTTAAATCACCACCATCATCTAATAACATATTCGGTTTCCAATTTTTTTTTCCCTCTATTGTTTGTTTGATGCACCATATATATTCTTCTTCGGTTTCTCCTTTCCAGGCAAATACTGATATACCTGCCTTAGCAATAGCTGCGGCGGCGTGATCTTGAGTAGAAAAAATATTGCAAGAAGACCATCTTACCTCAGCTCCAAGATCAACCAATGTTTCTATCAAAACTGCTGTTTGAATAGTCATATGAAGACATCCTAAAATTTTTGCACCTTTAAGAGGTTTTTTTTTAGTATATTCTTCTCTTAATGCCATCAATCCAGGCATTTCGGTTTCAGCTATTGATATTTCTTTTCTTCCAAAATCTGCTTGGGATATATCTTTTACTTTAAAATCTTCCATTGCCAGAGTTTCTAACAATAATAAATTAATTAATCAACTTTTGATTAAACTTTAGGAAAAATAATTTCAACATTTGCTCCTTTTTGGTCAATATTATTAGAAGCATTAATTGTAGCACCATGAAGATCTACAAGATTTTTTACAATGTTTAATCCTAATCCAGAATGCTCCCCAAATTTATCAGGTCTATTACTATAAAACCTATTAAATATTTTACTTGTACTTGTTTCTTTAAAGCCTCTTCCTTGATCAATAACTTTTAAAATAATCTGTTTTTTTACATTTTTAGAAATTTCTACTGAAATCCTTTGATTATTCTCACTAAACGAAATTGAATTATCTAACAAATTTGCAATAATCTGTTCAATTCTATTTTCTATTCCAATTATAAAATACTCATCTAAATTATTGATGTCATTAAGTTCAATTTTGATACCTTTTTTTGTTTCATAAATATTATTAAAATCATCAACTACAGACTGGGCGATTAGTTTTATGTTAATTTTTTTCATTTTCTCTTTACTTAATGCAACCTCATCTTTTAACATTTGAGAATAATCTGTAATTAATCTTTCTATTCTTTGAACATCATGACTCAGAATATCAATTAGTTTGCCTCTTTGAGTTGCGTCTTCTGTGTCATGTAATATTTCTGATGCACTTTTTAATGAAGTCAGAGGGTTTCTGATCTCATGTACTAAATCTGTTGAAAAATTTTCAGCATGAGAAATTCTTCTTTGAAGTTCGAGAGTCATATCATCTAATGAAATTGATAGTGCACCCAACTCATCATTTCTGCTTTTAAGTTCTTCTATATTTATTTTTTTTCTGCTTTTATCTTTAATAATTTTTGTGTAGTTAAGTAAATTTTTAATTGGTTTAAGGAAATATCTATTTAAAACAAATGAAAATATAAATATTACAATTGCAATAAATATTCCTGTTCTTAATATAAAAGTTTTTCTTTCATCAATAGCAGATCTAATATCATTTGCATTTTCTGAAATAGCCAAAAAGCCAATACTATTTTCATCAAGGATAACATTTTTTATAGTTATCAATGAAAATTGGTTATATCCTTCTTGGGTAAAAGTATAAGGTTTTCCAAAATCTTTAGATGATTCATAATTTGTCAAAATATCTTTCCATGAAATCGTCTGTTCTTTATCAATATTTTTTGTTTCTAAAACTTTTTTACTAGTTTTATTATCTAAGATTTCTAGTTCAACTATATCTAATCTTTTAGAAAAAGATCTTGGGTCTAAATCTAATGTATCTGTATCTCCAACAAGATCATATTCGTTATCAAATAGAATTACTCTATCTAAATTTTGAAATAAAAATCTTGTTGAGAATAAAAATTTTCTAACATCATCTTCTTCAAATTTTATATTAAGCCTGGTGATATGATCAATAGTATTGTCAATTGTTTGTATATGATTGACTGTTTTTTTTAAAATCAAATTTGGTTTTACATTGTTTAAATATAGAATTGTTAAACTTCCTATAATTAAAAAAATTATTGAATTGATGAATAAAAATTTTTTTAATATAGATAAACTTTTTAAAAAATTATTGAACATCAACTAACGTTCCATCTATATCCACTACCATATCTTGTCTCAATCGCTGAAAAATTAGAATCAATTTTTTTAAATTTTTTCCTTATTCTTTTTACGTGACTATCAATAGTCCTATCTTCTATTTCCGTGTCTTCTCTATAAGCAATATCCATTAATTGAGCTCTTTCTTTAATTATACCAGGTCTTTTTGCGAGTTCTTTTACAATTAAAAATTCTGTGGTTGTGAGTTTGTCTGGCAATTGTTTTCCATCCCATTCACACTCTAATTGTGATGGATCGAGTTTTAATTTTCCATGCGATATAATATTTTTATTATCTTCAGGGTTGCTATTAATGTCTTTTTTTCTTAACTGAACCCTAATTCTTTCAATTAGAACTTTTATTGAAAATCCTCCTGACTTTTTAACAAAATCATCTGCACCTAACTTTAAGCCTAATAACTCATCAATTTCATCATCCTTTGATGTTAAAAAAATCACGGGCATAGAAGTTTTTTTTCTTAATTTTTTTAAAAGTTCTTCTCCATCCATTTTTGGCATTTTTATATCTATAATTGCTAAATCAGGAGGTGTTCTTGTAAGACCAATTAAAGCACTTTCACCATCTATATAAGTTTGAACATTAAATCCTTCTTTTTCAAGTGCTATACTTATACTAGTAAGTATATTTCTATCGTCATCTATCAGCGCAATTGTTTGTCTTTGCATAACCTACTTTAAAAATACTAAATTGTTCTAATTTGGGCAATCCTAAATAGTTAATGAAGAACTCCCCAATTGTATCCAATATTTATATCAACAGTCAAAGGGGTTGAAAATGAGTGCAAATCACTGGTACTAACACTAGACATCTCTTCTTTTATAATTTGTGTCATATTTTTAACCTCTTTTTCAGGTACTTCAAAAATTAGCTCATCATGAATTTGTAATAATATTTTCGATTTATTGTTTTTTAGACTTTTAATTTTCTTATCTAATCTAATCATCGCTAATCTCATAATTTCAGAGGCAGATCCTTGTATAGGTGCATTTATAGCGGCTCTTTCTTGAAAATTTCTAATATTAAAATTTTTATCATTTATTCCATTAAAATGTGACCTTCTTCCAAAAATATTATTAACATATCCACTTTGTCGACAAAATTTAATTGTATTATTCATATAAGTTTTAATTTCTGGAAACTTAAAAAAATAAGCATTTAAAAATTCCTCTGCTTCATGATTTGAAACATTTATCTGTTTTGCTAGTCCATATTGAGAAATTCCATAAATTATTCCAAAATTTATAGCTTTTGCTTTTCTTCTCATATCTTGATTAACTTTTTTAATATCAATATTAAATACCTGACTTGCAGTAAGTGAGTGGATATCCTCATTATTTTTGAATGCTTTTTTTAATTCTTTAACATCAGCTAAGTCGGCTAAAATTCTCATTTCTATTTGATTATAGTCTGCTGAAATCAAATAAAATCCTTTCTCTGCTATAAAAGATTTTCTTATATCCTTACCATCTTCAGATTTAATTGGTATATTTTGAAGATTAGGATCACTTGAGGCAAGTCTACCTGTTGTAGTTGCTGCTAATAAAAATGATGTATGAACTCTCTTGGAGCTTGGATTTATATGTTCTGGTAAAGAGTCTGAATATGTATTTTTTAACTTAGAAACTTGTCGCCAATCTAGAATTAATTTTGGAAATTTATGTCCTTTAAATGCAAGATCTTCTAAAACATTTGCACTCGTGGCAAAACTTCCTTTTTTAGTTTTTTTTAATATAGCAATTTTTAGATCATTATATATTATTTCACCCAATTGTTTTGGCGAGGCAATATTAAACTCTTTTTTCGAAATTTTAAAAATTTCACTTTCTAGTTTTTTAATTTTTTTTTCAAATTTTTCAGATAGTTTTTGTAAAAATTTATTATCAACTTTTATTCCCTCTATTTCCATAAATGCTAATATCTTTATCAAAGGTTTTTCAAAAATTTCATAGATTTTGGTTAATTTTTCTAGTTTAAGATTTTTACTAAAAATTTTATATAAACGATAAGTTATATCTGCATCTTCTGCAGCATAGTTCATAGCTTTATCAAGTTCCACATCACTAAAATTTATTTCTTTTTTTCCTGTACCTACTATTTCTTTAAAAGTAATTGTTTTGTGACCCAGATGAATTTCAGATAAAGTATCCATATTATGTCGATTTTTACCTGCATCTAGCACGTAAGACATGAGCATTGTATCTTCTAGGCTCGACATATTTATTCCATGCCTGTAAAGAATAATAAAATCAAACTTTATATTTTGTCCTATCTTTTTTATACTTTTATCTTCTAAAATTGGTTTCAATTTTCTAATAACAGTGTTTTTTTCTAAGCACTTTTTTGAATTATGGCCTATTGGTATATAGCAAGCTTTACCAATTTTTGTGCTTAAAGAAATACCAACCAAGTCGGTCTGATGAGCGTCTAATGAGGTAGTTTCAGTATCAATAGCCAATTCACCAGTTTCTTCGGCCTCCTTAATCCAATCATCAATTTGTTTTTCATCAGTAATTAAAAAATAATCTTTTTTACTAATTATTTTTTGTTTTTGTGGGGGTTCTAATTCAATTTTTGTTGTTTCCAAAGCTGGCTCTCCATACGCAGAAATTACTGAACTTAATAATCTATTAAATTCCATTTCCCTTAAAAATTTATGTAGCTTATTTTTATCAATTTCTTTTAATTCAAAATCCTCAATATTCTTATCAACTGGAGCATCTTTTTTTAGTGTAACTAATTTTTTACTAACAATTGCTTTATCTTTATTTGCTAAAAGAGTTTCACGTCTTTTATTTTGTTTTATCTCATGAGCATTATTTAAAAGTTTTTCTAACGTGCCATATTTATTGATTAGTTCTGCTGCTGTTTTAACTCCTATACCTGGAACACCTGGAATATTATCACTACTATCTCCTGCTAATGATTGTACATCTATTACTTTATCTGGTTTAACTCCAAATTTATTAATCACATCTTCTTCCCCTATAAATTTATTTTTCATAGGGTCAAATAGACGAACATTTTTTTTGTAAAGTTGCATCAAGTCTTTGTCAGAGGATACAATCGTAACTTTTGCTCCTAAAGCCAGAATTTGTTCTGAATATGTTGCTATCAGATCATCAGCTTCATAATCTAAAAGTTCAACTGATGGTAAATTAAAAGCACTGACAGATTTTCTTATATATTCAAATTGCGGAGCTAGGTCATCAGGGGCCTCTGATCTGTTAGCTTTATAATTTGAATAAATCTTATTTCTAAAAGTTTTTCTAGCTGAGTCAAAAATAACAGCGAAATGTGTTGGTCTTTGTAAATTTTCTTTAGATTTTGAATCCTCTAACAATTTAAATAACATACTACAAAAACCACTTACAGCCCCTGTTGGAAGGCCATCACTCTTTCTCGTCAAAGGTGGCAATGCATAATAAGCTCTGAAAATATAACCTGAGCCATCTATTAAATAGAAGTGGTCTGTTTTTTTTATTTTGTTCATTTAAATAATGTTATCTTAATTATTTTAAATATTGTAAATGTATTAATAATAATGGATAAAAGAAATATACTTTCTGTTAAAAACTTAGAAAAAATTTACGTTAATAGCGATGCTCCAAATACCCATGCTCTAAATAATTTAAACTTAGACGTGAAAGAAGGAGAAATTTTTGGGCTTCTTGGGCCAAACGGTGCTGGTAAAACTACATTTATAAATATTTTAGCTGGCACAGTTGTAAAATCATCTGGTCAGGTTAATGTTTGGGGTTTTGACTTGGATAAAAACCCAAGACAAGTAAAAGCCTCTATAGGCATAGTTCCTCAGGAAGTAAATTTAGATCCATTTTTTAGTCCAAAAAAATTATTAGAATTGCAGGCAGGTCTTTACGGGATTAAAAAAAAAGATAGAATTACAGATACAATTTTAAAATTAGTATCATTAGAAAAACAAGCTAACAGCTATGCAAGAAGTCTTTCAGGGGGAATGAAAAGAAGGCTATTAATGGCTAAAGCATTAGTTCATCAACCTCCAATAATTTTTTTAGATGAACCTACGGCTGGAGTTGATGTAAAATTAAGGAAAAATTTGTGGGAGAATGTTAAGTCTTTAAATAAACAAGGTGTTACAATAATATTAACAACTCATTATTTAGAAGAGGCTGAAAAAATGTGTGGTCGAATAGCAATTTTAAACAAAGGTAAGATAGTTGCTTTAGATAGTACCAAAAATCTAGTTGATAAAATTTCAACTAAAAAAGTAAGAATAAAAACTGACAAAAAAATTGATATTAAAGACAATGATTTGACATCTTTAAAAGTCATATCAAGCCTACAAAATGAAATTTTTCTATCTTATGAAAAAAGTAAGCTAAATATGGAAGAACTTATAAATTTCATTAAGAAAAATCATGCCAAAATAATAGATTTATCTACTGATGACGGTGATTTAGAAGATGTATTTTTAAGGCTTACAAAAAACTAGATAAATGTAAAATTTAATAGTAAATTTTGATAATGGAACTAATAAAAACAAACTTAACTAATAAAATCTTAAAAAACTTTCTTATAATTTTTTTAGGATCTATAGCTTTAACAATTTCTGCTAAATTAAAAATACCTTTCTACCCTGTACCTATGACAATGCAAACTTTTGTTGTAATTTTTTTAGGCATTGCATTTGGATATAAAATTGGTTTAGCAACAGTAAGTTTATACCTTTTGGAGGGAATAGTTGGAATACCTGTTTTTTCAAATTCTCCAGAAAAAGGTGTAGGTTTAGTTTATTTTACAGGTCCAACAATGGGATATTTAATAGGATTTTTAATTTCAGTATTTATTGTGGGTTATATAAACTTAAATGATAATATTTTTATAATTTTTGTTAAACTTATTTTATCAGTATCAATGATTTATATACCTGGAGTTCTTTGGCTAGGATTTTTAATTGGTTGGGAAAAACCAATATTACAGTTGGGAGTTGTACCTTTTTTATTAGCTGAATTATTTAAAATTTCTCTTTTAGCTCTCTTAACAAAAAAAATTATTAAGCTTAGAAAATTTATCTAGGAGATCTTTTAGATAAAATTCTTTGTAAAGTTCTTCGGTGCATCTTTAATCTTCTAGCTGTTTCAGATACATTTCGATTACATAATTCGAAAACTCTGTGAATATGTTCCCATTTTACTCTATCGGCTGACATTGGATTTTCTGGAGGTTCTGCTTTTTTTTCAGGGTCTGCCAATAAAGCTTTTTCAACATCATCAGCATCAGCAGGTTTAGCAAGATAATCAATTGCTCCTTCTTTGATTGCTGCGACTGCTGTTGGAATATTTCCATATCCAGTTAACATTATTATTCGGCTGGAAGAATTTAAACTCTGAATTTCTTTTACAACTTGAAGTCCATTACCATCAGCTAATCTGAGGTCCACAACCGCAAAAGCTGGCTTTTGATCTTTGACTGACTGAATTCCTTTTTGTACACTCTCTGCTTGAAAAACCTGAAAACCCTTTTTTTCCATAGATCTAGCAAGTCGTTCCCTAAAAGGGTTGTCATCATCCACAATTAACAGTGATTTATTATTGAAATCACTAAGTTTTTTTAAATGTTGAGTAATCATGGGCTATATATGGTGATTTTTTTTTTTTTATCAACACCTATTATTAACTTTACATTAATTAAGTTAGGGCTTAATTGTTCGGGAATATAAAGTTTTCAAGTAATTTGATAGCTTTTTTTATTAAATTTTTTTTTGGGGGCATATAAAATGCAAAAATTTAAAACAGTTGATGAGCTAGTAAATCAACTAAAACCGGATAAACCAGTATATTGTATCAGAAAAAAATCGATACATGTTGCCTCTAAAACTTTTCAAAATAAATTTCCTGGAAAAATTTTTTATGCTGTTAAAACAAATCCTCATCCTGAAGTTTTAAAGACAATTTCTGAAAGTGGAATAGTAAATTTTGATGTAGCATCAATAAAAGAAATTGATGATATCAAAAAAATCAATCCAAAAGCAAAATGTGCCTATATGCACACAGTAAAAAGTAGGGAAAATATAAAAGAAGCATATTTTAGATATAATATTAAAATATTCTCACTAGATACAAAGGATGAACTAATAAAAATTATTGAAAGCACTAATAATGCAAAAGATTTAGAATTATTTGTAAGAGTTGCAGTTTCAAATGAACATGCTGAAATAGATTTATCAAAAAAATTCGGAGCATTAACTTCTGAAGCATCTGGCCTTTTAAGACTAACAAAACAATATGCTAAAAAAATTGGACTAAGTTTTCATGTTGGTTCTCAATGTATGCATCCAATTTCATATGCAAAGGGAATTACTGAAATAGGAAATATAATAAAAAAAACAAAAATAATTCCAAATTATATAAATATTGGAGGTGGATTCCCAACAATTTATCCAGACTTAATTCCACAATCTTTAAATAATTACTTTGAAGAAATTAAAAAAAGTTTAGAAAATTTAAAATTAGAAAAACTTCCTGAAATTATCTGTGAACCAGGAAGAGCAATTGTTGCTGAAAGTGGTTCAACAATAGTAAAAGTAAACTTAAGAAAAAAACAAAAACTTTATATAAACGATGGTACTTATGGAACCCTTTTTGATGCTGGAACACCTAATATAGTTTATCCATCTCGTTTAATTAAAAATGGAAAAATAACATCAAAAAAACTAACTGCTTTTGATTTTTTTGGACCAACATGTGATAGTATGGATTATATGAAAGGTCCATTTCTACTTCCAAATAATATAAAAGAAAACGATTATATAGAATTAGGTCAATTAGGTGCATACGGTTTGACCTTTCGGACACAATTTAATGGTTATTACTCAGATAATATTTATGAAGTAGAGGACATGCCCATCTTAACTATGTACGATAAAGAGAATCCTAAAGCAATCCTAGTTGCTTAATGTCAGATAAAAAAAACTTAGGTCATAATAGCAAAAAAGATTTTTTAAAAAAGCCAATCGAACATATTGATATTACATCTTTTGATGCTAGAAAAATTATTTCATCAATGGAAAAAATGTCATTTGTTTCTCGAGAGACTGCTAATGCAGCTAATATATATAATGAGATGATTAAAGATAAAGATTGTACTATCTTTCTAACACTAGCAGGCTCCACATCAGCAGCGGGATGTATGAACATTTACAAAGATTTAGTGAAATACAATATGGTTGATGCAATTGTAGCTACAGGAGCTTCAATAATTGATATGGATTTTTTTGAAGCCTTAGGATTTAAGCATTACCAAGGTTCTCAATTTCAAGACGATACTGAATTAAGAGAAAACTATATAGATAGAATTTATGACACATATATCGATGAAGACGAATTGCAATTGTGTGATAAAAAAATATGTGAAATAGCAGATAACTTAGAACCTCGAAGTTACACCTCAAGAGAATTTATTCTTGAAATGGGCAAATATTTAAAAAATAACTCTAAGAAAAAAGACTCTTTGATCGAAACAGCATACGACAACAATGTTCCAATATTTTGCCCTGCATTTACAGACTCTAGCGCAGGATTCGGTTTAGTAATTCATCAAGAAAAAAATCCAAAAAAACATATTACTATTGACTCTATAAGAGAATTCAGAGAATTAACTGAAATTAAGATTCAATCAAAGGGATCTGGTTTATTTATGATTGGAGGTGGAGTTCCAAAAAACTTTATTCAAGATACAGTTATTTGTGCTGAACTACTTGGAAAAGAGGTTAATATGCATAAATATGCAGTACAAATCACTGTTGCAGACTCTAGAGATGGTGCATGCAGTAGTTCAACTTTAAAAGAAGCAAGCTCTTGGGGCAAAGTAGATATAACTAAAGAACAAATGGTTTTTGCTGAAGCAACAAGTGTATTACCTTTGATTGCAAGTGATGTTTACCATAAAGGTGATTGGAAAGTTAGACAAAGAAAAAACTTCACAAAAATATTTGGATAAAAATTGAAATATATTTCAAACAAAAATGGTTTTTTAGGAATTGATAATAAATTCAATTTTAAAGAAAAAGTTGTAGTAGTACCTTTTGGGCTTGAAAAGACTGTTAGTTATGGTGGTGGCACTAAAAATGGACCAAAAGAAATTATTAAAGCCTCACATCAAGTAGAATTATATGATGAAGAATTAAATTGTGAACCATATAAAAGAATTGGAATTAAAACACTCAAACCTTTCAAAATTAATAAAGATATAAAAAAAGCTCTAAAAAAAATATCAAGTGTAAATGAAGAAATATTGAATAAGAAACTTTTTCCCATTACTTTTGGTGGAGAGCATTCAATCACTCCAGGATGCATTGCACCATTTGTTAAAAGATACAAAAAATTATGCTTACTACATTTTGATGCACACGCAGATTTAAGAGAAAGTTATAATGGTGAAAAATTTTCACATGCATCAGCAATTAAAAGATGTTTAGATTATAATAATGTATCTTTAATTTCATTTGGAATTAGAAATATCTCAAAAAGTGAACTACCTTTTTTAAAAAAAAACTTACATAGAATAAATATTTTTTGGGCAAAAGATAAATCAAAGTGGAATTTAAAAAAATTTAAAAGACTCATTAAAAATAAAACCGTTTATTTAACTTTTGATGTAGATGGATTAGACTTAAGTATAATGCCTGCAACAGGCACACCTGAGCCTGGAGGTTTATTTTGGGACGAGACTTTAAATATTATAAAAGTTGCTGCTAAATCGGCACACATAGTGGGAGCTGATGTTAATGAACTTTCTCCTATAAAGGGATTTGACTCCTATAATTTTTTAGTTGCTAAATTAGTATATAAAATAATTTCTTACTCTTTTGAGTTTAAAAAAACTAAATATTGATTAAGTCTTTTGCTTGCCATTTAATAGAAACCAT
>MDTB01144566.1_pt1 | contig 12727 bp, 12 predicted proteins | sample 811161 | NCBI WGS metagenome assembly MDTB01 (sample SAMN05326650, study PRJNA326480) | marine metagenome | isolation source: seawater | place: Mediterranean Sea | collected 2009 | reverse complement strand
ATAAGGGTGACCTTAAAAAAAATATAGAAATTCTCAGAAATAGTTAATAAATGTTTGGCCTGAAAAGTGTCTACTTTTATTTGATTGCCTGGCAAATAACATTAATCAAGTTTTTTAAAAGAATATATTTCTCATCAAAAAATTATAATAAATCTTTAGTGTCTAAAACACCTCAACAAATCTATTATAATCCAAATTCATTTTTATTATCCATAATCACTTCATACAGGGCTCCCTCATTTAAAATTAACGATATAGATCCAAATATATTTTGGTTAGGGGATAAAAAAAAAGATGCAGAACAAATGCATAATTTTTTATGGCTTAGCCTTATAGATAGAAAAACTGATCAAACTAAAATAAAAAAAATTATTTATATTTGGATGTTAAAAAATTCAAAATATATAAATAAAACTTGGGAAGCCTCTACTTTGAGCTTAAGAATTATTAGCTGGATTCTAAATGTAGATATAATCTTAAATAATAGTACTTTCGATTTTAAAAGAAATTTTTTAAATTGTATTATTAGCCAAGCCAATCACTTAAAAAGGAATATAAAATTTGAAATTGATCTTAAAAAAAAGATTGAGATTTTAACTGCTATTGTCCTAACTGGACTTGTTTTTAAAGAGTACGAGGAAAATTTTAATATTGGCATCAAAGAACTAGAAACACTAATAAAAGATTTTTTTGATAATGATGGTTTCCCATTATCACGAAATCCAAATGATTTAATATTTTTTACAAAATATTTTATATTTTGTAGAGAGCTTATTAAAGATAGTCAAAAATATGTACCCGAATTTTTACAAGATATAATAGATAAAAACCTAAATTGTATTCATTATATTAAAACACCAGATGAACAATTGCCGCTATTTAATGGAGCATCTACTGTTAGTTTAAATTCAATTCAGAAGTACTTAGAAAAATTTAAACCTAATAGTAAAAAAAATATCCTAGGCGGTTTACATAAAATGAAACATAAAAATCATTATTTAATAATCGATACAGAGAGACCACCAAGGAAAAAATTTTCAAATTCATACCAATCTGGGCCTCTTTCCTTTGAGTATTTTTTAGATGGAATAAAAATTATAACAAACTCAGGGTTTGGTGGTCAAATTTCAAAAAGGGCTGAAGCACTGAGCAGACTTACGGCATGCCAATCAACATTAAGTATTAATGATGCGTCTGTAACAAAATTTGAGAAAAGTGATATGATAAACAAAGTTTTTGGTAACTCAATTAAAGATACCTTTAAATCTTTTGAATTTTTTTCTAAAGATGAAAATGGGGTAATAGGTTGTTTATCTTCTAATAATGGATATGAAAAAAAGTTTGGATGCATTCATAAAAGAGAAATTTATATAGATAAAGAGAATAACTATTTGAAAGGGGTAGATCACATCATTAAAGCAAAAGATGGGTATCCAATAAGATATGCATTTAGATTTCACATTAACCCAGAGCTAAGTGTTGTTAAGACTATGAGCGGAAATAGCGCTCTAATTCAAATTTCTAAAAATAAATCACTCATCTTTACGGTAAATGATGAAAATTTAGAAGTTGAAAAAAGTATATTTTTAGGTGGAAAAAAAATATTAGATAATACTTGTATAACAATTAGTGGTAATTTAGTTAACAAAAATAAAACTTTTAACTGGGAAATAAAAAAAAATATTTAATCATGAATTTGAAAATTAAGAATGCTTTGATATCAGTTTCAAATAAAGAAAACTTGGTTTCGCTCCTTAAAACTCTTAAAAAATTCAATATTAATATAATAAGTTCTGGAGGAACTTATGCTTCAATTAAAAAGCTAGGGTACCAATGTACAGAGCTATCAAAATATACCGGTTTTAAAGAAATGTTGGATGGAAGAGTTAAAACACTCCATCCAAAAATACACGCAGGAATTCTTCATGATAGGCAAAATAAGAAACACAAAAGTGAAATGTCTAAACAAAATTTTCCTGCCATTGATCTAATAGTTGTCAACTTTTATCCTTTTCAGAAAATTGTTTTAAGCTCAAAAAATCCAAATCAAATTGTTGAAAATATTGATATTGGTGGGCCAACAATGGTGAGAGCCGCAGCAAAAAACTTTAAGAATGTTACAATTGTTACGAACAAAGATGATTATGAATCCCTAATTGAAGAATTAGAAAATCTAAAAGGGAAAACTTCCTTAAAATTTAGAGAATTAATGTCGTCAAAAGCATTTGGGTTAACTGCATATTATGATGCAATGATCGCCAATTGGTATAATAAAAAACTCAAGATCGAATTTCCTGAAAGAAAAACAATATTCGGGAGAAAATTGCAAAAATTGAGATACGGCGAAAATCCTCATCAAGAAAGTTCAATTTATGTAAACGACTATAATGATAAGCGTTTAAAATTTGATCAAATTCACGGTAAAGAACTGAGCTACAACAATTATAATGACATTTTTGCCTCTTTAGAAATCTTAAATTCTTTAAAGAAAAATTCTGGAACTGTGATTATTAAACACGCGAATCCTTGTGGTGTATCAGAAAATAAAGTTCCTTTGGTTTCTTTTAAAAATGCTTATGCTTCAGATCCTATTAGTGCTTTTGGTGGTGTTATAGCTTGTAATTATAAAATTAACAAAAAGACTGCCTTAGAAATAAATAAAAACTTTTTAGAAGTTATTCTTGCAAAAGGATTTGATAAAGATGCACTGAATATTCTAAAAAAAAAGAAAAATTTAAGAATTATAGATATTTCTAATTTTAATCTAAAGAGTCTTTCCTCTATTATAATATTTGATGGTTCTTTTTTAGTACAAAGTAAAGATAATATTGTAATAAATAAAAAAAAATTGAAGTGCGTAACTAAATTAAAACCGAATAAAAGAGAACTAGCTGAAATAGAATTTGCATTTAATATTTGTAAATATGTGAAATCTAATGCGATAGTATTGTGTAATAATTTTTCAACGATCGGTATTGGAGCAGGTCAACCAAGTAGATTGGATAGTTGTAAAATTGCTGTGCAAAAAGCAAAACAATTTCGATCTTCAAAAATTAAGAACTCAATTGCAGCATCGGATGCGTTCTTTCCTTTTGCTGATGGAATAAATGCCTTAATTAAAGCAGGTGTAAAAACAATCGTGCAACCAGGTGGTTCAATTAGAGATCAGGAAGTTATTAACGCGGCCAATAAAGCTAAAGTTAAAATGATTTTTACCGGCATCAGACACTTTAATCATTAATCTAATTTATCAATCTTTGCTGCTAATATAAAATCACTCTCTGCTAATCCTTTGATAGCATGAGTAAAGATTTTAATCTTACAATAGCCCCAGCCAAATGAAATGTCTGGATGGTGATTTTCTTGCTCAGCTATTTCTGCAACTTTTTTAACGAAATTTAAGCTTTCCTCGAAGTTCTTAAATTTAATATTTTTAATTAAATAATAGTTTTTATCCTCATTACTTTTTACATCCCAATCATCAACTTTTTTTAAGTATTTATGTATCTCACTTGTGTCAAATGGTGGGATGTTACCATCACAAGCTACACATTTTTTTTTTGATAAGTCTTCCATAGTTTTGGAGCGGGCAAAGGGGTTCGAACCCTCGACCTTCTCGTTGGCAACGAGACGCTCTACCACTGAGCTATGCCCGCAAATTTAAAACATATTATAATAACAGAATTGTTAATTGCAACTAGAACTTATATTTAAGTTATTTATTATGAGTATTTATAATTCTAGAAATAAGTACTATTAAATTATGAAAACAAGATTTATTTTTAAAAAAGATTTTAAACAAATCTCGAATATATGGAAAAAGAGTTTAAGCGATGATGTTTTTTCGATACTTGGGGAGAAAATAATTTTATTATACTTAGAGTTATTTATAAAAGATAAAAAAAATTTTGGGTTTGTAATTGAAAAAAACAGAAAAATACTTGCCTTTTTACTATACGGCAAAAATGAAAAGATTATTAAAGGAATAATAAAAAAACAATTTTTTTATATCATACTCAAGCCTTTTCTACTTTTAAAAGATTTTAAGATGAAAGAAATAGTGATATTTTTTGAAGTTATGATTTTTTTTGTATTAAGTAGATTTATAAATATTTTAGATGATATTGATACAGAATTACTTTATATCTGTGTTAAAAAGAATAAGATTGGCCTAGGTCTTGGAAAAAAAATTATAAAAGACTCATTTAAAATTAAAAAAATTTTTTTTAAAAATAATGTAATTAAAGTAAAAACTCTGAAAAAAACTTCCAAAAATGTTCTTTTTTATAAGAAATTGAAATTTAAAATTAAAAAAATCTTTTTTGGTAGAGTTTTTTTAGTAATTTAAAATAAAAATTTTTTTATGGGAAAACTTTTTTATAAAAATTTAAATCTTTATCTTTTATTAATTTTTCTAGTGTTTTGCTTTATGTTTACAACTGTAAACTTACAAGTCTTATCATCTGATTATGGGGTTTACTATGCCAATGCAATGTTTTTAAGTGATGAGTACAAACTTTATGATGAAGCTTTTGATCACAAAGGTCCAGTTTTTTATTTATTCATTATAGTTGTTAGTAAAATTTTCGGATGGGGTAATTATTCAACATTTTTACCAATATTAATTAGCTCCTTGTTGTTTTTGCTAAGTTTTCTTTTTTTCTTAAAAAATATTAAAATAAATAATAAAAATAAAATTTTTTTATTATCATTCGCGTCCATTGCCTGTTTTTTTAATCAATATGGGAATGCCTCAATAGTTTTTTTTACATCGTCACTAATTTTATTTTATCTTAGTTTTCTAATAAAATTTAATAATTTGAGAACAATAAAGTATTACTTTTTTTCGGTACTTTTTTTATCGTTGGCTATTCTTACGAGATTCGATTTTATAATTTTTCTTTTACTGATAATCTTGCAATTAATTTATTTCAATAAAGATATCAAAACAAGAATTTTGTGTTTTGTTATTTTTTTAGTAGTTTTCTTTGCGGTATATACATTTTTATTTCTTTATTTTGGTTACAAAAACGAACTTTTTTTAAAAACTAATGTCATATTTAATTTTTTATATTCATCAAAAAATGAAATAAATTTTCTATCACATTTTCATAAACCAGACAGTGTAAAAATATTTTTTGGATCCGGAATAGGAGTTTTATTATTTATTATAATAAATCAAATGATCTATAAAATTAAAGGTTTAAAAAAAAGGATACTTCTTAAAAAATTTGAAAAAATATTTTTTCTCTCATTTTTTACTTTTTTTCTTTTTTTCGTATTATTTTTAGTTCCAAAATTGGATCAAAATCATTATGCCTTACACTTAAATGTGGGTTCCTTAATTTTATCATCTGTATTAATGAAGTACGTGAATATAAAAAGAATATTTATTTTTCCAATTTTATCGATTTTTTTGTATAGTATTTTCTCACATACATTAAAGCCTACAATTAACTTTTTTAAAACATATGGCTGTATTAAACGTATAGATTGTCCTAGTTTTTCATCTTTTAAAGATACCATTGACGATGTTAAAAATTATAATAATGTCGCGGTTATTCATGGTAATGGCTGGATAAATATTTTGTCTAATACTCCACCAAAGATCTCGTTGGTAAATTGGCCAATGATGGAGAATAACAAGATAGGAAATTTTTTTAATCAAGTAAATTATTCTAAAGAGGAATTACTTAAAAAAGGCCAAGTTATATGGTTAAGAAATTCATTATACAAAAAATATCTTAATTCATCAATTAATCAAAATCATAAGATTATTGATAAGCAAAGTTCATACATAAAAATTCAGATAAATTAATAAATTAAATTTTCATTCTTTTAAGTACCTCATGCGAAAATGCCATGATTGTTCCCTGTGGACTTTCTCCAATATTAGTTGGTAAAATGCTTGCATCAACTGCGTGCAGATTCGAAAAATTTACAGCTTTTCCTTGAGAGTTAAAAAAATTTTTTCCATTTTTATTCATTGGCATAGATGACATGCCGTGAACACTAAGCATTTGTAGATCCTTTTTTTTTGTAGAATCTATGGCGACATTTAATTCTTTTAAACTACTAACCATCAAGTTTCTTTTAATTGGTAAAATAATTGATGTCGCACCCGCAGAAAATAAAAAATTCGCAAAGAATTTTACTCTTTTTTTTATGTGCTCAAAATCTTCTTCACTAAGATTAAAGCTTAAAAATTGATTTTCGAACAAATTCGTTACCTTGACTCTACTTTTAGGCTTAACTTGAAGCACGTAACAGCCAATATTGTCAATATATTTTAAAATATCTAATAATTTTTTATTATTATAGTTACTTATACTAGACAAAAAATTAGATTTGTTAAAATTTGTGGACATAAAAATATCTCCATCATTGATAAATTCTTGTATTTGTGTCGTAAATATAGTTCCTTTTTCAGAATATATTTTATCTTTAAAAATAGCAGAAATTCTTAAATTTAAATGCAATTGCATATCATAATTAAACATTTTTCTGCCCAAACTTCTATTTATTAGAACAGGTGTCTGTGTTACCCCGCAAGCGAGTATAATATTTTTAAATTTAATTTTATATTTTTCTTTTGTTTTTGAGTTAAATAGATCAGCTGAATAAAATAATTTATCTTTTAAATTCAATTTAATTACCTTTGAGTTCAATGCAATTCTTAAGCCTTTGTAAGTAGCTTCAGAAATATAGGTTTGTAGGACACTTTGTTTAGCCCCAGAAGAGCAACCTGTGTAACAAACATTTTTTCTTTTACAATTTTTCAACGCTCTTGGCACGTACACTGAAGTTAAATTACTTTTACTAGCTTGATCATGTATTAATTTGCTATCTAAGTTTAGTCCATCATCATTGTTCTCTATTTGTACATTAAGTTTTTTTTCTATTTTTATAAAATGCTCGTTTAAATCTTGCGATTTAAAATTATCTAAATAATTCTCATTCCAGAAATTTAAAATATTTTGAGGTGTTCTCCAAATTAATCCGCCGTTTATATAAGTGCTGCCGCCTAAACACTTCCCTTCGGCAAATGCAAAATTTGGACTTCCTATTATTGGTGTAAATCCACCATTTCTCCAAGTTTCGGTGATAGATTTTAAAAAAGAGCCTTTAAAGAAATCTATTTCAAAAAAATCACCTTCTTCAACTAAAATACAATCTTTGCCTCTTTCGGTTAGTTCCAATGATGCAACGCTTCCGCCTGCTCCAGAACCAATCACTAAGTAATCGCATGATAAATTTGAATAAGATGAAATAAAAGATTTAGTATTGATTTTTGTCATATAGGAACATTAACGCATATTTTTTTAACATATCAGTAATTTCTTTAAGGAAAATAATTTTTGAGAACATCTCTAAAATTTTTGCAGACTCATCTTTATTCAAATTTTTAAAAAGCCTAAAAAACTTTAGTATTGATATAAAATCAAGAAAAAACATCAAAACTTTGATTGAAATTTTGGTAACCCAATGGGCTTTTAAATTTATTTCAATTAAGAATTTATGAAAATTATCATCTTTGCTTTCTTTACTTTCTAACCCAATTATTAATGTATGGTAAAGTTTGTTAATTTTATCTTTATTCACTAAAATATATTTTTTTTTAAAAATTTTTTCACATTATTAATCATTCCATTTGATAAAACTTTATCAAGTGCCTCTGCAAAATAAATTAGGTCATTATGTTCAGTAATAACTGGTACAGAAATTTTTAATGGAAGATCTACATTTGATCCATAAAAAGTTAATATGTTATGATCATCATATAGAGAAGAGATTATAGATGTGACTAAAATTTTTTTTATAGCATATCTGTCTTTCGTAAATGTAGAAGGTATTATTGAAAGTAACGGTTGAAGATATTTATCTGCAAAATCCGTATTAATTACAATTCCATTTAATGTACCAGAGCCTCTAACTTCTTTAATAATTTTTGGATGCTTTATCATAAGTTTCTTTAATAATGGATTTAATATTTGAAAAATATTTTTTGATTTTTTTGAATAATTTTCATCAATTAAAATATTTACTGCTTCAATTGCAGTTATTGTTTCTTCACCGAGACCATTAAATGTAGAGCTATGTAAAGTTGCATCCCTTAGATTTCCGTAAGCTTTATTAAAAAACTTATCCTTACATGTATAAGCTGAAATTGAGGCTTTGCCTCCGCCTAATGACTTTCCAGAAGTGACAATATCTGGGATCAAGCCTTCATAGTTCATAAAATAAAATAGCTCGCCTGTTTTTGTCCAGCCAGTGTATACTTCGTCAAATATTAAGACTATATTTTCCTCGTTACAAATTTTTCTTAATTCGAGCAGAAATTCTTTTGAACAACTTAAAAGTGAGCTTGCACTAAATGGTTCAATTATTATAGCATAAATATTAGATTTATTATTTTTCTTTGTTTCTTGAACTATTTTTTTAACTGATGAAATATTATTATAATCAAAATGTAAACTTTTTACATTTTGTTGAAATCTAAAATAACTAGTTTCTTCAGATCCAGTGACATTTGAGGCTATTATTTTTTTTCCATGAAAGGATATATTTGAACTTAAAACATATTCTCTTTCTCCGTTATGATATTTATAAGCCAATTTTAAAGCACCTTCATTGGCATCTGAACCTGAATTAGATAAATAAGAAATATTCAAATCACCGGGCAGGAGACTTGCAATGTTATGGCTAAGTGCGGCAACATAAGGTGAAAAATAATTTTTGTGAACTTCCATTCGTTTTAGACTAGCATATTTATTTCTAGCCTTGAGAATTCTTTCATTATTGTGTCCATGGTTTAAAACTCCGATGCCACCAGTAAAATCATAAATTTTTTTTCCAGACTTTGTATAAATTAAGTTTTTTTCTGATTTTTCCACTAAATCATTTCCAAAACCAAATTTAGATATCAAATCAACTTGACCAGAATTTACAAATTTTTTGTAATAATTATGAACTTCTTTAATTTCTAATTTTTCTGAATCTTCAATAGATAATAGTTTCATATTAGCTCTTTTTAAATAATTTTTAATGTATTATCATTAAGATTAATGAAAAATCCAGAATTAGCTTTAGTTATTCCCGTTTTTAATGAAGAAAAAGTGATTAAGCAGGTCATAAATAAATGGCTAAAAGTGCTAAAACAAATTAATTTTAAAATTATTATTGTAAATGATGGTTCGAATGATAACACAAAAAAAATTATCAAAAGTATCCTAACAAATAAAATTATCTTATTAAATAAAAAAAACTCAGGTCATGGGCCCACAATTACATATGGTTACAAAGCAGCGCTGAAATTGAAACCTAAATTTATTTTTCAAGTTGATAGCGACAACCAATTTAGTACAGGAGATTTTAAAAAATTTTGGAAAAAAAGACAAAATTATGATTTCATAATTGGGCACAGACTGGTTAGAAATGATCCATTGCATAGATTGGTTATAACTAGAATTTTAAAATTTTTTATAATTTTATTCTTTGGTTTTTCAGTAAAAGATATAAATGTTCCTTATAGACTAATGAATTTTAAAGTTTTAAAAGAGGGCATCAAATGTATTAATCCAAGAAATATAGTACCAAATATTTTACTTAGTTTATTTGCTTTTAAAACATTTAAATATAAAACGGAAATAATTAAACACAAAAAAAGAAAAACTGGTCAAGTCGTTTTGGCTAATTGGAACTTAATAAAATTTTGTATAAGGGCTTTTTATGAAGTGGCTATGTTTAAGTTTTTTAAATTTAAGTTATGATTGATTTTTTAATAGTAGGAACTGGCTTTTATGGAAGCGTCCTTGCTGAACGTATAGCTAATGTTTTAAAAAAAAAGGTTCTTATTGTCGATCAGCGAAATCATATAGGTGGTAATTGTTTTAGTGACACAGATAGAGAAACAGGGATTGAGTATCATGTATATGGAACTCATATATTTCATACTTCTAATGTCAAAGTCTGGGATTATATTAACCAGTTTACAGAGTTTAATAATTATCGTCACCAAGTGCTGAGTAGTCATAAAAAAAAGATTTACCAAATGCCAATTAATCTTGAAACAATTAATTCACTATTTAACAAAAATTTCAATCCAAAAGAAGCATCGTTTTTTTTAAATAAAATTACAAAAAAATATAAAAAACAAAGCTACAAAAATTTTGAAGAAAAGGCTAAGTCTCAAATTGGTGAGAAGCTTTATGCAGCGTTTATAAAAAATTATACAAAAAAACAGTGGAACAGCGACCCCAAATTACTACCAGGCAGTATTTTTAACAGATTACCTTTACGTCTAAGCTATAACGAAGATTATTATGAACAAACTCAATGGCAAGGAATTCCAAAAAATGGTTATACTGAAATTTTTAAAAAATTACTTAGAAACAAAAATATAAAAGTTATACTAAATAAAAAATTTAACCTTAATTTTAGTATAAAACCAAAATATCTAACTATTTATACCGGTCCTTTGGACAAGCTCCTTAATTATAAGTTTGGTAAACTTGATTGGAGATCTTTAAGTTTTAAGAAAAAAATACTAAATGTTAATGATTATCAGGGTACCTCTGTTATAAATTTTCCAGACCTAAAACATGATTTTACTAGAATACATGAGCCTAAACATTTGCACCCTGAAAGAAAAGTTTTTAAAATGAATAAAACATTGATCATTGAAGAATATCCATCAAATAATATTGATGAACCCTATTACCCTATCAACAATGAAAAAAATAGAAAGATCCACCGACAATATAAAGAATTTTTAAAAAATTTTAAAAAAATCACCTTTGGAGGACGGTTAGCTGATTATGCTTATTATGATATGGATATGACTATATCAGCTGCTTTAAAAAAATTTGAGCAAATCAAAAAACAATTCTAAAAAAATATTATTGACAGGTGGTGCTGGATATATTGGAAGTGCTGTCACAAATGATCTTATTAAAAAAGGTCACCGGGTAACTGTATTAGATAATTTATCAACTGGATTTAGGAAACTAATACCCTCTAAAGCTTCATTTTATAAAACAGATATAAGCAATATCACAAATCTAAGAAAAATCTTTAATGAAAAAAATTTTGATATAGTGATGCACTTTGCAGCTTTTATTAAAGTTGATGAGTCAGTAAAAAAACCATCTAAATATTACAGAAATAATTATGATAAAACTAAAACTTTTTTAAATTTTTGTATAGATCGCGGGATTAGTAAAATTATTTTCTCATCAACTGCAGCTGTCTATGGTAATAAAAATAAAAAAGTCTCTGAAAAAGATAGGCTCTCTCCTAAAAGCCCATACGCTAAATCAAAATTAAATTGTGAAAAATATATCATTAATCAAAGCAAAAAAGGTAAATGTTCATACGTTATACTAAGATATTTTAACGTCGCAGGGTCTCCACAAAATCTTGAAACAGGTCTTATTACAAAGAAGGCAACTCATTTAATTAAGAAATTATGTGAATTTATTCTAGGGAAAAAAAATTCTTTTTACATTTATGGGTCTGATTATCCTACTAAAGACGGAACAGCGATAAGAGATTTTATTCATATTAGTGATTTATCTCAATTACATATTCTTTCTATGAATTACATTTTCAAAAATAACGTTTCTCAAATATTTAATTGTGGGTATGGAAAAGGACACAGTGTTTTAGATATAGTTAAAGTAGCGTTCAGAAATAATAAACAAAAATCAAAATTTATAATGACTAAAAGAAGAAAGGGGGATGTTGGGTATACTGTAGCTGATAATTCAAAAATTATAAAACACCTTAAATTTAAACCAAAATTAGATAATATAAATTTAATCTTTAAATCAGCGTTGAGGTGGGAAAAAAAAATAAACTCAACAAAATATAAATAGACTAATGATTATAAAGTTACCTGAATTAATTCCTGTATTTCCTTTGAGTGGTGTTATTTATTTTCCTAACACTAATCTGCCTTTAAACATATTTGAACAAAGATATTTAAATCTAGTAAATGACGCCTACAATAAAAGTAAATTAATGGGAATGGTGCAAAACAAAAAAGAAGGTGAAAATGTTTATCAAATAGGCTGCTTAGGTAAAATTAATGATTACAGAAAAAGTAGAGATGGAAGAATTTTAATAAATCTTACTGGCATTTCTAGATTTAAGATAATAAGTGAAATTTCTAATAATAAACTATATAGAGAATTTAAAGTCGATTACAGCGACTTCGGTGAAGATATTGAAAACAAACAAAGTAAAATTGACACTAAATTAATAATGAATAAAGCAAAAAAATTTTTTAAAAAGAATGGTTTGCTGCTTAATTGGAAAGAATTTGAAAAATTAGATCAACTTCAAAGAATTAACACCTTGTCAATGATTTCTCCTATTACAAATGAAGAAAAACAAAAATTGCTAGAAGCCGTTTCCATTGAAGATAAATTAAACGCTTTAGAAAGTATTATTAATTTTTATTTATATGAAACAGGTTTAAATAATCAAACAATACAGTAAATTAATTTGCTGATTTGTTCATGGATTCGAAGAAGTCGGCATTATTTTTGGTATTCTTTAGTTTTGAAATCAAAAACTCAATTCCATCCATTGTGCCCATTGGACTAATTATTCTCCTTAGAACGTTCATTTTAGAAAGATCATCTTTTTGGAATAACAACTCTTCTCTTCTTGTTCCTGATCTTGTTATATCAAGTGCTGGGTAAATTCTTTTATCTGCAACTTT
>MDTB01144713.1_pt1 | contig 12728 bp, 10 predicted proteins | sample 811161 | NCBI WGS metagenome assembly MDTB01 (sample SAMN05326650, study PRJNA326480) | marine metagenome | isolation source: seawater | place: Mediterranean Sea | collected 2009 | reverse complement strand
TTGAACCAGCTCTTTCATGAAGATTGTCTATATTTTGAGTGACCAATAAAAAATCACCCAACCACTTTTTTTCAAGCAAAGAAATTGCAAAATGTGCTTTGTTAGGCTTTATTTTCTTTAAACTTAGGTTTTTTCTTCTTTCATTGTAAAAGTTATTTACTAGATCTGGATTTCTGTGAAATGCATCTACTGTACAGACATCCTCAATTTTATGGTTATCCCATAATCCATCCTTTTCTCTAAATGTATTTATACCGCTCTCTTTGGAAATACCGGCACCAGTTAGAATAAAAATATTTTGTTTTAAATCCATAATATTAAATAAATGTTTGTAATTTTGTTTCTTTATGATAACAATACAAAAAAAATTTTCTCACTCAAAATGCAAAAGATTGTTAAATTTTACAACGAGGTTAAACAAGAGGGCCTAAAAATCACTTGGCCTACAAAACCTGAGGTCATAACTACCACAATCATGGTATTTATTTTTGTGATTATTTCATCAATATTCTTTCTCTTTGTTGACAAAATTGTGTCATTTTTTGTAGAACTTTTATTGTTTTAAAATTATGTATAATTGGTATATTTTACAAGTGCACTCTGGTACAGAAAAAAAAGTGGAGAAAGAATTGTTGATTCAATTAGAAAAAAAAGGCTTAAAGCAGAATGTAGAAGAAATTTTAATTCCGTCAGAAGATGTAATTGAGATGAAAAAAGGTAAAAAAGTTAATACAGAAAGAAAATTTTTTCCCGGATATATGATAATGAGAATGGTTATGAATGATGAAATTTGGCACACAGTCAGGCAAATTCCAAAAGTATATGGATTTCTTGGGGGTAAAAAAGGTGAACCTATTCCTGTCTCTCAGAGTGAAGTGGATGCAATTATAAAGCAAACAAAAGAGGGAGCAGAAAAACCTAAACCTTCTGTTAGTTTTGAAATTGGTGAGCAAGTTAGAGTATCAGATGGTCCTTTTTCATCATTTAACGGAATGGTGGAAGAGGTAGATGAAGAAAAAGCTAGATTAAAAGTAAGTGTTTCAATTTTTGGAAGATCAACACCGGTTGATCTAGAGTACTCTCAAGTTGAAAAAATATAAAAATTCTATAAAAAGAAAAAAAAAATTATGGCAAAAAAAATAGACGGTTATATCAAACTTCAAATACCTGCAGGACAAGCTAACCCATCCCCACCTGTCGGTCCTGCATTAGGACAAAAAGGTGTAAATATTATGGAATTTTGTAAAGCATTTAATGCTTCGACCCAAAAGTTAGAGCAGGGAATGCCAATTCCTGTTGTAATCTCAGTTTACCAAGACAAAAGTTTTTCATTTGAAACAAAATCTCCTCCAGTTTCATTTTTTATCAAAAAAGCATTAAAACTAAAAAAAGCCTCTAAGACACCAGGTAAGGAAGTGATTGCATCTATATCTAAAAATGATGTTAGAAAAATTGCTGAAGATAAAATGAGCGATTTAAATACTGACAACATTGAATCTGCAGAAAGAATGGTATCGGGCACAGCACGGTCTATGGGGATTACGGTAGAATAAAATGTTATCAAAAAAAAAAAAATTTATAGTTAAAGAAATAGGTGAGCATAACGTAATGAATATAAACGAGGCAATTTCATTAGCCAAAAAATTTACGTCAAAAAAATTTGATGAATCAGTTGATGTCTCGGTAGTTTTAGGTATTGATGCAAAGAAATCTGACCAACAAATACGAGGAGTTTTAAGTCTTCCTAAAATGCCTGAAAAAAAAATTAAGATTGCTGTGTTTGCAGATGGTAATGATCAAGATACTGCAAAAAAGGCCGGAGCTGATATTATAGGAGCCGATGATTTAATTGAAAATATAAAAGGTGGACAAATTGACTTTGACAAATGTATTTCGACTCCTCAAATGATGATCAAGGTAAGTGCTATTGGGCAAATTCTTGGGCCAAAAGGCCTTATGCCAAATCCAAAGTTAGGAACTGTGACCAATAATATTGAAGAAGCTGTAAAAAAAGTTAAAGCTGGGCAAATCGAATTTAAAACTGATAAAGCTGGAATTGTTCACACAACTTTTGGAAAAGCAAGCTTCTCTGATGAAGAATTAAAAAAAAATCTGATTTTCTTTTACAATGAACTTAAGAAAAAAAAACCAGAAACATCCAAGGGGATTTTTATAAAAAAAATTTATATTAACACTACAATGGGTCCGGGCTTGCAAGTTGATCCAACAAGTGTTATGTAATGTTTGAAATATTATTCTGTCAAAGACTTCAGGTGGCATTGCCGTAAACTGTTCCTGAATAGATGGGTTAATCATAGATTTACTCAGACAGATTAAATTGGAGATAATTGCTATGCAAAAGGCCGAAAAACACGAGTTTGTTAAGAGTTTTAATTCTACATTAAAAGAAAAGGATTTCTTAGTAGTTGCTCACTACAAAGGTCTAACTGTATCAGAAATGTCATCATTAAGAGTTAAAGTTAAGTCAACCAATTCTACTTTCAAAGTAGCTAAAAATACCTTAGCAAAGAGAGCAATCAAGGATACAAATTTTGAAATATTAGAAAAATTTTTTGTTGGTCCTACGTCGGTTGTTTTTTCGAATGACCCAGTGTCTACATCTAAGGCAATGGTAGACTTCTCTAAAGATAATGAAAATTTAAAAATTCTTGGTGGGGCTATGGATGGGAAAGAACTATCTATAGAAGATATAAAGAAATTAGCCTCTCTCCCAAGCATGGAAGAATTAAGAGCAAAAATAGTTGGTTTGTTAATATCAAATCAAAGAAATATTCTTAGTATTTTTCAGGCAAATCAATCCAGTCTATTAAGATTGGTTAATAATAAATTTAATAATTAATCTAAGGAGTAAATTATGGCAGACCTACAAAAAATAGCAGAAGATTTATCTGGTTTAACAGTTTTAGAAGCCTCAGAGCTTACAAAAATTCTTGAAGAAAAATGGGGTGTTTCAGCAGCAGCACCAGTAGCAGTAGCAGCAGTAGCTGCAGGAGGCGGAGCAGCAGATGGTGGTGGAGCTGAAGAAAAAACAGAATTCACAATAAACTTAGCTGCGGCTGGAGACAAAAAAATTAATGTAATCAAAGAAGTACGAACTATCACAGGGTTGGGACTTAAAGAAGCTAAAGATTTAGTTGAAGGTGCTCCAAGTAAGTTAAAAGATGGTGTAAGTAAGGAAGATGCTGAAAAGTTTAAAAAACAGTTAGAAGAGGCAGGCGCAACTGTTGAACTTAAGTAAGCATCAATATGAATAAATCTTTTACTTTAAAACATAATATTAGAAAAAGCTTTGGCAAAATCCCCGACTTAGTGGACATGCCTAATCTTCTGGAAATCCAAAAAAACTCATATGATCTTTTTTTGCAAAAAGATGTAAAACCTGAAGATCGTGAAGACACAGGTTTACAGGCGGTGTTCAATAAAGTTTTCCCTATAACTGATTTTTCTGGTATTGCAGAATTAAGATTTGTAAAGTATGAACTTGAGGAGCCAAGATATGATGTTGATGAATGTATACAAAGAGGCTCAACATTTGGATCCTTGTTAAGGGTTACATTAAATTTAATTATTAGAGAAGTTGACGAAGAAACTGGTGTTTCAACTGTAAAAGATATTAAAGAGCAAGATGTTTACCTTGGTGATATGCCACTTATGACATCTAAGGGTACTTTTGTATTTAATGGGACCACAAGAGCAGTTGTTTCTCAAATGCATAGGTCTCCTGGAGTTTTTTTTGATCATGACAAAGGAAAAAGTCACTCAACAGGTAAGTTTCTTTTTGCTTCAAGGCTAATTCCTTATAATGGATCTTGGATTGATTTTGAATTTGACGGTAAGGACTTAATATATGTAAGAATTGACAAGAGAAGAAAACTTCTTGCTTCATCGCTTTTACTTGCTCTTGATGATCACAAATCCGCCAAATATAGGGAAGATTGTATTACTAACAATAAGGAGATAGATCACACAAAAATTAATGGAATCACACATGAAGAGTTATTTTCATATTTTTATGAGAATAGAAAATTAACGAAAAATAAAGATAGATGGGAATTTAATTATGAAGAAAAAGACTTCTTAGGTGGTAAATTAGATTTTGATATAATTAATGCATCTAATGGAAAAGTTTATGCAAAAAAAGGTGATAAATTTAACGCGGCAATTTCAAAAAACTTAAAAATTGATTCAGTAAAAAAACTTCTTTTAGATATTGAAGACCTGATGGGCTGTTTTCTATCCAAAGATATTTATGACAAAAACAACGGAATAATTTTTTTTGAATCGGGTGAAGAGATCTCTGAAGAAACTCTAAAATTTCTTGAAGAAAAAAATATCTCTGAAATTGAAATATTAAAAATTAACTCTAACAAACAAGGCTCATATATTAGAGATACTTTTTTTGCGGATAAGAATAAAAATAGAAATGATGCAATAACTGAAATCTATAAAATTCTTAGACCTGGTGAACCACCAACACTTGAAGCTGCAGATAAACTTTTCAGGTCCCTCTTTTTTGATAGAGAAAGATATGATCTTTCTCCAGTTGGTAGGTTAAAGCTTAATACTAGATTAAGTCTGGATACGGAAGCTTCAAAAAGAACTCTTGTCAATACTGACTTAATACAAATTGTTAGATATTTGTCTGGTCTTAAAGATGGTGTAGGGCATATTGATGATATAGACCATCTTGGTAACAGAAGAGTAAGGTCCGTAGGAGAACTTCTCGAGAATCAATATACATTGGGCGTAATTAGAATGGAAAGAGCAATTAAAGAAAGAATGACTAATGCTCCAGACATAGAAACAGTTATGCCTAATGATTTAGTTAACCCAAAGCCAGCTTCAGCATCAATAAGAGAATTCTTTGGACAAAGTCAGTTGTCTCAGTTCATGGATCAAACTAACCCTCTCTCTGAAATTACACATAAGAGAAGACTTTCAGCCTTAGGTCCAGGAGGTTTATCAAGAGAACGCGCAGGTTTTGAAGTAAGGGATGTTCATCCATCTCACTACGGTAGAATATGTCCTATAGAAACACCTGAAGGTCCTAACATAGGATTAATAAATTCTTTGGCAACTTATTCAAAAGTAAATATGTATGGATTTATTGAAACTCCATACAGAAAAGTTAGTGGTTCGAAAGTTTCTTCGGAAATTGTCTATCTTTCTGCCATGGAAGAAGAAAATTTTACCATTGCTCAGGCTAATGAGCCACTCAAATCTGATGGTTCTTTCGAAAGATCATTGGTTTCTTGCAGAAAGAGTGGGGATTTTTTAATGATTGACCCTAAAGAAGTTGACTACATGGACGTATCTCCGAAACAGCTAGTTTCTGTTGCAGCCGCTTTGATCCCATTCTTGGAAAATGATGATGCTAATAGAGCATTGATGGGTTCTAATATGATGAGACAAGCTGTTCCTCTTTTAAAAAGCCATTCTCCATTTGTGGGAACAGGTATGGAGTCTGTTGTTGCACGAGATTCAGGTGTTGTTTTAGTAGCCAAAAGATCCGGTTATGTAAACCAAGTTGATGCATCTAGAATTGTTATTAGTGCAGTTAAAAAAAGCGATAATGATACCGGTGTTGATATATATAGGTTAAGTAAATTTCAAAGATCTAATCAGGACACGTGCATTAATCAAACCCCTCTAGTTAGAATTGGTGATTATGTTGAAGAGGGTGATATAATAGCTGATGGTCCAGCTTCAAAAATTGGTGAACTGGCTTTAGGAAAAAATGTTACTGTCGCTTTCATGCCTTGGAATGGATACAACTATGAAGATTCAATTCTTATTTCTGAAAATTTGGTTGTAAACGATGTTTTTACTTCTATTCATATTCAAGAATTTGAAGTTTTAGCAAGAGATACCAAACTTGGACAAGAGGAAATAACAAGAGATATCCCTAATGTTGGTGAAGAATCACTAATTAATCTTGATGAAGCGGGAATTGTTCACATCGGAGCAAAAGTTAACCCAGGTGACATACTTGTGGGAAAGGTAACCCCAAAAGGAGAATCCCCAATGACACCAGAAGAAAAACTGCTAAGAGCAATTTTTGGAGAAAAAGCAGCTGATGTTAAAGATACATCATTAAGGTTGCCTCCAGGTGTTTCAGGTACAATAGTTGAAGTTAGAGTATTTTCTAGAAGAGGTGTCGATAAAGATGAGAGGTCTCTTTCCAATGAAAGGTTGCAAATAGAGCAACTGCACATTGATATGGAAGATGAAAGATTTATTTTAGAAAGTAGTTTTAGAGAAAACCTCAAGAAACTTTTGGTTGATCAAACTTATTTAGCTGGTATTGCAAAAATTACAAAAAATAAAAAACTTGATGAAAATACCTTAGATCAACTTTCACTCAAAAATTTAAAAGATATTTCCATAAAAGATGATTCAATTATGAAAAAGATTGAATTACTTAATGAAGCTTTTGACAAAAGTCTTGATGTATTAAATAAAACCTTTCAGTCAAAGGTTGATAAAGTTCAATCTGGTGATGAACTACTTCCAGGTGTAATGAAATTAGTAAAAGTTTTTGTTGCTGTTAAAAGACAGCTAGCACCAGGCGATAAAATGGCTGGAAGACATGGAAACAAAGGTGTTATATCAAGAATAATTCCTGTAGAAGATATGCCTTATATGGAAGATGGAACTCCAGTTGATATAGTTTTAAATCCTTTGGGTGTTCCCTCACGAATGAATGTTGGTCAAATTTTGGAAACTCACCTTGGGGCAGTTTCTGTTGATTTGGGTAAAAAATTTTTTGCATTAGCTAAGGATGTTAAAAATAATAAAAAACAAATTACGGAGTTAAAAGATCTCTTTTCAAAAGTTTATGGTGAAAAAATTTTTAAAGAAAGATTCGAAAAATTGAAGAATGATGAGCTAATAAAAAGAGCCAATAACTTAAAAGACGGAGTACCTTTTGCAACACCAGTTTTTGACGGTGCAAAGGAACTTGACATTAATAGACTTTTCGAAGTGGCTAAAAGTGATACCAGTGGACAAAAAACACTTATTGATGGGAGAACAGGTAATTACTTCGATCGAAAAATAACTGTTGGACAAATATACATGCTTAAACTTAATCATCTTGTTGATGATAAGATTCACGCCAGATCTATTGGGCCGTACAGTTTAGTAACGCAACAGCCTCTTGGTGGTAAGGCGCAATTTGGAGGGCAAAGATTTGGAGAGATGGAAGTTTGGGCTCTTGAAGCTTATGGTGCTTCATACACTTTACAAGAAATGTTGACGGTAAAGTCTGACGATGTATCAGGAAGAACTAAGGCCTACGAGACGATAGTAAGAGGTGATGACAATATTGAATCTGGTATTCCAGAATCATTTAATGTTTTGATTATGGAATTGAAATCCCTAGGACTGAATGTTGAACTTCTTGATGGTAACGTATAGAGCAAGGAAAAAAAAATGAATGAAATGTTAAAGCTTATAGAAAAACCCAGTGAAATTGATTTTAACCAGATTAAAATTTCAATAGCTAGCCCTGATGAAATTGAGTCTTGGTCGCATGGTGAAATAAAAAAACCTGAAACTATCAATTACAGAACATTCAAACCTGAGAGAAGCGGTCTTTTTTGTGCAAGAATATTTGGACCGATCAAAGATTACGAGTGTGTTTGTGGAAAATACAAAAGAATGAAATTTAAGGGTATTATATGCGAAAAATGTGGTGTTGAAGTTACACTTGCTAAAGTACGACGTGAAAGGATGGGGCACATTCCTCTTGCAGCACCCGTAGCTCATATTTGGTTTTTAAAGTCACTTCCAAGTAGAATTGGACTTCTTTTGGATCTTGCGCTTAAAGATCTAGAAAAGGTATTATATTTTGAAAGCTTCATAGTTACAGAGCCTGGGATAGTTAAGTCACTTAAAAAATTTCAGATACTGTCGGATGAAGAAAATACAGCTTATAAAGATGAATATGGTGATAGTTTCCAGAGCATGATTGGTGCTGAGGCCATACAAAAATTATTATCAGAGATCGATCTTGAGACTGAGAGGCAAAAAGTCAGAGCTGACTTGGAAGCTACAAACTCTGAGACAAAAATTAAGAAGCTAGTTAAAAGACTCAAACTTGTTGAAGCTTTTACTAATTCAAAATTAAAACCTGAATGGATGATAATGAATGTCATACCAGTTATTCCCCCTGAACTGAGACCACTGGTTCCATTGGATGGTGGAAGATTTGCAACTTCAGATCTCAATGATCTTTACAGAAGAGTAATTAATAGAAACAATAGACTTCAAAGATTATTAACACTCAAGGCACCTGACATTATAGTCAGGAATGAAAAAAGAATGTTACAAGAAGCTTGTGATGCATTATTTGATAATGGAAGAAGGGGAAGAGTGATAACTGGAACGAATAAAAGGCCGTTGAAATCATTATCTGACATGTTAAAAGGAAAGCAGGGAAGATTTAGACAAAACCTTTTAGGTAAAAGAGTTGATTATTCTGGAAGGTCTGTAATTGTTGTAGGCCCAGAATTAAAACTTCATCAATGTGGTATTCCAAAAAAAATGGCTATTGAATTATTCAAGCCTTTTATATACTCAAAACTTGAGAAGTACAATCTAGCGGCAACGATTAAAGCTGCAAAAAAAATGGTTGAACGTGAGAGACCGGAAGTATGGGATATTCTTGCAGAAGTCATAAGAGAACACCCGGTTTTATTAAATCGTGCACCCACACTTCACAGGCTTGGTATTCAAGCTTTTGAACCAATTTTGGTTGAAGGTAAAGCCATACAATTGCATCCTCTTGTTTGTACAGCATTTAATGCTGATTTTGATGGTGATCAAATGGCTGTTCATGTTCCATTATCTCTAGAAGCTCAACTTGAAGCCAGAGTTTTAATGATGTCAACTAATAACATCTTATCACCCGCAAATGGAAAACCAATTATTGTTCCATCTCAAGATATGATTTTGGGGCTTTATTATCTAAGTTTAGTAAGTCACGAGGGTATAGGTGAGGGAATGTGTTTTGCAAGTATAGAGGAGTTGTCTATAGCATTAGATCAAAAAATTATTTCTCTACATAGTAAAATTAAATGTAGATATCAAACAGTGGATGAAGATTTTCAAGAAAAGATTGTTACTCTAGATACAACACCTGGAAGAATGTTAATAAGTGAAATACTTCCTAAACATCCTAAAGTAAGTTTTGAATTGATAAACAGAGTTTTAACAAAAAAAGAAATAAGTAATGCTATTGATGTTGTTTACAGGCATTGTGGACAGAAGAAAACTGTGATCTTTGCTGATAAACTTATGGAAATAGGATTTAGAGAGGCATGTAAGGCAGGTATTTCATTTGGAAAAGATGATTTACTAATACCACAAAATAAAAGCGACATGCTTCTTGATACAGAGAAAAAAGTAAAATTATATGAAAAACAATTTTCTGAGGGATTGATCACTAGGGGTGAAAAGTATAACAAAGTTGTTGATGCATGGGCTAAATGTTCAGACAACGTTGCCGATGAAATGACAAAAATAATAGTACCGCAATCTACAGATAAAGTTGGACAATTTAATAGTGTTTATATGATGGCCGATTCTGGTGCAAGGGGTTCCGCTGCTCAATTAAAACAATTATCGGGTATGAGAGGTTTAATGGCTAAGCCCTCAGGTGAAATTATTGAGACCCCCATTGTCTCTAATTTTAAAGAAGGTTTATCGGTTTTGGAATACTTTAACTCAAGTCACGGAGCTAGGAAGGGGTTAGCTGATACTGCTCTTAAAACAGCAAATTCTGGGTACTTAACAAGAAGATTAGTAGACGTTGCTCAGGATTGTATAATCACAATTGATGATTGTTTTACAACAAAATTTATCACAATTGAAGAATTAATTGAGGATGGAGAGGTTGTTGATAAATTATCTGAAAAAGTTCTTGGTAGAACTTTAGTAGAGGATTTAGTCGACAAAAAAAGTAATAAAGTAATAGCAACCGCTGGAGAAATCATATCAGAAGAACATATGGGTTTAATTGATGCTGCAGCCCCAGAAAATATAAAAGTTAGATCAGTTTTAACATGTGAAGCAGAATTTGGAATATGTGCAAAATGTTATGGTAGAGATTTGGCAAGAGGAACACCTGCGAATGTTGGTGAAGCCGTCGGGGTGGTTGCCGCACAATCAATTGGAGAGCCTGGCACTCAACTTACAATGAGAACATTTCACATTGGGGGTGCTGCGCAAAAAGGTACTGAAATTTCAAATATTGAATCCAAATATGATGGGAACGTTAAGTTTCTTAATATCGAAGTTGCTAAAGATAGCTCTGGTAATTTAATTAATATGTCAAGAAATGGAAGTTTGAGTATTCTTGATGAAAATAACAAAGAAAGAGCTAAACATAGATTACCATTTGGTTGTAAAATTAATTTGAAAGATAATTCAGTTATTAAAGCCTCTCAGTCATTAGCTGAATGGGACCCTTTTACACTTCCAATAGTTGCACAGAAAAATGGAGTTATAGTGTTCAAAGATCTTGAAGAGGGCGTTACCACAAGACAAATTGTTGATGATTCAACTGGGCTGTCGAGCAATATTGTCATCGATTGGAAACAACAAGCAAAAAATCAGGACCTTATACCTAGACTTGAAATTCACGACAAAAAAAAAGATGGCAAAGTACTTGTTTTGGATAATGGGAGCCTTGCATCCTATGAACTTACGGCAGATTCCATTATAGTAATTAATAATGAAGCTAATATTAAAGAAGGGGATGTTTTAGCAAAGATCCCAAAAGAATCTTCAAAAACAAAAGATATTACAGGAGGATTGCCCAGAGTTGCAGAGTTATTTGAGGCAAGAAGACCCAAAGACCATGCTATTATTGCAGAAATTTCAGGTGAAATTAAATTCGGTAAGGATTATAAGATGAAAAGAAAAATTGAAATTGTTCCTGAAGATGCAAGTTTAGAACCTGTTGAATATGTGATATCTAAATCAAAACACCTTACGGTTCAAGAAGGGGATAAAGTGGAAGTCGGTGATGTATTAGTAGATGGAACAGCTGTCCCACATGACATACTTAGGATTAAGGGAGTTGAAGCATTGGCAAATTATCTGATTAAAGAAGTGCAAGATGTTTATAGACTTCAAGGTGTAAAAATTAATGATAAACATATTGAAGTTATTGTAAGGCAAATGATGCAAAAAGTTGAGATTACTGACCCTGGGCAAACAACATTCTTAACTGGTGAGCAGATAAGTAGAAAAGAATTTGTAGAAACTAATGAACGAGCTTCCAAAGATGGACTTAAGTTAGCAAAGGGTTATCAGATTCTTCTAGGAATAACTAAAGCATCACTTCAAACTGATAGTTTTGTTTCAGCGGCATCATTTCAAGAAACAACAAGGGTCTTAACTGAAGCTGCAGTATCAGGCAAAGTAGATAATTTATTTGGTCTCAAAGAAAACGTTATTGTTGGAAGATTAGTTCCTTGCGGGACTGGTTCTTTTATGTCCAGAGTAAAAGTAGAAGCTACAAAAAAAGACAAAGAACTATTAGATAAATCGTCTGAAAGTTCGTGAGTAAAAATTATATACTTTTAAGTATAAAATTTTTTTTTTCTACAGTTGACAGTAACTTAAGATATATTAGTATGCAACGAATAATTGGTAGTGGTTGAGAAACCAAACACAATTCATAATAATTTAGGGGAATAAATGCCAACAATTAACCAACTAGTTAGATCTTCTAGATCAAAACAAATTAAAAGAAACAAGGTTCCTGCTTTAGAAAGTTGCCCTCAAAAGAGGGGTGTTTGTACAAGAGTTTATACGACAACTCCAAAAAAACCTAACTCTGCTTTAAGAAAAGTAGCAAGAGTAAAGCTAACCAATGGATTTGAGGTTACAAGTTATATTCCTGGTGAGGGACACAATTTACAAGAGCATTCAGTTGTTTTAATAAGAGGTGGTCGTGTTAAGGATTTACCAGGTGTCAGGTATCATGTGTTGAGAGGTGTTTTAGATACCGAGGGTGTAAAAAATAGAAAACAACGCAGATCAAAATATGGAGCAAAAAGGCCAAAGTAGTTATGTCAAGAAGAAGAAAGGCTGATAAAAGAGACATAATACCGGACCCCATATTTAATGATAGGGTGTTATCAAGATTTATAAATATAGTTATGAACAATGGCAAAAAATCGACAGCTGAAAAAATAGTTTATAAAGCCTTGAACAATGCAGCCTCAAAGCTAAAAGTTAAAAATGCAATTGACCTTTTTAAAACAGCGCTTAACAATGTTAAACCAGGCATTGAAGTAAGGTCAAGACGAGTTGGTGGTGCTACTTACCAAGTCCCAGTTGAAGTGAGAAATGAGCGGGCATTGGCATTAGCAATTAGGTGGATAGTTGATGCTTCAAGAAAAAGGAATGAAAAATCTATGGTTGATAGGTTGGCTCAAGAATTAATTGATGCAAATGAAAATAAAGGTGCTTCAATAAAGAAAAAAGAAGACACCCATAAAATGGCTGAAGCCAACAGAGCATTTGCTCATTACAGATGGTAGTTTATGACAAAAGTTACTGAGTTAAGCAATTATAGAAATATTGGAATTATGGCTCATATTGATGCTGGAAAAACTACAACAACTGAGCGCATTTTATATTATACCGGTGTTTCTCATAAAATCGGTGAAGTTCATGATGGAGCAGCAACA
>MDTB01087862.1_pt1 | contig 12728 bp, 7 predicted proteins | sample 811161 | NCBI WGS metagenome assembly MDTB01 (sample SAMN05326650, study PRJNA326480) | marine metagenome | isolation source: seawater | place: Mediterranean Sea | collected 2009 | reverse complement strand
CACTACTTGATACATCCTTTGAATACAAAGATGCACGATTAGTGACTCCAGATGGGTCGGATGCAAGTACTTCTAAATGCACTGGCCCATCTTGTACATCTACATAAGTAGATGGTTTTAGTACGACTGCATCAGTCCCACTTGAAATTATGTCCTTTCCATTGGTATCTAAATTACCACCTAAGAAAGGGATTGTGTCCAGAAATATATTTACTTCTGGAGTATTGTAACCATAGTCAATGACATCGATTACATAGTTTGGGTCTGTAAGTGCTTCTTCAAAATTGATTGCAGTTCCACTTCCAGAATTCCATTGTCCTTTTTTCACTAAGACACCATTCACAAATACTTCTGTATATTTGGGAATAACACTTAATGGTAAATTGTTTGCATCGTTTCCACTTATACTTGAAGTAGAAGCTGCAGTGATATCATATTGATATCTTGTAAATGGTTTTGAACCAGCATATGCCTTTACAATAACAGTATCATTTACTTGAAGACCAGAACTGAATGTTATTGTCGTTGCACTTGTCTCTGTATAGTCTGTTCCACTCCTGTTGTCCATAAGGACACCATTTAAGAATACTAGAACTTTACCTACTGTATATGACAAAGTATTACTATTTTCATCTGCACCATTTAATACTGTTTGGTTTGCAGTTGCAGTAAATTCGAATGTTGATAAACCAGTAAATAGACCAGAAGTTGCAGCAGCTTTCCATGCAACTATCTCAAGATAGTCGGAAGATTTTGCACCATCATCTAATACAACTGATGTACCATTTGATGCAGTGTAATCATCTGGGTCTAAGAATACCCCATTTAAGAATACTGCGATTAAACCCGCAGTGTATCCCAATGATTCACCATTTACATCATTGCCTGAAAATGTCGTTTGGTTTGCACTTGCATTGAATACATAATGCACCATATTAGTCATGTCTGAGGATACCTCTGCACCCACTTCGACTACAGATTGTGTTCCACCCACACTTTTCTTTATGTATGCCTTACCATCATAGGTATTGATTGCAAGTTCACCTAACTCTAAATCAGATGTACTTGGAATCGAACCAGCAGTAGCAGACCTTTTTAATTGGACTGTCTGTGTCATATGTCACTCACTTGTGTCATTAGGGTATATACCCTATATTAATCTGTTATATAACAGATACCTTTTCTATTGTTGCACTCCATGTAGAAGTGTCTACAGTATATTTGATATTAATCTGGTCATCTGCATAACCAAGTCCCAAATAGTTTAAAACATCATTAGGGACTGCTTTCATAGTTCTTTCAACTAATCCAGTCTTAGTTTCCCACCATCCTTGTGTGGGATAGTCTCCATCAACTCTAAATGATACATCAAGTTCCCTACCACCCTCAGAGTTATCTAACTTGAGTTTAGCAGTAAAACTTCCACCATCACTGATAAAAACTTTTCCATCAATTGGAATGTATAGTGCATCCATCACCTCATTTGGGATTTGAATGTCTATCAATCTATCAGTTGGATTATCAGAGTGAGTAACCACTCTATTCCAACATTTTCCATTACTCATAATATACCTCTAACTATTAATAAGAACCACCATCTATTGCAGTAATTGAAACTGCACCAGATGATACTGTAAACTCATTTGAGTTAAATGATGCAATACCCTTATTACTTGTAGTTGCATCTTCTGCCGATAGTGTTATAGCACCATTTGCATTTGTTACATCCATTCCTTCACCAGCAGTCAAGGTTGCAAGAACCATGTCTCCATTTCCACCATGACCAATTAATAATTGACCAGCAGTTGGTGCAGAACCATCAACACTTGTGATTGAACCAGCAAGGTCTAATCCACCAATGTCAAGGTTACCTTTTGTTCCAGAAATAACACCAGAAGAATCTGTTGCATCTGGGATAAATGTAAATTTACTTGTACTATCATCAAAACCAAAGAAACCTAGTTTTGCAGCTGAACCATTATGCCATCTAAACTCGATACCTCTATCAAGGTTATCATCAGAGCCTGGGGCAGAGTCTCCACCAACTGTGAAGATTGGGTCATCAACTGTGACTGTTGTACTATTAACTTGTGTTTGTGTACCATTAACTGTTAAGTTACCTGTAACTGTAAGGTTGTTTCCTACTGTTACATTATTTGGTAGTCCAACTGTAAGTGTTTGACCACTTGCAGAAGTTTCAATCTCATTTGCTGTACCAGCAATTGTAAATGATTGAGAATCTAAATCGACTGCACCAGTTCCAGAGTCACCAGCAAAGTCAACATCTTGAGCAGTTACATTTGTATCGATATAATCTTTAACTGCAGCTGATGTTGGAATAGTTGTATCGTTATCGTTTGAACTTATTCCTTCACCTTCTGTAACTAGTAATGTGGCTGCAAGTGAAACTGCACCACTGGATACACTAAAGTGTGAACTGTTGAATGATGCAACACCCTTATTGGATGTAGTTGCATCTTCACCAGAAATTTGTATTTGGTTATTTGATACTGTAGTATCAATACCTTCTCCACCAGCAAAAGTTAAAGTTTCACCAGTATTGAATGTATCATTAGAACCACTGTCTGCAGCTAATGATAATGAACTTGTGACTGTTCCGAAACTTAAAGCTCCAGAACCATCTGTTTTAAGGAATTGACCATTTGTACCATCTGCACTTGGAAGTGTGTATGTTACATCTGATGCAATTGTATTTGCAGCTTTAATAGCAGTAAAGTTTGTTCCATTGTCGGAATCTTCATATAGTTTTAAACTACCACCAGTCGAGTTTCCATTCCCTACTTTGAAATCTGCTGGTGTGGGTGCTGACCCATCTAAGATATCTGTATAGTACTTACCACCTAATTTTTGTATTACCGCTGCACCACCACTATTTTGTGACTCTACATAAAGGATAGCACCTGCTCCACTATTGGAAGCATCCATTGAATAGGCTAGTTCTCCTTGTTGCAAGTCAGATGTAGTAGGGGCAGAAGCACCTGTGCTTCTTTTAATCTGAATTACTGTTGACATATTTTTCTCCTAATATAATCCTTTAGTAAGTCCCACCATCTATAGTGTTGGCAGCTTCAAACTTACCTGTTGATGCATCATATATAAGGGTAGTCCCACTTTGGAGTGTAACAGTGGTTGTATCTACATTGCCCAAATCGTTCATTTGTACAGTAGATGCATCCATCTTACCAACAGTAACTTGTTTAACCTGTTTATTAGTAGGATTTGCAACTTGAACCTTTATGGTCGACACTTTTAACTCCTACTTACACTTGGGGTAACAATTAACTGCCCTTCAATCAATCTTGTTTTTATTCCATCACTTGCAGTCTGGATAATGTCATAAACATATCTTCCAGAATCAAGGGATGCTGTTTGAACATCGGTGAGTTTTACAGTTAAATTCCCACCTGTTCCATCATTGGATGTTGTAAATGTAGCTTTGACTGTATTTGAACCATGAGACTTTCTTACTTGTCCCAGAAAAGTTGCACCAGATAAATTAAGTGCAGTGTCCACAGAATCAGTAAGACTTAAAGTGATTTCAAAATCACTGCCTTGGTCTACGAATAAATTACTTACACTTGCCATATAAAAAACTACCTTTTGATGTTATCTAAGTAGTATTTATACGATTTAAGACTTTAAACTTTCAATTTCTGATTTGAGTTCTTTGATTGCTTCGATAAGTAGAGGAACTACTTTATCATAGTGAACACTGTCGTATTTGTCTTCTATTGCATTTTCAACTACAACTTCTGGAAGAACTGACTTGATTTCTTGAGCAGAAACACCAACTTGCATCTTATCTGCATATTGTGGAGTAATCTCATTACCCTTTTCGTTCTGTTTGAAGTAGAATCCATTTAATGCACATACCTTATCTACTGGATTCTTTATACTACCTAATCTAGTTTTTAGTCTATCATCTGAGTAGTATGCAGTGATATTACCTGTTGACCTAACTTCAGCAAAAGTAACTACAGAATTAGAGGCGGTATATTGGTTCATGTTTCGTGCATAGATATTAGATACAGAGAATTCAGTTCCAGATAATGTTAATCCAACTCCAGCACTATAAGTTGTATTGGTGTCGGTATTAGTATCTGTTGAATTAATTGTAATTGTATTACCAGATTGTGATATAGAAGATGCACCAGAAGCTGCAAAAGTAATTGTACCTGTATTCTGTTGACCAGAAACACCAACTGAGGTTACAGTGTTAGTATCAGTATTGGTATCACTCCAAGGCACATTGACAAACATTTTACCACTTGATAATTCAACTGGATAGTTTTTACCACTTTCTGAATATCCAATTTTAACAAGACCTAATGCAGATGATGTTGCAGTTGAATAAGTTGTATTAGTATTTGTGTCTGTTGAACTAATTGTAATATCATCACCAGAACGAGTTATAGATGTTGCTCCAGCACCAGTAAAGGTTACTGTATCACCATGACTAACTTGGTCTGTTCCAGCAGTTCCACTTGCAGCTATATTCCAAACTGTAAGTTGGTTAGTATTAGTGTCGGTATTAGTATCTGTAGAATTGACTGTTATCTCTCCTGTTCCATCATTATAAGATACACTAGTTGCACCAGTACCAACAAACATTGCACCTACAATGTCTTCTATTTCTTCTTGAGTTTTTTGAGTTGATGCAATAAGTAAGTTATCACCACTTGGTGTTAAAGTAATATTACTTCCTGCTACAAATGTTAAGTCATCGTTTCCAGACCCAGAACCACCAGCAGTTAATCTAAGAATTGCATCATTAGAACTATCTACAAATGATGTTGAATAGGTTGTATCTGTTTGTGAGATTGCACCCCAACTTAATGCACTACCATTAGTTGTTAAGAACTTACCATTATGTGATGATTGTGCTGGAACAACTTGTGCAGTTGCAAGTTCTACTGCACCATTTGTTACTGAGAATTGACCACTGTCAAAACTTGATAAACCTTTTGTAGAACTACTTGCATCTGCAATTGTGAAGTCTAAAGTACCATCTGAATCTTCATATGCTACAGTAATACCAGTTTCAGTATTACTTGATACCATTCCACCTACGATGTCTTGTATCTCTTCTGTTGTTTTACCTGTTGAGGATATTACTAATGAATTAGAACCATCGTTATAAGTTGCAGTTGTTGAACCAGAACCAGATATAAAAGCACCAACAATGTCTTGTACTCTTTCTTGTAAACTACCACCTGTAAATGAAACATCTGCTTCTGCAAGTGTGACTGCACCTGTTCTACCAGCAACACTTGTTACTGGAGCTCCTGCCTGACTGAATGATATGACACCTGTAGAATTATTATATGTGATATCTCCAGATGCACTAATTTGTGTTCTGACACTTGAAGTAAATCCAGATACATCAGCTGCAGTAATTTGTGAACCATTAATTTTAATCTGTGAACCAGAAACTAAATTTAAATTACCATTGATGTAAACTTCTTTTGAAGTTCCACCTGTATTTAAATAAATGTTTGAACCATCTGATTCTAATTGAATTCCATATCCACTTGCTGGTTGAGTAATTACACCAGTTGAATCAGAGTTAATAACAACTCCAGAAGTAGTGTCATGATTGTAAATAGAACCAGCACCAGTCTTAGTCCATTGTGTGGTTGCAGCTTGAGTTGCACCAGCAACACCTTCGTATGAACCAGTGAAAGATGTAAATCTTATAACATCTGAGTTAGCTGCAGAAGCAACAAGAGTAATACTTGTACCATTTGTTGCAGAATAGTCTGTACCATTTCTAAGTAGTACTCCATTCTTAAATACTAGAACTCTATTGACTGAATATTTAAGGGTTGCCCCTAAGTTGTCTGTACCACTGAATACTTTGTTTGAACTTGCACCATCTGAACCATCAAATTCAAAATCTTGAAAAAAGAAATACTGGTCGATAATACTATTGACAGCATCTACTAATGAACCTGTTTGACTAGTTCTAAGCGTACCTAATCCACCAACCTCATCTACGAGGTCGTTGTAGGAAGTTCTTAAGACTTCTAGTGTATCGTTGTTACTAACATTCTTTGCCATTGCACTTTTCCAAAACTTGAGACATCATTATTTTTAATTCTGTCATTTCTGATTTTAATTCTAATATTTCGTTATTCTTTGTTTGCATAAGTGTTCTTCTTTTCTTATACAAAGTATAACCTTCTTTATCAGTATTTATAACTGCTTTACTGAACTCATCTTTAATAAGATGGTCATGTCCTTTTACTTTCTTATGCAAGTGCCAATCCTCTGAATGCTTTAATTGCACAAGGCATAGTCGTATCTTTACTCTTCATTACAATCTTAACTGAGAATCCTACAAACTCTTCTAGGTTAGTTGCATCATATTCATATGACCTAAACTTACTTGAGTCTGCATCTGGAACATTGTCTGTTCCAAACTCAGTCCATCCCAATTCTTCTATTGGTAATGTACTATCTGATTTTAATAATTTGAAGTATGTTTTAATTTCACCATCAGCAGTACCAGCTGCTCTAAATCCATCGAAGATTACTTTTAATTGTGTTGCTGGGTTTTCTAATTGTACTAATCTTGTACAATAGATGGCTGCATTATTATCTCCATCTGGTTCTGTTCCAGCAACTAAATTTGTATTAACTGCAACATCACCAGATACAGTAACATGATTAATTCTGTTCATGATTGTGTTTGCACCTATAGATGCAACATCAACAACTGGTGATACAAAATCAGATTCAGATATTAAATCAAGTTCTATTCTAAATGATTTTGCAGAACTCATTTCATTTGTTTCATTAATTTGTGATGCAATAATACCAGATGTAATCATAAAGTTATTATCATTCAAGACAATATTTTGACTTGCATTTGATTTACTATAACTGTTTCCACCACCATTTGCATTTACACTACCTGTACTTGTTTTAAAGAATTGTGATGACAGTGAAGTTTTAGGATAGATAATGTTTGGTACTAAAGTATGAACTACATCATAGTACATATTCTCAGATGCAAGAACTGACCTTCCACCTGCTCGTGTTGATTCTGTTGCACCAAGATGGTCTCCTAAAGTTACATCAATTTCATATGAATCCATATCATAAGATTGTATTGTTTCATGTGTTTTGTTAATTTTACTAATTGGTATTCCACCTACAGTATCATCTATAGATGCAACTGTTATTGTTAAGAATGTTGTTGCACCAGAACCACCAACTTGACTTCTTGGAATTGTAATCGTATTACCTACTGCAAAGTTATAGCCTGGGTTGTTAATTTTAATTGAATTGATAGATGAGGTTGTATCAAGTACAACATCAAATGTTGCATCTCCAGCCCCTGTTCCAGTTATCCCTGTGTATGTATCTACAACACCACCAGTTCCAGTACTTGTAGTTACTGATAGGATACCATTATCTTTATCTCCCTCAACACCAGAGATAGTTACATTAGAATCACCATCGTACATACCATGTGAAAGGTGATGTACTTTAATTCTATCTCTATCTCCACTAATAGTTTCTATTGGATTGTTTTTTAATGTTTTACTTGGGATTGATTTATTTTCTAAAATTGCTTTACCAGAAGATGAGAACTTACATCTGTTGATGTTAAATTTCAAGTCTTGCATTTGTTCTGGTGTCCAAGTTGAACTGTTTTGTGATTTAAATAAAACACCAGCATATGGTTGTTCATCAATAGGTTCTTGAGTTAATATATCAAAGTCACCCATCTGACCAACCCACGCTAAGAATGCATTTGAATTTGATTCAAGTACAAAACAATATTCTGTATTTGGATTCAAATAAACTGGTGCTGAAAAAGTAAACTTGGTTGCTGTACTTGCATTTTGACTTACTGATATTTCACTTGGGTATAATGTTTTTTCTGCAAATGGCATAACTTTCTGTGTAGGTGAACCATTTAACATTTGTCTTATTGAACATGTTACTGGTAATCCACCAGCATCTTTTGCACTAAAGAATACTTCGATTGAACTAACAAATACACCTTCTTCTTGTTCTACTAAGAATGATTGTGCAAGTGGGTCAACCCATCTTGTTGTTGTATTAGATGAAACAAGTTGTCCTTCCCTTGATGCATTAATAGATTCTGTAACTGTTCTACCATTTCTAGTGTTTATAATTTCTGTTTGTGTAGATGTTAATGAACCATTTGCCATGAAGTTTGTAAATGCAGATGTAGTTGATAATGCACTATCGACTGTTGAAGTATCAGTAACTTTTAATGTTCTAATACCAGTTTCAAATCTTAAAGTATCATTATTTGGTACTGTAAAGGTTGCATTTAATTTACCTCTATTATCAGTTACCAATTGTGTTCCTTTTGCAGTTCCCGCACCAACACCATAAGTTGAAGATGCTGGAGTACAATGTGCATTGACATTAATATTGTCAAAGAATACATTTAATGCAGTGTTTGGTTTTAACAATTCACCACTCATGGTGATATCAATTGTTCTCATGAAATTAACAGCAGATACACCAACTACTCTATCATTTCTTGTTGTTGTGACATCTTCTACGACATTAGTTATTATACCTGTTCTTCTTTCTCTTGTAGGTATTGTTCTAGTAACTGTAGTTTGAATACCTGTTCTTCCTCGGCCTGGATTTCTTTGTCTTCTAAATGGTATTCTTCTTCCACCTCTAACTACTTCAAACTCTTCTGGCTCATCACCTTGTAACATACCTCTTGTTACTGTATCAGATGTATTTGTAACAATTGGAGTTCCAGACCATGTTTGTTGCCAGTCATTCCATACTGTTCCTAATTCTACACCAGCAAGTATTGCATCAAAGTTTCCTTCGTTATTAGTTGTAATACTTGGTAGTTGTTCCATGTCATGCCAGACATCCTTGTCTGGACTTAGTTCTATCCTTCCTACAAAGTTTGCAACATCATATGGATTGACATTAACTTGTTGTGATGCTTTGTTAGCACTTAAGTAACCTGTTTCTGTAAATGGTAAAGATATTAAATCTCCACTTTTTGTAATATTGGATGATACACCTGTATTAAATTCTAGGTCAAAATAATTTGTTCTATGTGATGGTCTTGCAATACCTTCTCTTTGGTCTACTGCAATACCATAGTCTGGATGGAATACATCTCCAACTCCATGACCTTTAAATGCATCAACTACGAATCCAGATTTAAATTTATCTAATCCTTCATCATCTAAAACTTGTAATGTTTCTGTTTTTTCTTCTAACATAGAAAGTGAGACTGCTGTTTCTAACTGAGTAAGTCTTCTTTGCATACCATCAATATCTCTCATGGTATATCTTCTATGTTGAACTAATTTTGTTTCTACATCACCAGCATCTGGTGTGTATGCTGGGATAAATAATTCTGCAATCTCAATTGCATTATCAACTTTTGCACCCTTCTTAGGATTGTCTGATGGTTCACCTGTAACCACTACAAACTCACCTAACGAAGTTAAAAATACTCTATCTCTTCTAGGTAAATAATGGTCGTAATCTACAGTAATGTTAGTTCCTATTTGTGCAAGGTCATTAGATTTTGAACCACTTGATTCAAAGTCAATTGAACTATATGACATTGGGAAAGTTGAAACTCCAGAAATGTTTTGTGCTTCTGATATATCAGCACTTGGTGCATTAGTTAATAGTCTACCTGCTACTGGTCGATAGTCAATACTATCTGCAAGTGCAAATTCACCATCTGCATCAAATGATGCACTTGGGTCAAATCTATCTGCAACATAATCTGAAACATCTTCAAGTTCCATACCAGTATAAGATGCACCTGTAAATACATTACCAGCACTATGTGTAAAGTAATCAAATACGATTAATAATTTACCATTGGGTGTTGGTGAAGATTTCTTTCTAGAAATTTTTGAAATACCATAGTACCCATCTCTTTGACCATCATCAAAGAAGAAGTTTCCTGTAATCTCTTTTGAACCTGCTGATAGATTACTAATAACTCCAGACTTTGAAGTCCCATCTGTAAATGTTATTCCTTCTCCATTCTGGAATTTAACTGAACCTGCTTTGTAATAGAAGTAAACTGTATTAGAATCATTCTCAATTACAATACCTCTTGCATTTGAAACACTACCTACAACTTCTGTTCCACCTGTAGATAATGCATTACTTCCAGCATCTGCTGTGTATGTGAATGAAGGTGTGATTGGGTCTGTTGATACAGCTGCACCACCAGATGATACTGCATTACCACCTTCAAAGATTCCTCTTACTGAATATACATCGGATACCCCTAATGTAATATCATTGTGTTGATATGAATTACCATAGTTTGTTGTTGAGTTTGCAGTATTAACTACAACTGATGCACCTTTAACTAAAGATTTACTTGATGCTGATACTGAACCTCTTTGGACTGTACTGATAACTTTTACTTTAGTAGAATCTGCAACACCAGATAATGTAAATGTAACATTACCAGCATTTGCACTATTATTAATACTTAAGTTACTAGCTTGCAATGCAAATTTAGCACCATTGTTTTCTGCCGATACTACATATGCATCTTTACTAAATGCAACATATGTTCCATCTGATGATGTAATTTGAAATTGATTTGATGTTACTTCTTTAATTTCTTGTCTTTTAACAATTTCTGTTTCGATTGATATTTCTTTAATACCAGAATTAGGTAATCCAGATATTGCAACTGTTTGGTCTGGGTTATAGAACTGAGCTCTTTGTCTTACAATGTTACCACTTATAACAGTTGCAGAAGTTCCAGCAATATCTGAAACAACTACTGTATCATTGTCGGTTACTGACACTACAGATGTAGTTGCACCATTTGAAAGTAGTAACTTATCACCTTCGATAAGTTCACTAGTAAACTTAGTTGAAATACCTGTTATAGTATCGTTAGATGAATCACCATCTAAGGTAACTGTTCCATTACCTGTCAATGTTTTGTTATCTTCTAGTACAACATCTGCACCAAACTCTTGATATGCGTTTGTACCTCTATCTTGGAATACACTTCTGATTCTACCTACATCGAAGTTTCTAACTGCACTGATTGCTACTGCACCAGAACTAGTTTGCATCTTCTCTATATTTTCACCACTTTGGAAACTTCCTACAACACTATGTACTAATACTGTTGTTCCACTTGATACTGCAACTCCAACGATACCTGTTGCACCAGAGGTTGCACCTTTAATTTTTTGTCCTTTAGATAATGATACTGATGCTGTTGTTAATTTAGTAAACATCTGTACATCGAATAGATGTAATTGGTCGACATCACCATCACTGTCTGTACCAAAGTTTTCGTATGCTCTTACTCTTGCAAATCCTATTGCATTTCCAGTTGCAGTTCCATTATTAGATACATTACCACCAGCAGTATCTTGTAAAGTTACTGTTGAGTATGCACTTAAATCCCCAGAAGAATTTATATCTGGTAGACCATATACATTTTTAACCTTTAAGAAGTTACCAATTCTAAATGCAGATGCAACATTATCTTTTGCTTGTGTTGTTCTTGCTTTATCAAATGTTAGAAATGAAGGTACTTGTTTGTCTACTTCATATCCTCTTACATATGCTTTACCAGAAGAAATCACTCCAATAAATTTACTGGAGTCTCCTGCTGGAGTTGATGTTGAAGTATAAACACCATTGTTTGATAAATCGTTTAGATGTTCTCTAAAACCTAGAGTAAAAGGTTGTAATGTGTAATCACCAGACTCATCAAATGTTCTTCGTGCCATTGTTTCTTGGAGTCTATTGTATTCTGTAATTTCTTGTTTCTTAACTACTTCACCATTTGCAACTCTCATTAATTCTATAAAGTCTGTTGAAGTTGTTGCAGTTACAGATTTCTTTGCAAGAGTTAATGTAACTGTTAATCTATCTGCTCCTGGCGCATTTTCGTTTGATGAACCTTGTGCATTGTCTAATAGACTTGTATCTTCGGTGTAGGATGTAAGTGTTTCTGCAACATCAAGACCTACTTTGTAAGTTGGTGTGTTGGAGTATTTTTCTAAAATTAATGTTTGAGCTGCAACCTTGACAAACATTCCTCTCGTGTATATAATACCTTCGGATATATTTGCAGCGGTTCCAACCATAGACCCTACATTAGTAGAACCTGTTACTGAGTAAACTTTAAATTGATTGTTTGAAGATGCAGTTGTATATCCACCTTGATTATCTGAATCTTGTGTTACTTCATTTAATGTTTCTGCATCTTCGAATTCTGTATAGAATGTAGAACCAACATTACCAGTTCTTTGATATTTGACATGTAGAGTTAGTGGGTCTGTACTTGTCTTTTGACTAGTACCAACAATCTTACCTACAACACCAGTAGTTACTCCTTGATAGAATTTACCTACTGCATCTGCACGAAAAGATTCAGTGGCTTGTACACCACTACCATTTGGATTTGTATCATCAACCCTTACTCCAAAATATTGATTATCGTAGTTAGTTCTTGCCCCAAGAATGATTGAACCTTCCTTGAAGATATGAGAACCAAATCTTTCAATCTGACTTTGAAGTATTGATTGTAATTGTGTTAGTTCCCTAGCCTGTATTGCAGCTGATGGTTTAAACAGAACTCGATGAAAATTCTTCGAATCTGCATAATCATCATAATAAGGACTAACATTAAGGTCTGTTTTTTGAGCCACTGTTAGTTATCCTACATTTCAATTATT
>MDTB01232969.1_pt1 | contig 12729 bp, 10 predicted proteins | sample 811161 | NCBI WGS metagenome assembly MDTB01 (sample SAMN05326650, study PRJNA326480) | marine metagenome | isolation source: seawater | place: Mediterranean Sea | collected 2009 | reverse complement strand
TAGTAGCGAGAAGAATTTTACGCATAAGTATCTCCATTAAAACGTAATTAGGTCAGGATTGACCAACGTAAGTTTAAATGAAAGGTAATAAGTATTGAATAAAATAACTTTGTAATTCCCTTATTTAAAACACAACTGTGGCATATTTGCAACAGTCCTTTATCAACTGGCTTTATTTTTTGAAGCATTTTGAAATGCTTTTTATTGAACAGAAACAACAAATACATGTATATTTGATGTAATCCATTAATCAATAAACAAAAATAAGAATAGGTTTAGCAAAAAATATTAAAGGCGACCCATGCAATCCAGCAAGCAATCAACTCCAGAACAAATTGATATTGAAAATAGAATTCAGAGAGCTTGTGAACAGGTTTCAAGGTATCGAAGTGATGTAAACCTAATAGCAGTTTCCAAACGTCAAGAGATAGCGCGTATTCAGGCATCTTTAGATGCAGGGTTTAGGTGCTTTGGCGAGAATCAGGTGCAAGAAGCGCTTACAAGATGGTTACCAATTAAACCTGATTACCCAGATTTAACTCTTCATCTTGTTGGAGCATTACAGAGTAACAAGGCAGCAGATGCGGTGCGATTATTTGACGTCATTCATACAATTGACAGAGAAAAAATAGCCAAAACCATTTCTATAGAAATAAAAAGGCAGAAAAAACAATTATCTTGTTTCATTCAGGTGAATACTGGACTTGAGTCTCAAAAATCAGGAATTGCACCAAATCAGGCGGTTGAGTTTGCACAGGTGTGCTCCCATGATTATGGTCTTTTAATCGAGGGATTTATGTGCATACCCCCAATAGATGAAGATGCAAGCCCGCACTTCGCTTTCCTAAATAAATTGGCTTTACAGGCGGGTTTAAAATCTCTTTCTATGGGGATGAGTGGGGATTTTGAAGACGCAATAAGGCTTGGGGCAACCCATATTAGAATTGGTTCTGCTTTTTTTGGGGACAGATCATATTAGAGGAAAAACCCAGTCTGCCTGAGCTAGCTTATAAAGTGCCCTGTTTTTTCTTTTTTTGTTTTAATATAATTTTCATTATGAGGATTAGTAGGAAGTATTAAAGGCAGCCTTTGTGAAATTATAATGCCAAGTTCCGATAGCTGCTTAACTTTATCAGGATTGTTAGTAAGAAGTTTAATTTCTGAAAGTTCGAGCAAATGCAGCATTTCAACAGCAGTACTGAAACCACGTTCATCAGTATCAAAACCCAAACTATGATTAGCTTCTACCGTATCAAGCCCTGCATCTTGGAGTGCGTAGGCTCGTATTTTATTTAACAAACCGATATCTCTTCCCTCTTGCGCTAGATACAATACTACGCCTGCGCCCTCATTACTCATCAAAGATAATGCAGTCTGAAGCTGGTCACCGCAATCACATTTCAGAGAACCAAACACATCTCCTGTAAGACATTGAGAGTGTAATCTAACAAGAGGCTCCTTAACGCTAAGCCCATCCCCAACTACGATAGCAAAATGCTCCTCCTTTCCGTTACTATTCCGGAACATAATAATTTTTGAATCTGGCGCTTCTTTAAGAGGTAGTTCAGCTTCAATACTCACAGACATGGACGGCTGAATTGACGAGAAGCTCTCAATATCTGAGAATTCTAAAACAGGTATTTGATAGAGACTGGAAAGTCGATTTTGTTTGAGAATGTCTGTGTCCGATAAACGATATAAAAGTGCTGAAGGTAATAATTTAGCGAATTTCACAACTTTCACGGCCAAATCCACAAGTGAATTTTCGTGCTCTGGAAGCAATCCAGCATTTCGTGGCAGAAGTTTGGCCTCTCCAATCGACAAGCCCACAATTTGTTTTCCGCTAAGAGTGTTCGCAGGTAAGCTAAATACTGGCTTGCCAGACATATTATGTGGCCTTAAAAATTGAACTTGCTGCCTGGTAAAACATAGTGTTGGGGCAATCTGGGTAATATGAGGGATTTCTGGTAATTCATAATCAGCAAATTCTGCCGCTCGAACAAAGCCTGCGCGTTGATTTTGGTCACGTATCATGACTATTGAGCCTCTTCTTAGAGTAGACAGCGCTATATCGATTTTACTCAAAATGTTTGGTAGTATAATAGTCAATTTCTCCACCCAATTGGTTTGGTATGTTTTTACGTTTAAAATTTTAGTATTAACATGATATTTTAATTCTTATTGGCATAAAAAGGCAATTGTTTCATGAAGTTTATTATAATTGAATTTATTATTTGTTTTAAAAGGCAGAAGAATGAGCATTGAATACGATTTATCATCGAGCAAGCTGCTTCTAGTCGATGATGATACTTTTTTGACTGAAGTTCTCACAATTCAGCTCCAAAAAGAAGGGATAGGAGAAATTTTGTCATCGGGCAACATAGGTGACACTAAAACACTGTTAACTGAATTCAGACCAGATATTTTGTTGCTGGATGTTAATTTGCCTGATGGCTCGGGAATAGATCTTTGCGATTTCTTGAGGCAGGCAGGTTTTGAAAAACCAATTATCATGCTTACAGGTAAGGGAATTGAGTTTGATGCTATTAATGGTCTCAATGCTGGAGCAAATGATTATATCAAAAAACCGATTAGGTTGGGTGATTTATTGGCTCGTGTTAAAGCGCAATTAAGACAGTTTAAGTCATCCGATGCGGATCGTTTTACTATCGGTCGATTAGAATTCACCCCTGCTAATAAAATGATGTCTATTGCAGGAAAACCAAAGAGAATAACGCTCACTGAGAAAGAAACACTTATCTTTAAAATGATGGTTCGTTCTTTTCCAACGCCTGTTTCAAAAAAAGCATTGCTTCAAGAGGTGTGGGGGTTTCATTCAGATTTGTCCACACATACGCTTGAGACACATATTTATAGATTACGCCAGAAAATAAAGACGCTTACTAAAAGCACTTTTATTTTAACTACAGAAAATGGCTATGGACTGATTGAAGGGGGTTTTTAGTTCCACTTAGCCAATACGAATTTGAATTTTGTGGTTTAAATATTCAACCTTTCAATCTTTACAGCAAATTGCCTACACCAAGCGTTATTCAATTTTTACTTGTCATCACGCTTTTCATATCAGACAGTTATAGTTTCTTGAGTGAGGTTAATTTTAATTTTGTCAATTTGGTTTCTGATTGGTTATCATCTTTGTTGTAATAAAGTTAGGCTGGCAATAAGAGGAAAAACTCAACAAAACAGCTATTAACGTATTTCGATGTTTTTGGAGTGTTTGGTTAAAAATTCATAGCCAGGATAGTTATTCAGACCTTCGTTAAAAAATTCAACGTATTCATCGAGAATATCAGGCCAAACAGTATCTCAAAAATTTTTATTCTCGAGAAACATTAATAGAACCTCATCAAACAAAATTTTGCACTCAGAACGTCCAATAATATTGTGCTTGTTTGACAAATTGAAATGTCTAAAAATCCAAGCTAAATCTTTAAAAAGGTATGAAATTAGTCCCATCTGATATCTAGTTTTTAAATCAGAAAAATAAAAAGTAAATATTCTAGCTAACGTCAATTATTATTGTATGTGGGTGAGTAGTTGTAACTAAAAGCAGAAACTAATTTATATGGTTGGTCGGGGCGGCAGGATTAAACGACATTTGCCTGATTTCACGAATAGTGACCAAAATATAGAGTTTTTAATCACGAAAACTTAGCGCATTATGGCTAGTAGTACAAAAAAGATTATTTTACTTGTATGAATATTTAACTGTGTAAATAGCAAGGTATGCATAGATGTTTGGTTAAAACGGAAGAAATCCAAAAAATAACAAATCATTTAGGGGCAAATACAGGATATTTATCGAATATTTGAGTTGCCACATTATTATTTGGTGAGGCTCCAATTTGTTTGATTGCATTGGCAGCAAGCATACTTCCTAAATCAAGTGAAATATTTAAATCCGAAGTTAAAAGCTGACCCATGATATAGCCAGCCGCATAAAAGTCCCCAGCCCCAGTAGTATCTTTGATGTTATCCTCATTCAAAGCCCCCATTTTTTTTAAATCAATCTGATTAAAAGCTAAAGCGCCATATTCACCATTTGTTATTGACCCCTCTTCAACTATTTTTCTCAGTTGGCTAATTGCAGATTCAGTAGTACCACCAAACATTAATTTTAATTCCTCATTATTACAAACAACGATGTCAGCATACTTTTTTAGAAAACTCTTAAGTTTTTCTCTATGCCTATCGACGCACCAACTATCTGAGAGTGATATTGCTATTTTTGTATCGTATTTTTTAGATATCTCTCCAATTTTGTTCCAGCATTCTGGGCCCCTAGGAGCATCATAAAGATACCCTTCGACATAAACTAAATCAGCTGATTGGATTAAATCTTCTGGTATGTCGCTCGGTTGTAGATTTTTAGATGCACCTAAGTATGTGTTCATAGTCCTATTTTTGTCAGGTGTTACAAAAATATATGACCGCGCTGTTGAAAAATTTGGGTCATTTATAAGATTTGTTTCCACATTTTGCTCTGCGAGATTTTTCGCATAACTAAGACCATATTTATCCTTACCTACTCTTCCAATAAATTTAGACGAACAATTAAATTTTGAAAAGCAAGCGGCAGTATTAGCCGCAGAGCCTCCAGCAACTATCGATGATTCATCTATTAAATCGTCAATCTCCTCTGAGCGTTTTGAATCGATAAGATTCATTGCACTTTTTTTCATGCCATTTCTAATCAAAAACTCGTCATCTGAAAATGAAATAACATCTGTTATAGCGTTCCCGATACTGACGATTGTTGGACTTCTGATAGTCATTTTTTGCTACTTCCAATCTAGTTTTCAGAGTATAATTATTTAAACTTAAGAAATGAACAATTTCTAAATTCCGGCAAATTTTTCCTTGAGTTCCATTGGGCCTTCCTAATAGTTATATTTTAGTCAATCATTTGCCAAGTGTAGTGTTCATTTTTAGCTTCTAGGTAATTATCAATTTTTAAAAAATCTCACTAGATGAGTAGGAAACCCACCTCTATCTCTCCTAGATCTGCCGTTAGTAACAGTTACACATAAATTATATTCACCTGCATGTTTTGTTTGCTTATCAAAAGTGTATTCAAAATCTTGCGTAATATTATTATTACATTCTTTAAGAATTAGGCCTGCACCCTTTTTAAGTTCTTCTGCTTCCATAAAAACGGTAAAATAAGTTATATAAAACCCTACTAATTCTAATGAGAATTTATCAAAAGCTTGGTCAACTCAAAGCTGACCTTGGTATGAGTAACAAGTATGAGCTTGGAAAACTTGTTTTAACTTTGACCGCTTTTTTGGTCCTTTTATATCAATACAACAACCTCTTGGCTCACCTAACTTATCAATTAGTTGAAACTCTAATAACTCAGTCCTTTCAATCTGACCGAACAGGATAAGAAATATCGCTGTGATTATGGTGTGCATATTTTCTCTACTAAAGCGGCCGATATTCTCTAAGGGCAAACACATTCCATTGTGAAATTTCAGTCCACATAAGAATTTACAGCAATTAATGCTTCTTGAAAATCCGCTTTTGATAATCTAACACCTTCAAAATTTAACAAAGTCTAATTGCGATTTATAAACAAAAGACGTTGGTGGATTTTGGTAAAAAGACACCGTCATATTTATAACTGATGGCACATATTATAACATCATTTTAATTAATAGTCTTAAATGACTGGCCCGTTTATGGACTCCATTTTACCTCACATGCTTTGAATCTTTGTTTGTGTAAATATATCTAAGGATATTTTGATATTAAGCATTGAACGGTGCTTTATTTTTAGAAAACGATTGGCGTAAATTTGAAAAGAAGTAGAAAAACAGGTAAATGTTGTCAAAAACGGTTTCCGATTTGAAATATAGAATTTTGAGGGTTGCGGTTGTAATCAGAAATATCTGAGGAAATAAGGTACCCTAGCTATTTTGAGTGATGGCTGGGGCGGTAGGATTCGAACCTACGATACACGATACCAAAAACCGATGCCTTACCACTTGGCTACGCCCCATCAAACTAGAAAATTGATTGTCGCAATCTAGCGGTCTGAAATCAAAGGATCAATCTAAAAATGGTTTGTAATTTAAAAATTTACCATAAACTTAGTTGAAACTGACCAATATCCAGCCAGTTGTATTTTTCGACAAAACATATCTGCAGTTTTCTTATCTTCAAACAATGCAAAGCAACTTGCCCCGCTTCCGCTCATCTGTATCGAAGATAGTCCTACTTTTCTATCCCTTGGATACAGTTTCTTCATTGTATTTAACAATAGGCCAATTTCCGGATAAATTTTAATAGCAGTTTCTTGAAGATCATTGCAACCAGTCAATAATTGTTTGAAATCATGGTTTTCTTTCGGCAATTCTGTATTTCCTTCCGAAGCGTTCTTTTCGAATTCTTCAAAAACTTTGCGAGTGCTTACAATACAATTCGGATTTACTAGAACAATATAATTCGATATCAAAATATTCGATATCGTAGTTATTTTATCACCAAAACCTCTCATCACAACAAAACCTCGGTTAAGGCAAACAGGTATGTCAGCTCCAATTTCAAGTGCCATGTTTTCTAAACTGTTTTTCGACAAATTAAGATTAAAGATCTCATTAAGTGCTATAAAAACAGTTGCCGCATCCGAGCTTCCGCCCCCTAATCCCCCTCCAACTGGTATTTGTTTATCAATTGCTATTTCTAAAGGTGGAATATCGTGATTATGCTCTCTTAAAATCTTAACAGCTTTCATAACAAGATTTTCAGATGTCTTAGTATCGATATTAGTTGAAAATTTTCCATACAAAGTTAACTCATCTTTTTCAGAGATTTTGATAGCTAGAGAATCTCCAAATTCTGTAAAACCAACGATAGATGTTAGTTCATGATATTCATCAGGCCGTTTTTTTCCAATTTGTAGGGAAAGATTAACCTTGGCTGGTGCCAGATAGTTAAAGATGTGTGAGGGAACAAACACGGTAAATTTTTCAGTCTAAAGTCTGCGACAAGCCAAATTTGATTTTTTCAGAAACAAGTTTTTTTGTTGCTTCGTCAGAATACATATCATAGGCAAATTGCCACTTATACCGAGCCTCAAGTGGTCTTTCCAGATACCAGTAAACATCCCCGAGATGATCATGAATAACAGCATCGCCAGGAGCGAGCTGTATCGCATGCTCTAACCATATCACTGCTTTACTTGCTTCGCCAATTTTAAAATAAATCCAGCCGAGTGAGTCAGCATAATATCCATTGTCTGGATGTAACTCAACAGCCCTTTTAATGAGTTTGATAGCTTCATCTAGATTTCGCCCCTCATCAGCCCACCAATATCCAAGATAGTTAAGAGCGCCGCTATCATTTGGATTTAATTCAAGTGCTTTTGCAAATGCAGCTTCTGCCTTATTGGGCTTGTCGGTTTGCTCATAACATATACCAAGCTTCCGATAGATATCTGCCAGACCGGGCTTTTTTTTCGCAACATTTTCATATCTGGGTATTGCATTATGACATTCTTTTTCAATTCTATAAAAATCAGCTAACATTTCTTCTAATATTGGACTATTCGTCTTCTTTAAAAGATATTTTTTTAGAACTTCAACGGCGTCAGCAGTCTCACGGTGCTGTCTTAATTGATATAAATACATCACTAAGCTTATCTGAAAACGTGGGTTAGCTTCTGGGATAGATTTAAAATAAACATTTGCACCCTGAAAATCATTTTGTTGATCGGCAAGTTGCAATAATATGAAGCTAGCGGCAGGTAAAGCAAACCCGATAGAATTAGCCATAAAAAGACTAAGTTGAGAGCGGTGTCCCAAATACGAGATATTATCTTCTGTAAGGGTAATCAAACTCAAATGAACAATGGATTGTGCAAGGAAATAATCATTGTTTTTTTGAGGGTTCTTTGAGTTAAATCGATGTTCAAGCCACGAACTCACCTCGTCTTGATTGTAGTTAACAGACAGATTTCGAGCCAACTTTTTGGCTATTTCTAGCTTCCCGGCTAAAGCATAAGCTTCTGCTGTAGCAATTATCAATTCGTGGTTATTTGTTTTGTCCAAGGATATTTCTGAGAGTTGTCTCAAAGCCAAAGGATAGTTTTTATCGAGGATAAATTGTTGGGCGATAAATAAATTAATAAATTTGCTTTCACTATACCCTTGCTCGTTTAAAAGTTTGGTGAGCATCTCAAGCACACTAATTGATGCACTATTTTGCCCTAGATTATGCATCGCCCATGCCCGAAACAGAAATCCCAGATGTTGGCTGCTTCCCTCAATTATAGCGCTTTCACTTAGAGCAAGAACTGCTTCCCAATCAGAATCCCTAGCTGCAATAGCTAATGCTGGCTCGATACCCATTCGCAGGCTTTGGTTAAGAGATTCTGCCTGCTGCGCAATCTCAGCTGCAGCGATAATCCTCCCTGAAGCATATAAATTTGAGAAACTATCCTGCAATAATTCCGGATTGGTTTTATCTATTGCAAGGGATTCAGTGTAGAATTTAGCTGCAGAATCAATATCTTTGTTTGTCTCTGCGTGTAAGGCTCTTAAATAGTATCCAAACAGTTTTTGGGAATCATCTCTATGAGTTGCGTTCGTATTTTCTTCGTGGGTTGTTTTTTCCCAAACATCGATCGGGCTGTCAGCAACAACTTGCTGGCAAGACGTTATAAAAAAAGCGCAGAATAGAAATAGTCTTCTAGGTTTGTCTAATAAGGGCAGAATTATCATCACTTCCATAAAATGTTTATTTTGAAATTAATATATATCTATCACATATTTGGATAATTTGGTCCTCCTCCGCCTTCAGGGGTTACCCATCTTATGTTTTGAGTAGGGTCCTTAATGTCGCAAGTTTTACAATGTACACAGTTTTGGGCATTTATTTGCAGGTACTGACCTGAATTTTGCTCTGCTTGAACAATTTCATAAACACCAGCAGGACAATAACGTTGTTCGGGAGAATCATACTTCTTAAAATTTACTTCGATAGGAACCTTATTATCAATCAATTGCAAATGTACAGGCTGATTTTCCTCATGATTGGTTGATGATAAATAAACAGATGAATTTCTATCAAAGCTGATAACATTGTCTGGCTTTGGGTATTCTATTTTCTCAGACGATTTCGCTTCATTTAGTTGAAGATGATCTGCATGATGCTTAAATGTCCATGGCGCATTTCCTCTTAAAATATAGGTATCAAATGCTGAGTAAATCATGCCTGCAAAAAACCCCTTTGAAAAAGAAGGTCGAATATTGCGAACTTTATATAATTCATTCCATAACCAACTGCTTTGCAATTTCTGCTGATATGACGACGCCTCTGCCGTACCTTGCGAAATAGCATCGAAAACGGCTTCTGCTGCTAACATGCCGGATTTCATAGCTGTATGTGTTCCTTTTATTTTAGGGACATTTAAGAAACCAGCAGTGCATCCAACGAGGCATCCGCCTGGAAAGGTCAATTTCGGAATCGATTGAAAACCACCCTCATTTAATGCGCGGGCACCGTATGATACTCTTCTCCCGCCTTCAAAAATAGGCCGAACTGAAGGATGTGTTTTGAACCTTTGAAATTCTTCAAAGGGGGATAGGTATGGGTTTTTGTAATCAAGTCCGACAACATAGCCGGTAGCTACTTGGTTTCCAGATAGATGATACAGAAAAGAGCCGCCATAAACATCAGAAGGCAGCGGCCAACCTACCGAATGCCAAACAGTGCCTGGTTTTGACTTTTTTGGATCTATATCCCATAACTCTTTTATTCCAATTGCAAAGGTTTGCGGGTCTTTGCCCTCTCTTAGACTAAATGTTTCAAACAAATCTTTCGTTAAGTGACCTCTGCAACCCTCGGCAAAGATTGTTTGCTTGCCAATTAGCGCCATACCTTGCATGTAGCTATCAGTATGTTGTCCATTTTTTCCAACCCCTAAATCATTGGTGGCGATTCCGCGCACCGAACCATCTTCGTTAAACAAAACCTCTGCAGCAGCGAAACCAGGATATATCTCAACGCCTAATGATTCTGCTTGTTCAGCTAGCCACCGGCAAAAATTTCCAAGCGATATGATGTAATTGCCGTGATTGTTCATTTGTGGAGGGGTAGGTAGTTTATAATGTAATTTCGGCGATAAAAGCATGAAATTATCACTTTTAACAGGCGTATCAAGAGGTGCCCCTAATGCTTCCCAGTCAGGTAATAATTCATTTAACGTCCGTGGCTCTAACACAGCACCAGATAAAATATGGGCACCTATCTCGCTCCCTTTTTCGACAACGCATACAGAAAAATCACGCCTCTCTTCTGATGCTAGTTGTTTGAGTTTAATAGCTGCTGAAAGGCCTGACGGTCCCCCACCGATGATTACGACATCAAATTCCATTGATTCGCGTTCCATATCCACCTCTAACTTTTCTTATCTTGTGTGACTGTTCATATTTATATTTAATCAAATAAAGCTATCTGAACAGTTAATACTACTCTATGATTAAATATTAACCTAACAATTACTAAATATAGAACAAACTGAATATGTCAGCGCATAAAATGACAAAAAACCATCTTATTTCGCAACTTTTCTGGCAGACGGAAATCGGCGCAGATGAGGCTATTTCAGCTTACCCCTGTACGCAGGATGAGATGACCAGTTTAAAACAATATATGGCATTATTTGAAAAATCCGTTCAACCAGATTTATTGCCTCCCAAAAACTCTTCCGAGTCAGTTAATGCTATCAAAACAGATATTAGTTCAGGTGCGGGCATTTCTGAGGAAGATAGAGGCGTAAATCACACCATCAAAACCTCTCCCCTAGAAGCTGTAAAAACGCTTAATGAATTGAAGATAGCGTTGGAGAAATTTGACGAGTGCAGCCTTAAAAATACTGCAAGTCAGCTAGTTTTTGGTGACGGTAATCCAGATTCAAAAATCATGATGATCGGCGAGGCTCCCGGAAAAGACGAAGATAGAATGGGAATACCGTTTGTAGGGCAGGCAGGTCAGCTTTTAGATAAAATGCTTAAATCTATTGGCTTGGATAGACGACAAATCTACATCACGAATTTTGTTCCTTGGCGTCCTCCCGGTAATAGAACGCCCTCTTCCGAGGAAATCAGTCAGCTGAGGCCATTTATGTTAAAACATATTCAATTAAAGAAACCAGATATCATTGTTGCGTTAGGGGGCGTTTCCGCTAAGGCTCTTTTAGAAACAGAGCTTGGTATTTTAAAATTAAGAGGCCGTTTTCAGGAAAAACAATTCGGTTTGGAGCAGCCAATTCGTATTCTACCTACACTTCATCCGGCCTATTTACTGCGCGCCCCAGCCCAAAAAAAATTGGCATTTTGTGATTTGGTTCTGTTAAAACGAGCGATTACTAAAGTTTTGGTTTCAAATTAGCTGTTAAAACTTTTACAGTGTCAGCTCGTTTCATTGACTTGAGGACAAACAATCCGCATAAGATTTATCAAATTGTGTATAGATTGTAATGTAAAGTTGATGATTTTATAATGCTTTTGCAAATACCGGTGACATCTAGTTATTCTTTAAAAACGTTGTTCTTATCGTTTAGCTTGACATTATTTATCACTCTTTATTCAGGAGACATATCAGCTGAAGAGTATTATGAGAGATTTATAGATACGTCGTTGCCTCAGCCTCTTAAAGATAGCGATGTGAAATTATATCAGAAAATTTTCGATCTCCAAGAAATCGGGGAAATTAAAAAAGCAGATAAGTTGATAGATCAACTATCCAATAGGATTCTTGTAGGCCATGTTCAATCTCAGAAATATTTGCATCCAAACGCCTGGCGCTCAAGTTATGATGAGCTGAGAACATGGCTCTCTAATTATTCTGACCATCCTAATGCAAGCAGAGTTAGCTGGCTTGCCAAAAAACGAAAACCGAAGTTAGCTAGTGACCCTGACAGCCCTAAAAAAGGATATCTAAACGGTGTTGGGCAAAACAAGCCCCAAAGATGGCGTGCCTCAATACCAGAGAGTTATGCTGGTAGGGTCTCGCCTCGGCAGACCGCATCTATTGCTTATCAGGTAAGGCGCTCAAACTTACGACGAGAGCCTACTAATGCCAACAAGTTTCTAAATAACCAAAATACCCTTCGTTTTTTAACTCCCTCTGAGGAAGCACATTTGAGAGGAGAGATCGCACACGCCTATTTTATTTATGGGCTTGATGACAAGGCTGTTATGACTGCCCGTCAGGCTATTTCTAAATCCCCCAAAACAGCATATATGGGATATTGGGCAGCTGGCCTTGCCTCTTACCGTTCGTATCAGTATGACCTTGCGGGGATATTTTTTAGAACACTTGCCAATATGGAGGATGCACCAGATCTGCTTCGCTCTTCTGCCGCATTCTGGGCTTATCGATTAACCTTGCGTGAGAATGATCCAGAAAATGCAATTAAATTTCTCAATATATCAAAGAGTTTTCCAGACTGCTTTTACGGAATGATGGCGTTAAAAATTTCTGGACAGAAAATCTTTGTAGATTTTCGACAGCCCGAAGTTACAGATGATTTTGTTTCTTGGCTTTCAGAAACCAGAGGCGGGAGACGTGTTTTAGCATTATTGCAAATTGGCGATTGGACTAAGGCAAGCAGGGAGTTACGATATCTATATGGGCAGGCATCATCCGTCCAAAGACATGATATGATGATGTTTGCGGTCACACATAATATGCCAGGGT
>MDTB01242062.1_pt1 | contig 12730 bp, 11 predicted proteins | sample 811161 | NCBI WGS metagenome assembly MDTB01 (sample SAMN05326650, study PRJNA326480) | marine metagenome | isolation source: seawater | place: Mediterranean Sea | collected 2009 | reverse complement strand
GTGGTTATGTGCTTGTATCAACTTTGTTAGCACCATACTTAAGAAAATTTGGATGTTATACAGTGCCAGATTTTATAGGAACAAGATACGGTGGAAACGGAGTACGTTTCTGTGCAGTATTAGTTCTTGTATTAGCTTCTTTCACTTATGTGACAGCTCAGATTAATGCTACTGGAACTATTGCTGCAAGAGCTTTAGGTATTCCTTTTGAAGCAGGTGTATGGGTAGGTTTAGTTAGTATCTTGCTATGTTCAATGTTAGGCGGAATGAGAGCTGTAACATGGACGCAAGTAGCGCAATACATTGTATTAATTGTTGCTTACTTAATTCCAGTTTTCTGGATTAGTAACAAAATTGGTGCAGGAGTATTCCCACACTTAATGTTAGGTGATGAGGTTGCTAGAATAACTGAACTTGAAGGTCAATTCGGATTAACAAAAAACAGTGCCGCTGACGTAAAAGCAGCAGGTGTTCCAGGTGGATTAAAATCTATCGCAGTAGCACATGCTGGAGTAGGTGCAGGTGGAATGGCAGTATGGAAATATATATCGCTAGCTATCTGTATGATGGTTGGAACTGCGTCGTTACCTCATATATTAATGAGATACTTCACAACTCCTTCTGTTAAATCAGCTAGAAAATCGGTAGCTTGGTCGCTATTCTTTATTTTCTTGCTTTACTCATCAGCTCCGATGCTTGCGACTTTGTCTAAAATTTCATTAATGGATCCAAACTTACCTACAGGTATTATTGGAAAATCTATTGCTGATGTACAAAGTATAGAGTGGGTCAAACAATGGTCTTCTCAAAAGCAAGTATTTATTGCTGACTTTAACGGTGATGGCATACTACAGTTAAACGAGTGGTTCATGAGAACAGGTGTAGTAGTTCTTGCAACTCCTGAAGTTGCTGGATTACCATATGTAATCTCTGGACTAGTTGCTGCTGGTGGTATGGCTGCAGCGATGTCAACTGCGGATGGATTAGTTCTTGCGATAGCAAACGCGTTATCACACGACGTTTACTTCAATATGATTGATCCAAAAGCGGATGTTAGAAAAAGATTGATAGTTGCGCGAGTACTATTAGTCGTCATTGGTGCCGCTGGTGCTTATATAGCATCAATGCGTATCACTAGTATCCTTGGAGCAGTTGCTTGGGCGTTTGACTTTGCGATGTCGGGCTTATTCTTCCCACTTGTACTTGGTGTATGGTGGAAGAGAGCTACTAGAGAAGGTGCGATAGCTGGTATGTTATCAGGTCTCGCAGCTGGAACAGCTTACTTAATTTATGTATATCCTAAGTTTATGGGTAATCCTGCATGGTTAGGTATTGACCACTTAAGATTTGGTCTAATTGGTGCTCCAGTATGTTTAGTAGTCATGGTTGTTGTAAGTTTAATGACCAAAGAACCTGATGCTGCAACACAAAGAATGGTTGATGAAGTTAGAGTTCCTAGCGGAAAATCAATTCTTGGAAGACAGCACTAAACTGTAAAACACTTAATTTATTAAAAGGGGCGATTTATTCGCCCCTTTTTTTTTACCTCAAAAATGATAAAGTGAATAATGCCTATTTGGGTTTTTGTATTAGATTATATTCTAGGAATTATTATGTATACGCTGATAGGGAGAGCAGCCATGAATATATTTCAAAAAGAAGACTCTAAGTTTTTTTTTATGCGTGTTTTCGTCAAGCTTACAAATCCTATATTAAAAATATTTAACAAAATAACCCCGGAATTTCTAGCTAGACCAATTGTTCCATTATATGTTGCATTTTATTTTTATCTAATAAGATTTTATTTAATGCCCTGGTTATTAGGTTACGGATCAATGGGCATGCTATCATTTCCTATAGACCATGAATTCTCTAGAGAACTATACAGATTATTTAGTCCGGATAAATAATTTTTTTGACAAGATTTTTAATTAAAATATAAATAAATAATGACTTCTAATGTAAAAATTTCACCCTCAATTTTGTCCTCAGACTTTAGCAAGCTTGGATCAGAGATAACTGCCCTAGATAAAGCAGGAGCAGATTATATTCATGTCGATGTTATGGACGGTCACTTTGTTCCAAATATCACAATTGGTCCTGATGTAATTAAAAAAATTAGACCTTTTACCAAGAAGATTTTTGATGTCCATTTAATGATTGAACCTGTTGATAGTTACATAAAAGATTTTGCAAATAGCGGTGCTGATATAATTACATTTCATCCAGAGGCAACAAAGAATATCAATCAAACTATAAATCTCATTAGAAACGAAAATAAAAAAGTTGGGATATCTTTAAAGCCAAAATCAAGTATTAATTTAATCGAAAATTATTTAGACCAAATCGATTTAGTGCTGATAATGAGCGTAGAGCCTGGATTTGGAGGTCAAAAGTTTATGCCTGAAGTAATTCCAAAGTTAAAAATATTAAAAGATAAAATCATTGAGAAAAAATTAAAAGTTGACTTAGAAATTGATGGAGGAATAAACTTTGATAACTGCTCTATCGCAAAGGCTGCTGGCGCAAATGTAATTGTCTCGGGCTCTACTATTTTTAAGGAAAATAGTGGTGACCTTAAAAAGAATATTGAATTACTAAGATCAAAATAATAAATGCAAATCTTAAAAAGTGCTTTTTCAAACTTTTTAAATATCAAATTTCAGATAACTAGTTTTTTAAGGACTATTTATTACAGTTCAAAATATTACCACTCATCAATCGAGTCAAAAAAACCTAAACAATTTTTCTTTTTTCCTAACTCTTTTTTGCTTTCTTCATTTACAAATTATAAAGACTTTTCGGTAAAAATGTCTGATATTGACCCTTATAGTTTTTGGGTTAAGCAAAAAACAAAAGAAGAAGAAAATAATTTACATAGTTTTTTATGGCTTAACGTTCTTGATAGAAAAAATGAGGCTGTAATAATTAGGAAAATTATTGAGCTTTGGATAGAAAAAAACAAAAGATTTAATAATCTGACTTGGGAAAACACTCTTACTAGTAAAAGAATAATTAGCTGGATATTAAATGCGGATATTATTTTAGAAAGTTCAAATCATGTTTTTAAAGAGGAGTTTCTAAACTCAATTATTATTCAGGTAAACCATCTAAAAAAATGCTCCAAATTTGAAAACGATGAGTCAAAATTGATTGAATTATTTTCTGCAATTTTAATATCCGGATTGGTTTTCAAAGAGTACGATGAAAATTTTCAATTTGGCCTTAAAGGAATTAAAAAGATAATAGAAGACTACTTTGATGGTGATGGATTTCCAATTACGCGAAACCCTTATTATTTATTGAAATTTTTAAAACATTTTATTTTAATAAAAGAATGCACAAAAGAAGCTCAAGAAATCATTCCTGAATATTTAGAAAACATATTAGATAAAAACTTAAATTGTTTGAAAACCATTATTACACCAGATCATAAGTTTCCGCTTTTTAATGGAGCTACCGAGATTAATTTAGAAGAATTTTTAAATTATCTCTCTAAGTTAAACATTAAATCTAAACAAATTAAAAAAGACATAGGATCACTAAAAATTTTAAAACATAAAAAGGATATAATTTATTTTGATTTAGGCTCTCCTCCCCCAAAACGCTATTCACAATTTTATCAATCGGGCCCACTTTCTTTTGAATATTATTATGATGGTGAAAAAATTATAACTAATTCTGGATTTGGTAGAGATTTAACATCAAAAAATAGACTTTACAGTAGATTAACATCAGCACAGTCAACCATATGTATGAGCGAAACATCTGTTGTAAGATTTGAAAAGAGAAAATTAATTGGTGAGAATAACAATTTTTTAGTAGATGAAAAGTTTAAAATTAATGAAGAGAACTTTGTTGATAACGAGGAGGAACAAAAGATTACAGCTTCACATAATGCATATCTTAAAAAATATGACTGTAAGGTTAAAAGAGAAATAATTTTAAATAAAAAAACAAATAATTTAATAGGAACAGATGAAATCAAAAGAGAAAAATATTTAAATAAAATTGACTATGCAATAAGGTTTCATATTTACCCGGGAATCAATGTGGTCAAAACAATTAGCGGTGAAAGCGCTCTAATTCAAATAAATAAGAATAAGTCTTTAATATTTTCAGCTAAAGGTCAGGAGCTAAATATAGAAAAAAGTGTATTTTTTGGTAGAAATAAAATATTAAATAGTCTTTGTATTAATATAGCGAGTAGTTTAGAGACAAAAAATAAAAAAATTTATTGGGAAATAAAAAAAAATATTTAATTAAATATGACAAAAAATGCCTTAATATCTGTATCAAATAAAGATGGTTTAGAAAAATTATTAAGAGTCCTTAAAAAATTTAATTATAACATAATAAGTTCAGGTGGAACTTTTAAGTATATTAAAAAACTTGGATATAGTTGTATAGAGGTTTCAAAATATACTGGCTTTAAAGAAATGTTAGACGGAAGAGTAAAAACACTTCACCCCAAAATACATGCTGGAATTCTTCATGACAGATCAAATAAATCTCATTCTATTCAGATGAGAGGGAAAAGATTTCCTTCACTAGATATGATTATTGTAAATTTTTATCCTTTTCAAAAGATAGTAACTAGCACTTCTAATGAAAAAAGAATTATTGAAAATATTGATATCGGTGGTCCGACTTTAGTGAGGTCGGCTGCTAAAAATTTTAAAAATGTTTTAATTGTTACGAGCATTAAAGATTATCCGATTTTAATTAAAGAATTAAATAATTATAAAGGTGAGTCATCGCTCAATTTTAGAAAACAAATGGCAAGTAAATCATTTGGGCTTACCGCATATTATGATGCTATGATTTCAAACTGGTTCAATAAAAAACTTAAGATATCATTTCCAGAAAGAAAAACTATTTTTGGTAGAAAGCTAGAAAATTTAAGGTATGGGGAAAATCCGCATCAACAAAGCTCTATTTATGTTAATGATTTTAATGATAAAAGTATTGGTTTAAAACAAATTAGTGGTAAAAAACTTAGCTACAATAATTACAATGATATTTTTTCATCTTTAAATGTATTAATAAATTTTACTAATTTACCCTCTACTGTTGTTGTTAAACATGCAAATCCTTGTGGTGTTGCGTCAAATAAAAACCCCTTCTTATCTTTTAAGAATTCTTATAATTGTGACCCAATAAGTGCTTTTGGCGGCGTGATCGCTTGTAATTTTAAATTAAGTAGTAAAATAGCAAAAGAGATTAATAAAAATTTTTTGGAAGTAATATTGGCAAAAGGTTTCGATAAAGATGCACTATTAATTCTTAAGAAGAAGAAGAACTTGAGAATAATCGACATAACAAAGTATAAAAACAAGAATGATACAGATGTGAAGATTTTTGACAACACTTTTTTAGTTCAAGATAAAGATAAGTTAATTTTTGATAAGAAAAAGATTAAATTTGTCACTAAAAAAAAACCAACAAAAAAAGAAATGAAAGAAATAGAATTCGCATTCAACGTATGTAAATTTGTTAAATCAAATGCAATCACATTAACTAATAATCTATCTACAATTGGAATAGGACCAGGCCAACCAAGCAGGATAGACAGCTGTAAAATTGCTGCTGAAAAAGCTAAAAAATTTCAAAAAAGAAAGTTGAAAGGCTCTATTGCAGCATCTGATGCTTTTTTTCCATTTACTGATGGATTAAAAATACTCATCAAAGCTGGAGTAAAAATTGTTGTTCAACCTGGCGGGTCATTAAGAGATAAAGAGGTTATTGAGGCTGCGAATAAGGCAAAAATCAAAATGATATTTACTGGAATAAGACATTTTAATCATTAGAAATTTGGTCTATTTTTGCTGCTAAAATAAAATCGCTCTCTACTAATCCATTAATTGCATGTGTAAAAATTTTTATTTTAGCATATCCCCATCCAAATGAAATATCTGGGTGGTGCCCTTCTTCTTCAGAAATTTTAGAAACATCGTTTATAAATCTTTGACTTTCAATAAAATTTTTAAATTTAAAGTCTTTTTCTAAAAAAAAATTTTCTTTTGGATCTGATTTTACTTCCCAACCATTAATTTTTTTCAAATACTTATGTATTTCAGATAAGTCAAATGCTGGGATACCGCCTTCACATGGCACACATTTTTTATTTATTAAATCTGTCATAATGTCATAATAATGGAGCGGGCAAAGGGACTTGAACCCTCGACCTTCTCGTTGGCAACGAGACGCTCTACCACTGAGCTATGCCCGCCTAATTTAAACTATTATAGATATCGAGTTTTTAAAATGCAAGGAATAACAAATTTATAATAAATCTTTTTTTAACCAGCTATAGTCTTTTTCAAATTGTTTTAAATGATTTCTATAAACATCATATTTTGTATTATTGTACTTATAAATTTTTTCCCTAATTTGTATATTGCTTGCAGTTGTTGAAAATAAATCTCTTCTTTTATGATATTCTAAGCATTTTTCACTCCATTCTAATTTACAGAATTCAAACAATTTTTTTGTAATTTCCTCACTATTCGTAGTCAGATTTTCCAATTCAACTAAAAAAATTTTATTTTTGAATTTCTCATTATAATAATTCATTACATCTAAATAATTGTTAAAATATATAATGATATCATTCATAGAATGTGTCCAAGACATCTTAGTAAAAAAATTTTGATAAATTGCAAATATATTATCAATCTTATTTCTTTTACAATGAATAAACTTTGCATTAGGAAATAATTTTAAGATCATGTCTATATAAAAAAAATTTTCCAAAGATTTATCTGTAAAAAAATATTTTTTATTTTTGTCTAAAAGATTTAAATTTTGATATTTATCTATAATATCATTTCTTAACTTTTTTAAATCAATATTAATTTTATTCATATCTTTATTAAATAAATCTTTTCTATAGTTTTTCAATAATGCCCAATTGATTGTTGCTGTTTCACCTCCATTTGGAATTGTTAATTCCCCGGATGAAATAATACTTTCAACCAAGGTTGATCCAGATCTTGGCATTCCAATAATAAATATTGGATTAATTTCAATATCTTTTTTCTCAATTTTTTTTAAATTAGTAATTTCAATTTTATCAAATTTTTTGGGAATTATTTTTAACCAATAATTTAAACTTTGCTCATAAACTTTAGGTCGAAAACTTTTGCGAAGATATCTATGACCCTTATCTAAAAATTTTATTTCTTTATCAAAATTTTTTTTCATTTGTTCATGTTTGGCTAAAATAAAATAAGCAGAGGCTTTATTATAGTCGCTTATATTTTCATTATTTATAGAATCTTTAATAAAACCTATCTTGTCTTCATCAAAATAACTAAAGTTAATTCTAGAAAGGTTAAAATAAATTGCAAAATTGTATTTATCTAAAAGTATCATTTTTTTGTAAAGATCTTCAGCTTTATCAAGATTGCCAAGGTCATGATGTAAAATTGCTAAATTTATTTTTGGAATTATATAACCCTGATCTATATTTATTGCTTTAGTGTAATACCTTATTGCTTCATCAAACTTCTGCATTTCTTTACAAGCATTACCAGCATTGTTAAGAGCTCTTTTATTATTCGAGTCCAGTTCTAATATCTTGTTTAAATAATTCAATGAATTTGGTAAATTTCCTTGATCTTTAGATGACTGCGCTAATATCATCAAATTATCAATCTTTTTGTTCAATTCATTCTTCATAGATTAATATTAAAAAATTTATAAAAGTTATTCGAAGTTGGTTATTTCAAAAAATTTTGTTAAAGTAAATTATGATTAATAAAAAAGATTTACCTCAAAAAATTCCTGTCTTTCCCCTCTCTAATTTTATTATTTTTCCGAGAACAACAGTTCCATTAAATATATTTGAACCAAGATATATTGATATGGTTAATGATAGTATGAAATTAAATAAATTTATTGGCATGATACAACCAAAAATCTCCAAAAATCAGAAAAATAATGAGGCCACTCTTTATGACGTGGGTTGTTTGGGAAAAATTTCAAGTTTCTCTGAAAGTGAAGATGGAAGATTTTTAATAGAACTTAAAGGAGTTATAAGATTTAAAATTATTAATGAAATTAAATCTCAAAAAAAGTACCGTGAATATGAAGTTTCTTTTGATAATTTCTATGAGGACTTGAATGATAAAAAAGAAAATATTAAATTTTCTGATCTAGAACTAATTTTTAAAAATTTAAAAAATTTATTTGAAAAACGGGGCTTTGTAATTAATTGGAAGGAATTAGAAAAGCAAAACTTGGATGAAACAATAAATGCACTTGCTATGGCATCTCCTTTTACTCTAGAGGAAAAACAAGTATTACTTGAAGCAAAAAACTTAGATAGCAGAAAAACGAAAATTTCTGAAATATTAACCACTTATACCTTTGACCAATATAATAATAATACCGTTCAATAGTTTAGACTAATATTCCTTTATCTCCTAGTTTAGTGAATAATTTATTGGCAAATTTATTTTTTCCAAAAAATTTTACTGACTTACTTAAAATTGAATTGTTCATTTTACTTTCTAAATTAAAGAATTCATAAACAAAATCTATGCCAGAAGAAAAAAGATAGTTTTTATGTTTAGCTTTTATTTCAAAATCTTTACAAATAGAATTATCTAAATCTAATCCATGACTTAATCTAAATTTAATTAAATCTATTAGCAATTTAATGTCTCGAATTGACATATTGAAACCTTGCCCAGCCAAAGGGTGTAATTTATGCAAAAGATCACCAAACGCCATTATATTTTTATAGTAATATTTTCTTAAATTTACTGAACTTAACTCAAAATTTGATATTTGATTAATCTTAGTTATTGAATATTTGTTGTTATATTTTTTTATTAAGGATTTTAAATCTACTTTTTTTGAACCTCTAACTGAATAAACAATTGAAGTCTTAAATTCTGAGATAGGTAAAAAAGCCAAAGGGCCTTTGTTCGTAAAAATTTGAATTGCAGTATTATTTTTTAGGTTTTTTTTATGATCTAAAATAGTGGTATAAGCATAACTATTATAATTTTTTTTCATTTTTTTTTGAAAATATTTTTTAGTAAATGAATTTTTTACATCACAATTTATAATTAACTTATAATCTTTATTTAATATTGATTGATTATTTTTTTTTTGTTTAAAAAATCTGTTATTTTTAAGAGATAAAATTAAATATTGTTGTAATTCATAATTTTTAACAATAGAAAAAAGACTCTGGTTGGCATTCTTAAAATCTAAAATTTTCTCATCTTTTAAATTTTCACTGTAAATTTCTATTTTATCTATATTCCAAAGTAATTTCTTAATATCTAAAATATTTTTATTAAAAAAATCAGTATTATCTTTTGATATGCCAATCGTCCGTGATTTATCAATCTTATTAAATTTTTGATTCGAAAAAAAATCAACATTTATACCTTGATTAATTAATGCTTTTGCTAATGTTAAGCTTACTAACCCACCACCTATTATACAGACTTCCATAATAATTTTAATTTTAACAATAAAAATTAGATGATACAAAGTGTTAAATTTGATTCTTCTGATATGGACTTAAAAAAAAAAGCTAATTCTGCTCTTACTTTTATTGTTAAGAGATTAATAGAAATCACCGGTTTTTGCATTTTTGTATTAGGAATTTTACTCTTAGTTGCACTAATTTCTTATTCTCCCAATGATCCAAATTTTATATTTCCTGAAAATACTGAAATTAGTAATTTTTTAGGATTTAGAGGGAGCTATATATCAGATTTGTTTTTTCAATCCATTGGCCTTATATCATATCTAGTATCTGCTACTTTCATTTTCGTGGGGATATTTATTTTTAAAACAAAGAATTTTTTTTTAATTATTGAAAATATATTTTATATAATACCTTATTGTTTATTGGGCTCTTTATTTATAAGTTATTTTTATCAAGAAACATTTGCATTATATATAAACGGTAATGGTGGATTTGTTGGAAATTATTTAAATCAAACTTTTTTTAATAATTTAATTAGTTCTAGTGAAAATATATTCTATTATATTTTAATTTTTTTAACGATTCTGTTTTTTTTCCTGAGTATTAATTTTGGACCCAAAAACTTTACTACAATATTAAAAAGTTTATTTTCATTTCTCATTAAGAAAAAAGAAAAAAATTATACAAACAAAAATGAAATTATTAATGAATATATTCCTCAAGATGAAATCAAAAATCTCATTCAAGAAGATTTGCCATTTATTAAAGCTGAAAAAAATCAAAGTACAAATAAAACAAATTTTAAATTACCAACAATTGATTTATTAAAAGCACCACAAAAAAATGAAAGAGGAAATGACAGTAATAATGAAAATAACGATCCTGTTTTTTTAAAAAAAATTCTTTTAGATTTTGGAGTTGATGGAAATATAAAAAAAGTTAGTCATGGCCCGGTTGTTACACTTAACGAATTTGAACCTGCTGCTGGAGTAAAAGTTTCAAAAATAATAAATCTTTCTGATGATATAGCTAGAAATACAAGCTCGGAGTCAGCAAGAATTTCCACTATCCCTGGAAGAAACACAATAGGAATTGAATTACCAAATTCTATAAGGGAAAATGTTTATTTAAGCGAAATTTTAAATAATCAAAATTTTAAAAAGAGAGAAATAAAATTACCAATTGCCTTGGGTAAAAATATATCAGGAACTTCTGTTATTGGAGATTTATCCTCAATGCCTCATTTATTAATCGCTGGAACAACCGGATCTGGAAAATCAGTATGCATTAACACAATTATATTATCTCTCCTTTTTCGTCATTCTCCTGAAAAATGTAAATTTATATTAATAGACCCTAAAATGCTCGAACTATCCACATACGAGGGAATACCACATTTACTATGCCCAGTTATAACTGAGGCTAAAAAAGCAGCATCAGTTTTAGGGTGGGTAGTTAAAGAAATGGAAAGTAGATACAGATTAATGACGAAAGAAGGGGTTCGAAATATTGATGGGTACAACAGTAAACACAAACTCCCAATGCCATTCATTGTTGTTGTGGTGGATGAAATGTCAGATCTAATGTTAGTTGCAGGAAAAGAAATTGAAAATTATATTCAAAAACTCTCTCAGATGGCTAGGGCAGCTGGGATCCATATAATTATGGCTACCCAAAGACCAAGTGTTGACGTAATAACTGGAACAATCAAAGCTAATTTTCCTACTCGTATTTCTTTTCAAGTCACATCAAAAATCGACAGTAGGACTATTTTAGGTGAGCAGGGTGCGGAACAACTACTTGGTAAGGGGGATATGTTGTATATGTCATCTGCAAACCGAATTGTAAGAATCCATGCCCCATTTGTTTCAGATACTGAAATAGAAAAAATTAACAGTTTTTTAAGATCTCAAGCAGAACCAGATTATGTTGATGAGATATTGAATTTTGCAGATGAAAAAGAAATAAGTGAAAATTCTAAAAATCAAGGGGATAAAGATGAACTTTATTCTGCTGCAATTGAAATTATCAAATCTGAAGGAAAAGCCTCAACATCATTTCTTCAGAGAAAACTTCAAATAGGCTATAATAGAGCTGCCAGAATAATAGACATGATGGAAACGGATGGAATAGTAAGCAAAGCAAATCACGTTGGGAAACGAGATGTTCTTTAATGAAAAGAAAATTTTAATTTTCTTATTTTTATTTTTTTCATCAAAAGTTTTAGCAAATGATAAAAATAATATAATTCAAAATTTACAAAATATTGATAATTTAACTTTTAATTTTGAACAAAATATTAATGGCAAACTAGAAAATGGTGTTTGCACAATTGAATATCCAAAAAAAATCTTTTGTAAATATGATTTAATAAATAATAAAATTTTAATATCAAATGGTAAGTCTCTTGTCATTAAAACTTCTAACAGTTATTATATTTATCCAATTGAAAAAACTCATTTAGATTTAATATTAAACAAAAAATTTATCATAAGTAAGATTGCGGGTTCTAATGAAAGAATTATTAATGATAAATATATTAATTTTAATTTTTTGCAAAATGAAAATGAAATAAATCTTTTTTTTGATAAAGATACTTTTAATCTTATTGGGTGGCAGACATTAGATGTTTATCAAAATCTAAGCATTACATATTTAAATTCAATAATTAAAAATCAAAAATTAAAAAAAAACTTATTTAAATTACCTGTGCGAGATTAACTTAAATTGTAATAATTTCTTTTTTAAAAATTTTCATTCCTCTTGCGATATAATTATCCAATGCATTTTTATGATCCAGAGAGCAAGTGTGTACTGAAACCCTTTTTGGCTTTCCTGTAAATGATTTCTTTATTGCTGATGATAAAAGATAAGAGCCTAATTTTTGGTTTTGATATTCCTCTAATAAACCTAAATATGCAATTTCAATTTCATTTTTATTAGAATGAGAAATTAATTCAAAATATCCAGCCAAGTCCTTTTTAGCAATTAATACATATGTTTTTAATTTATCATCAGATACATAATTGATCCATTTTTCATTGCTCCATTCTAGTCGATCAACCCAATTATGTTTGTTTCCAACTTTTTTATAAAAAAATTTGTTTAATTGAAAATCTACTGGTTGAACTAGTTTGACAAAGTAATCTTTTGAAGGGGTATAAGATTCTTTCAAATCAGCAAGTGAATTTATTTCTAAATAATTTCTTTCAATTTTTTTATTCACTCAACCATTCTACCAACTTTTTCACCTCCAAATAAATGAAAATGTAAATG